>Ga0126342_10018120_pt1 | contig 12097 bp, 2 predicted proteins | sample Cyp1metagenome_FD_92528 | JGI IMG/M metagenome (GOLD analysis project Ga0126342, IMG submission 92528) | Coral microbial communities from Lord Howe Island, Old Settlement Bay, Australia - Cyphastrea 1 metagenome | ecosystem: Host-associated > Invertebrates > Cnidaria > Coral ... | reverse complement strand
TGATATATAGATATATGTGAATATATATGATATATATATGATATATATATGTGAATATATATGATATATATGATATATATATATGTGAATATATATGATATATATGATATATATATATATATATGTGAATATAAATGATATATATGATATATATATATATATGTGAATATATATGATATATATGATATATATATTTTTTTCCCTCACTGCCTGTAGAAGCTTCACTCGCTGCGGCAGTTTCTGCCTGAATTCTGTGGACTGATGTCTATCCATCGTGTCCAATGAAATCGCCGAAAAACTGATTTGTCATGCCTATACAGCGTTGCACCAAATCAGTCGGCAAAGTTGTGTCATTGCACTCAATGCTAATGACATCCGTGCAAAGGGCAGATGCGATACCTTTGCACATTGCCGGTGGGTATTCTTTTAACGGCGCAGTTTTGAACTGCCCAAAATCATCCTTGCCTACCGACAAACCATGTGGAAGTTCTGTCGTGACTCGATGCGCATGGAGTTCAGCCTCAAGCGTCGGCATACCAAGGACCAGTAATGTGGTCGGCTTTGCTGAGGGTGCTCCGAAAAGTCCTTGTGCAAGGTGGAGCAGTCTGACGTTTGGTAGGTCCAAAAGGGCTCGTAGAATGGGGAGCCGCCAGATGCTGACTAGGTCAATTTGCTCCGGGTCTTTTGGGTGTTCAACGAAGCCAACACCACTGCGTAGAGCAAGCGCGACGATGCATTGAAAGGCGAAACCCAACAGTAATGTTCCAAGGCAAACCTGCTGTAGTTCGCTCAATCGCAATGAATCTTTTCCCCACGGTGCGTCCGGCGTCCGGACCACACGGGGACCTGATGCATCAGCCAGTACATGGTGGCGCGCTCTGCTCCATGTATTACAAGGGGGTCCCGCCAAAAACCCGATCACATGTCCAGCAAGGATGTGACCAACCCAGTAATTACGAGTGGCTTCTTTGGCAATATCGCCGTAATTCTCATCAATCACGATATCAACTGACGCAACATGAATGACAATCCCTGGATGGCTCTTGGCAATCTCGTCGATATACCATTCAATGTCTCCTCGGCGACGGCGTCCAGCATATGCGTGTAAGATGATTTTTTGTCTGCTCAAAGATCTTGGCATTGCTCTGTAAGGTGTCTGAGGATTGCATTGAGAGTAGGCCATCTGTGTGAACCAATCCTCCCATACACTGACATCATTAGAGAGCTGTCGGCCCTCACGGGTGCATGCTGCACCCAGAAATGACCATGCCTCAGCATTACTCAGTGTCTGTATGCAATTTCGAACCTTGTCAAAGGAAAAAACCAAAACTTCGGCATCTTGCGGTGTGAAAACTTCATTGAAATGAAGGAGGGTTCGTTGGCACACTGTCCAGCTAACTGCATGCTGACAGATTTCCTGTCGCATGAGGGTGTCCAATGCAATGTCTTCTTGTGCATCAAGAAGTGCAAGGTAAAGGTCCTCAAACAGCTGTTCATCATGTGCCTCAAAATCAGCTCTTTGAATCGGTTGGTTGTGTGGTCCAAGTGCTTGCAAAAACGGTTGTGCACGGTCCAATCTCTCTTCCAGCGCTCTGTCCTCTTGAGATCCAACTCCAGGCATCAATGGACAATGCATTCGCTTTCCAATGAGTTGCTGTCTGCACGAATCTGCTATCCGCAAATGTGCCAGCACTTTTGCCCTCGTATGGTATTCTCTCAAGCATGCTGGGCAGTGCGTTTCAGCAAAGAGATGCCTGGCTTTTGCAACACGTCCATGCTTCTTGAACATATGGACGCTCTCACCTGCATGCGAGAGATGTCGTTTCTGGCATTGCATGCATCCATAGGATGCTGTGGGCATGGTAATTTTGTCATCCGTGGGCAAGCTCTGAACCCAACTGTGATCAAACAAAACCTTTCCAACGTTCTGATGCAACTCCAGGGCTACTAGGTAGTTTTGTCTTTGTGCGATGGCATGCGCAACACTGCGTCGGATAAGCTTCTTCCAATAAGGTGCATGGAAGGTGATCAGATCTTTCCAGGCTGGGTAATGCATGACTGGATCTGGAAGATCCGTAGTATTGCATATTTGATCCCAAAGCCAGCGAAAGTCATCCTGCAATAGCGCAATCCAGGCAGCATCCTCCGCCAGAAGGCCCCAGTTTGCCGCAGGGCCACATCGATGCAATGTGCCAAAATATCGAAGTCGACTGCTACGCAGAAGTTCATCGGGTTTCGGCAAGCCAATCTTCGCAAGCAATTGTAAGTCAGTCAAATGCAAATCATGAGGAACCTTCAGCAACCTTCGGTAGAGATTCATGACCCCTCTATGAAACTGTGTTTTGACTGCTTGTGACTCCATGGCCCATGACTCCAATCCATAAACTAGTTTGCTCAGGATAAGCGTGGTGAAGAGTTCCCGTCTCTTTTCCCACATCAGATGCCTGTTGTGAAACAGGACTCGTCGATGAGCAGTGAATGCTTGGTGGGCAATAGCGAGACGTCTGGTCACTTCAACTCTGTCAACATCCCTGTGGTGCAGGATTCCGCCTAAATGCAAGTACCGACTCACAACTGAAACACAGACAGTACCAGATTCACAAACAACCGGCAAACCTGCTTGATGTGAATAATACCTACGGCGGAAACTGCGGGTGTGAGCGCCCCTAAAAGCAAACATGACCTCTGTTTTTCCTTTCCGTAAATTCGGTTCCATGTGGAAGGTTTTGCATTGGTCGAGCAAAATGCTAAGGGCAGTTGCCGTCTTGCTTTCGATGCCATGATTGGTGTCTGCTGCGATGCATACATTGAGGTCATCCATCCACGTTGGACCTACAAACGGGATGTCTCTTCCACCTTCCGATGCATCATCAAAAAGGCATGGCAAATCAAAGGCAGGAATCACTTCGATGATGTCATGCTTGATCAAAGCACTTTCATATTGACGCAGGAGCTTTGCCCATAGCAGACCGAACACTACATCCGCGTACGAGTCTCCTGGGCGAGACCCGATCGACGTGCGCACGACATCATGCTGTGGTCCAATGGTGAACCAAGTGTCACTGTGAAGTGCTTGTAGGAATCTTTGCACAGCAGGACTGGCCCCTGCTTGTTGCAGTGCAGATGGATCCTGTAACTGAGCATGAAAATGGTGCAATGTGTCTCCATCCAAGCCAAGGCGTATGGCAATGACTGCGAGATCATCATCAGAAATATCTCCGCCAAGCGCTAGAGGTCTGATCAACCTGTAAAATGCTTCTGCGAGATCGAGAAAGATGCATGCTGTTGGTCTCTTCAATCTATGCTGCCATCTCAGGAATGCTCGTGACAAATGCAGAGGAATTCCTACAGGGATTTTCGGTCTCCCGCCCAGTTGTTGGGTTTGCATATATGCAGTGTAGAGTCCATGATGCTTTTGTCGCAGCGCCCTGTGGATGGTCTTGCCAATGTGGCTGGAGATTAAAAGAGACCTGTGAGTCTCGCAATCACGTGGATCTCCACGGTTTTTCCAAGCTATGGCTAACCGTCCACCCTTATGTTCTGCTGCTTCTTGTCCATGTAAGAAGATTTTCATGAGCATTGAGTAAGTAAGCTTTGCCAATTCCGTGGCCTTGGCTTTGCACAGTTCTGGCGGGATACCATCAAGGCCGATCGCCTTCCCTGTCGCAACACGCCGGAATGCAGCTTCTAACTCTACTAAACTCGGGAGTTCAGTGATAGCAACAGCAAAGGGCTCTTGTGCACGGAACTTTTGGAGGTTGGTTCGCCAAATTGCACGATATTCTTGGTGGCTTAGCCTTCTGCCACCCTCCATGAGGGAGAAAAACTCAATCCATCTGGCTTGCGCTTCATCTGGGGTGGCACAAATTCTGCCATCTTGTTTGCGGACAGCTGGCAGTCCCATTTTCTTCTGTTTCTTTGGATTGGTAGGGCCAATGAATGGCTTGAGCATCTGCAAAATCGAACCCGCTGCTGTTTTCTCATCGACATTGTCAAGCTCTTTTGCAAGTTGCGTGTGCTTTGTGGCCTGCAAGACTTGCTTCAATTGTCTGGTGATTTTGTAATATCGACAGTTCAGGTGCAGCGTGATGCAGAGCGTGGTATTGACATAGGCCGCATGTTGTTCGATGGTCTGGTGTCGATACTCCTGGTTATCGTCTTGATGCTTCCATGCCCAGAGCACAAGGCGAAGGGTATCGAGACTGGATTGCCTTCGAGCATGCTGTAAGCGGCGGCGCAAATGTAATTTTGCGGCACGCAAGGTCCAGGCTTCATTTGTCAGATAATACTTCTTCTTTCCTTGTTTGTGCAAAGGACATGCTGCTTGGAGCGTCGAATGCATGGCTATGTTGAAGGATTGGACATGCGTCTCAACATCTTCATACCAAGGGCTTGCGCAAACAGTCTGCAAATCAAGAATGTTCCGTTTCTCGGTGATGGCATTCCGGTCAATACGACCGATGTGAGATTTGGAGTGAGGGCGAATCACTCTGTCTTGTGTCCATTGCAATTGGAGTGCAGAAGCTCGGTGATCTTCATGCAAATTTCCAAGATCAAAGTGTTCAACTACACAGGAATGAGTACAGAAGCTGAGCTCTGCAATGGGAATGGCTACAAAATCAATTCTGTGCTGTGTCTGACCATCCGGCGCTGTCCAAGTGTGATCTGTACCTTGGTGAATGTGAGATGTGCATGGTAGGCAAAGACCTCGTTCTTGCAGAAACTCACGAAAAAATTCGGTATTTGCAGAGCAATGGTCATCCTTGTCAAAGACAACGGCGTCGCAACTGCGTCCTGTCTTTGCATTTGCATCAATCAAGACATATAATGAGACACTTCCGGTGTGGGCATGCAGGATTTGGTTGGTTTCTGCCCACCACTCGCGTCTTTCTTGGAGAGGTCTACCGCTTTGCGGTGCATGCAGGACACAAATGTGACAGTCAATGCAGGGATGAACCATACGCACGAGGAGTCTTCTAGGGTCTGCGTACACTACTTGAACATGCGACTTCTGGATGTAGCAAGGTCTCTGGCCGTGATATGCAATCGGCTGTGAGGTGTTGATCCACAGTTCGACTCCAAATCTTCCCTGATCACAGCCACTAGCAAGGCGAATAACATCTTCTGCTAATGAGGTCCCTGCTGAACTTCTCGCCTCCTGAATGCCAAGGATGTTGATTTGCAATTCTTTCATTTGCTGCCGCATATATGTCAACTTGCCTCCATATCCGTCTGGGCTTGTGAATAAAGATCCAACATTACAGGTTGCTAAGCTAAGTGCCATGTGATGCCGACTGATCCTGTGCTTTGGTTGACTGCAGTCTGCAGTTGTCATTGCTGGCAAATTCGGTGGCCGAACATCAAAGCAGCTGCCCAGAAACCTTGGTAAACCCGCTTGCTTGTCAAACAACATCCAGAGATATGGCAGGACAGGTTTCCACTGTTGAAGATTGACAGCCTGTCGTTTCAATTTGTGTCCTGTACATGCCTCTGTTTTGGCAAGAAAATCTGCCAATTCATTCCACGGGTCTCCAGCGTGACCTCTGACATGTTGAACATCAAGGCACGCTGATGGCAGAGCCGCTTGCAGGGCTTGGAAGACACTTCTAAGCAGGCCAAATGTTGGATGTTCGTCGTTACAACCAGCCTGACCAAGTGATTGTGCAGTGGTTGTAACTGAGTCCGATCGAAACACAGTGGGAATGTTTGAGTTGAGTGATAGCCTCCACAGAGACGCCCAAAATAACGCTTCCCTTTCTGAGTGCTCCGACCCTATTTGATTGGTGCCCAGGAAATGCGACAAATGTTCTTCATAGGTAACACATTGAGCATGCCATCCCAAGAAAGTGATGTTGGGTTGTGCAGGGTCATGTGTATATTTCTCCCCAAGGGCCAGAAATGCCCAGGCATCTGGCACATCATGATCCTGTACCCAGAGCGGCGGCTTTCTTCGATTGTGGGGCTTGGAGCTGCCATCCGTGTACACGATGAGGCGATCAAAGTTCTCAAGTGAGAAACTATGAGATTCTGATGATGCAAGGCCATCAATCGCATGTCTACTAACTTCTGGCATATCCAAATGGCTGTGCCAAGGACATAGCACATCAGTGCCCGACTGGAAAAGTTCATGTAGATCTTGTAATTGAATACCAAGCTCAAGTCGCTGCGATGGGATGTCAGAACTTTCTTGCGGAGCAACAAAGATTTTTTGATGTTGGATGGTTGGCATACATTCCGGCCAGGGTGTTCTCTGTCTTGCCTGGTCGGGCACAATTTCAAGTGTTGGCTCATTGTTGTGATACTGGACCAAAGTCAGTCCAGTTCGCACAGTTTGGCTGTGAAGGACAACCGATCTGCAAAATCCCAGGGCATGCAATAGGCTCATATGTTTTACATCATGATGGATCATTGCATCACAATGCAAAATAATGTCCCTCCTGTCGCAACTTCCCACCGGATAATACACATAACATGCTTTCTGCGCATCACATTTCCAATCCACCGGTACGCAGAGTGCAAAACCAGTGCCTTGAAGCAAATAAACATGTCTTTTCCAGCCAAGCAAAGCGAGCTCTTTCTCAATGTCATCTGCTTGTATGGGGTCGGGTAAGAACACCTGATCAGGAAAGTCAGCATTCACAGCTTCGTCAATCAGTGATATCGGAACAACTGATGCAGACTCGAGATCCAAGCTTTGTTCAAGAGAAAGAGCAATCTTCTTGTGTCTAACAATGGCCGTCTGCAAATGAGAAGTTTCATCTTGCTGGATCGGCTGTACAGGTGCAAAGACAATGAATTGCCTCTGCACATGCAATTCAATGCCATATCCGGAACGTCCGGGCAGTGGCATTCCAGGCTGCATCTGGATCCTGTCATACCAGACTTGACAATGAACTTGACTCCACGGATTCAAGCAATCAGGATCATAGTTGCATGCAACAAGGAGATGCTCAACAGCAATGTGTTCATGGGTCGTGATGGCCGCACGTCTCGGTTCTGGTCCATAGATAGTGGGATCAATTGCAGACAGTAATGAAGTCACCCACATTGCATGAGGCGCTTGCACGAGCACGACATGTGCTGCGATATTGTACTCGATTCTGGGAGGCAATGGTGTGACAATGTTGATTTCTAGCTCCACACTAGAATCAAGTCGATCCTGCCATGTTTGTTTGATACGTCTTTCCCAGTCTTCAAAGTCCTCGTACAATGTGACAATACGGCCCTGGTAACAATGGAAGTCATTTCTATGGTCAACGAACCAAGTCATGACACGTGATGCTGCAACTTCACCCTCCCAAGCAAACGCACGCTGTGACCACTGTGCATAAAGATCTTGGATGTGTTCAGGTTGCGCACGAATGTTCCATGCTCCAGGTCTAAACTCCGCAGCCCTGGTGTCAAATGCAAATTGTGCGCCATCTCCCTGTGTTGTGTTTCCTCCTGATTTGTGAATGCCACATGTTTGAGACACTGACATGCTTGTCTGGAAAAGGGCAATGTCTTCAAAATGAGGTTCTTCTTGTTCAGGGCATATGGGAAATTGACTTCGTGGATTGGTGACTCTCACACGAATGCTACATCCTGAGACAATCTCAGTTGCTTCAACAAGATGAATGGGGACTGTTCCCCATGTGATCGTGCGACAGCGGCCTTCACATTGTGGTTCAATCTCAATGGCATCAATGATGGTCTGTTCACGGACAATGACTGGCAATGAGTACGCACCTTGAATTAATGCGTCCATTTGTTCACCCTCAAGTAGTGCAGTGATAAGACACGCCGCTTTTCGAGGGGTGATACCTTGCTCAATGACGATGTGACATGCATAGTTTGCAGACCGTGTCTGGGGCGGCTTTGGTTTGACAATTCTGATGGCAAATGCTTCATTCCGTGCCATCACATCAGCCCAGAGGTGTCTGAAATCATCAATCCACGTGATTGCATGCCTTTCAAGTCGTAGAGGCCTCGGCCTCCTGCAAGTTGCATGGCGTGAATGATGGACAAACCATGTCTGCACATACAACATGGGTTCTTCATGTACCTCTTCTTCAGCCTCAGTCGCAAAGATTTGACCTAGATCAAGTAACCACTGAAGTGTGCCATCATGTTCAGGTCTCAAACGTCTGCGGTACTCAGGCGGAGGATTTGTCATAGGGATATCAATGTCATGAGGACCAAGATCTGCACCTTTACATTGTGTTCTGCCATTTTCTGTGCTGGTCGGACCCCTGGATGGATTCGTGTCTATAGGATGTCCATTCAGTACCTCAATTGCAATGCGGTTTGCTTCTGGTTGATCAAAAAGATCCGCAGTGTCCTCAAAAACACGCAGGGCATGTCCTATTTCCCATGTAATGTCAGGTGGAGGTGGTATGACAATTCTGAAGTACATGCCATGTGCAATTCGACGAGGTCCTAAATCTTGAGCATTCCAGATGACACGGTTACAGAAAACGAAACATCCCTGAGTCCTTTGCGCAATCCACTCACAGTATGTTCTCACTCTGGCTGTCTGCAGTACTTGAACCCGTGTCAGTGTGGGGACCACCTTGAAGACCTGCCTGGTGACCCTTGGCGCATGTAAAGCCTGACTGCTGAGTGAAGATCCATGGAGTTCAACATCGACTAAGATTAATTTCTCAGTGGATCCCGGTGCGACATCATGGACATGTTGCAGGATGATTGACTCCTGTTGGATCTCAATATCATCTGGATAAACTTGCAGATAATGGAAACAGATACACTGCGCTGGAGGCACACGCACTGCTCTGGCTGCATCATGCAAAATGTGATCTGCACTGTCCCATCTTACTCTACCAAATTCTGGGGGGTGTCCTAGTCGAAAAATGTGAACTCCTTGATGATTCTCTGAATGGCTGCTGTCAGTCGCTGATTCAGATGCGTTTGGTTCATCATCAGTGCAGTTACGTTCTGGCTGCATTGGGGCATTACTTGCTGGCTCGGCAAATGCCTGCGGTGAGGGACTTGTGGACGATATGGCAGTGGCACGGCAAGTACTGACTGCGATCGTGAAAGAATCACCTTCTTGCATGTCATGTACAGGCTCCATGGAAAATGGAATGATGGTCAGTGCATGCCTGATCGCACAAGTGTACAAATTGCATTCATGCAGGACTTCTGCACTTTGCGCAATTTGGAATCCACTCAATCGATCTGGTACAGATGCCGCAACCGCAAAACGTGCTCTAGCATTCTGATCATCTTTCTGCAGAACTGTTATTAGACTTGCCTTTCTAGGTGCTTCAAGGCCCTGTGCAAGAATAATATCAAACATGATTTCGTGGCGCAAATTGTTTCTTGGTGGATCCGGATAAACAATGCTGAAAATGGTTTCTTCGTTGGGTTCGTTTTTGTCTCTCCAACCTGAAACTATGTCAGCAAACCATGTTCTCCAATGTCCGTTCAACTCAATGATTCGCGAGTGCCAACACGTGTGTTCACGGATATGATTAATATGCCATGATCTCAAGAAAACACTTTCCGTGAGGCTCGGTCCAATGATGAGACCTTCTCGAAGGAATGCATCGAACAAAATCTGGACTGAGTCTGGCTCTTCATGCAGGAAAAACTGAGTTTCATCTTCTTCATCATCCTGACCACCAGGATTAGGCTCATTATTTTGCCATGACGAAGGGACATTGTGAAATGCATCTGTGGTTCGGAATGTTTCATGAAATGGCTCAATATGGCGCTTCCGGATCAACACGGCCCGGCTGGACAGCGGTTCCAAGGAAGCAGCTTCAATTGGTGCATTGGTATTTCGATATCTCAAACTCCACGGTTTGTTTGGCCATTGCTGGATGGCTTCATGTGTGGTCGTAAAGGAAACTTTGACAGGCTCAGAAGGACTGCAAAAACACAAATCAACCTCGTGAGAAAACTGAACATGCCTACCACGCCCACATGTAGGCTTTGACAGCTTGGCGGTTGAATGTGTGATCTGGTTTCTGTCAAGTTTCCATGACAATTCAAAGGCCGCTTCAAGTGCTTCCCATTCAGGCATAAACCATGATTCCTGGCAGGCACTATGTCCCCACTTCAAAATGATTGGGTGGATTGGCTGCCCTGGACAAGTGTACTCTTCCGTCACTCCTTGTCGGGCTGGCCAAAAGGCGGCTTTTCCTTTGTTGCAAATGGCTGCATGGCTGGTGCAGCCGCAGGTGGTGAACCAGCCGGGATGCCGGCTCCCGCAGAGAACGAAGGTCCAGATCCAAGGCCTCCATCTGTTCTTTGTCGTTTGTTTGAGTTCACTTCGTCCGTCACCATTGCTTCGGCAGATGCTTGCAGTGAGACCAGTTGGGCAGACATGGTCTGTAAGCTCTCCTGAAGAGCCGCCCCCATAGTGTCCTTGTCTGCTCCTTCTGATCCCTCGTTCATTTCTGCTTCCGCATCCACATCTACAACTTGGTCTCCCAGTTCGGTCTTGGATTCCTCGAACTTCTTGACCGCGTGTTGCAGTGCTTGCCTGGCAACTTCGATATGTTCTGTGAGCTCCTTCTCTTCTTTTTGAAAATCTGCGGTATGTTTCTGCCACCTCATGACTGCCTCCGCCAAGAAATTCCGCCAACGGATATGCAGGTTGTGTCTTGCCAGTCTGGCGCAGTCCAAAGCTTCCCGTGCACTGGTCAAATCGTCTACTGCAGTGTACAGTGTTTGTGCTGCACCTTGTCCCTCTTTCAATGTGGTTTTCTGGACAATGGCTTTCACTTCCGGGTCCTGCTCGGTTGGTGACTTTTTCAAGGCGGTGATCAATTCTTTCAATATAATGCCTTCCTCGGATGTCGGCGGTGGCTCTGTGGGAGGTGGAAGCGGAGCCAGACCTGTAGCACTGTTCAAGGATGGTGTCCAAGGAGGTTCTGGGGGAATCATCGTTCCCGCTGGCGTGGTAGGAGTTTTTCCTTTCCCCTTTTCCTGCCCTACCTCCTGAACTTTTCCCTTCTGCGAAATCTGCTGCTGATGGCCTTTCATTTGCTCCTTCTTCTTCCCTTTGCCACGTCCTTTGCCTCGGCCTTGTCGAGGAGACTTCGGATGCTGCCACTCCAGTTTCGTGCCCCTCGGCGTTCTGGGAGTGTGACTTCCGTCTTGATATTGATTCCAGTCCCAATTGGAACCACTCGCTTGTTGCGAGTATTGATGTTGTGAATACTTCTGCTGTTTGGATGGCGGCACATAGGTAGTGTCTTGACAATCTTGCCACGTTATCAAGCACTGGCTGCATCCATTGGCAGTTGCTTTTGAAATCTTTTTGCAGTACATACACCTCCAAGGATCTGAAGTCGCCATCACTTCTTGTCTGATGCGTCGAATCAGATAAAAATCCTTCGAATGATGTGCACTGAGACGTCTGATCAAATTCAATAAATCCGCTCTTGTCTGCTTGATACAACCCAATCGAAAAAGGTGCCAAGTCAGTCGAGCTTTGGCTCTTTGCCTTCTTTGGGATCTCCTGCGTGAGTTCTTGATGGCTGAAAAATACGAGCAGCCAGATAAAAATCAATGGCATACGTAGATTAATCACCTCAGGAAACTGTTGAGATCACGGGCGTGCTCAAATTGATTTCAACTTAAGGCAGTGAGTTGAGGACCCGTCCACCAAAACGGTGGGCAATAAAATTGTGTATTGCACGGAGTGAAAAACAAGCCAAATCTCTGAAAACCAAAGTGGGAAAATCCACCACAATGAGCCAGACAGATTTGGGAGCTCACCCCACGGTCCAGTCTTAAAGGTGACTGCAAAACCTTACCCAGGCTTTTTTCACGTGGCTGGGACCACGAAAGATCGAAGGCCAGTTGCTCGGTGCCCAAATGCACACAGAGAGAGGCCCGCAGCGCGAATCAAAATGGCTGTCAGCGCCGCTAAGGTCAGGACCCAATCGAGGGGGATTTGGGCCAGACCTTGATATATATATATGTGAATATATATGATATATATGATATATATATATATGTGAATATATATGATATATATGATATATATATATATATATATATATGTGAATATATATGATATATATGATATATATATATGTGAATATATATGATATATATATATATATGTGAATATATATGATAT
>Ga0126342_10018119_pt1 | contig 12098 bp, 16 predicted proteins | sample Cyp1metagenome_FD_92528 | JGI IMG/M metagenome (GOLD analysis project Ga0126342, IMG submission 92528) | Coral microbial communities from Lord Howe Island, Old Settlement Bay, Australia - Cyphastrea 1 metagenome | ecosystem: Host-associated > Invertebrates > Cnidaria > Coral ... | reverse complement strand
TGGTGACCGAGTCCGATCTGAAAACAGTGGGTACAGTGATGTTTCTGGATAACCGCCAGATTGCTGCCCAGAAAAGGGCTTCTCTCTCGGCATGTTCCGATCCTACCTGAGTAGTGCCGAGATCTTCCATATCCTCATGATATCCCATATGCTTCGCATGATATTCAGCACCATTAGTGGGTTAAACCCAATTATTCATAAACCATTGAAGGGATGGCAAACGACATAGCACCTTAATATGAAACATATGGACCCTCTGGTAAACTAACATAGCTATGGAAAGATCCACCATTTTTAGTGGGAAAATCCACTATTTCTATGGCCATGTTCAATAGCCATGTCAAATTACCAGAGGGTAACATTAATGATCTTCGGGGTCGATGATGTTCGGGCTTTCCCACATGATGTTCGACACCGTTCTGGACTCCTCACCTCGGCTCCCCCAGGGTGCCCCGCAGAAGTTGTCATCCGTCAAGATCATGTCCTCGATGAAAACCGCGGACATAGTCACATAAGGGGGTGACTCAAACATGATTGAGGAAAACATCACTAGGAGATTTCTATGCTTTATGGGATATAACATGATAATATAACTTAACTATAGTTGATGGAGTTTATACACCAACTTATAACTTGGGTGCCTCACTTTTTTTGGGTTTTCACCAATAGGCTGTCTTCCATTTAACCAGCACTAATGGCCACCAGAAACAAGTGGAGGCTCTCACCATATGGAGTGATTAACAATCGTTTCCTTACAAAATATTTTTTTTTTTGCGGTGTATAGCTCAATGTCAGACACACACACACACTATATATATATATACAAATAATATATACATAGTACGGTAAGAGCTGGCTTTGACCAAGGTGATGGGAACATGTCTAATTAATTATGTCTAATTTAAGCACATATATCAGGGCACCTTCCACCGTTTCTTGTGTTTGAACATTATCAACCAACTGTGACTTTCGTATTTTTTCCAGCCCGAAAATCAAAGCCACCAGTTGATCACTGGTTGTCAGAATACCGGAAATCCACCATGTAGTTCCATGATTTTCCCAGCATTTTATAGCTGTAAAATGCTTTTTATCCTCCATGGCTAGTTCCGGGATTTCCCATTTCGCCACGGAAAGAACCTATCAGCAGCACGGCGTTGCCGGATTTGTTGCAGCAGCCGCTACAAACCCAGTGTATTTCGGGATGTGGTCAACTAATCAAAGGACGACCATTAGCATCTGACGTAGTCTGACTTACAGGGTTTGATGGTTACGGCTGTTGACAAAAAACCTGTCACTTTTTATACATTTTTATACAATGGTGTCTCGGATCTTGCTATTTCAATACCTAGGAATTTCCTCAAAATTGACCACCGGGCTTCGCTTAGCGAAGGTTGTATAACGACCCAGCCGTTATGGAGGTACCTTTACCCATGGATAACACTGCAGAGACAGACCATTTTCATGGCAAACAAATTGCAATTTTCATGTCACGATCGGGTATCCATTAATATCATTGGTACTTGGCAGCGTTTGTTTTATATTTAATTGATGTGTTTGTTGGTAGAAGGTCCTTGAGTAATTGAGGAAGTGTTGCCCCCTCAAGATTTTCATGCTTCTTGGTTGAGGTTCCTTTGTGTGTTGGCTTCGTCCTCCATGTGTTGCTACATAAATCCCGAATCATATGGTTTGAGGTCCTTTGAAATGCCATGTTTCAATGGTTAAATCGCAATCTTTACCATTACATTTGTTTTGATGCTTGGAATAAAACTAGATCCGCATGAAACATCCGAATATATATATATATATTGAAACCATCCGGTAAATATAGTATTGGTTGTATATCCCCGTACAATATCCCCATAAGATACCCTCCAGTACTCATGCATGGCGTGCTGGAAAAATCACCATTTACTTCCATGATTTTCCCAGCGATAAAGTTCGGGGATTTCATCCATGATATTGCCCATCAAAATCATCAAACCCCACTAAAATCCATGAACAATTATATTTAAAACATTTTAAAACCACCATGTCTAATCCAGCGAAAAAAACCTTCATTGAAATAGCAACTGTCCCGTAGTTTCCCATGACTTTCCTATGAAAATCTTAATTTAGGGATTTTCCAGCCATGGAGCTGATTTCTCCATGGTAAATTCCCATTGCCTAGATATGGATTTGTCAGAAAATAGTTGGGAATTCCCCAGCAATGGCCATGATTTTTGTTGCTGGGAAAATGAGGTTCTAGTCCATTGGATTTGAGTGGTTTCCCCTATTGTTGACGAAGTATGACCCATATTATCCCACAAGAAATATCCATAGCCATTAAAAAAAAAAAACATATGTTTCCCGTTGCCGATCTTTGAGCCATCTCTAGTATATAGTTTCCCATCTAAAAAGCTATCATTTTCTCAGCTCATTTAGAGAAACCCTCCATTTATGGTGATTTCCCATTGCTCAAAAAGATCCTTGATGAGATCCCTGAGATCACCAAGTCTCGGAAGCTCCCTTGGCCACTTCTGTGCCCTGGATGCCCATGGCCACTCCGATGTTCGCCTAATGGTGACCACAAAAAGCTGTTTGATGGGATTCATGGGATTAAAATGGATTTACCCTCCAATGAAAGGTGGCTGGCTGGGAAACCCCCTGAACTAAATGAGGTTTTCAATAGGAACATCCCTTATAATTGAGTGGTTTAGTATGCTTTAGAAATACCAAAACCGACAAAAGACCCAAGTTTAACACATCTTGTTGGGGGGTCGCCCTTGTAAATCAAGCTCATACAGCCAGTAATTACAGTATAATATAGTCAAGCCCACAGGGGTTTATAGTAACAAACCACCAATATTTACTGGCAACTGTTTGGGTTTGTCTGAAAATTGGGACCCAACATATTACCCTCTGGTAATTTAACATAGCTATTGAAAATCACCATTTATAGTGAAATTTCCCATGAAAAATTGGGATTTTCCATAGTTATGTTAGTCATTACCAGAGGGTATTGTTTATCCCGCTAGTTGTCCCCGATGTGTGCCATGAGAATGTGGCATCGAACTCCATGAGCTGGACCATCGGTGGTGAATTTTCAACCCCAACACCTGGCATCTTATCGCTACATCCAAATCTATCACTAATACATACTAATACTATCCCCAAATAATTAACCCCTACTGTGGGATGCAAAAATGAACCACTTAAGTTTAACTGCACCATATACCATTTGTTTATTTAACATAGCCATGGAAAATCCCAAAAAATCATGGAGGTTTCTAGCTGGGAAAATCATCTATTTCTATGGGCCATGGCTTCCCTGGCCCAATGGCAAACTGTTAAGTCTCCGGAGGGTTAATAGTAATGGTGATTTTCCCATTAAAAATGGTGATTTTCCATAGTTATGTTAGTTTACCAGAGGATAAATCCTCTTAAATCCCATTAGATCCCATTAAACCACCATTAAAATTCCATTAGATCCCATTAAACCACCATAAAATCCCCATCAAATCCCCCGCCGTTCGCATTCCGTGCTTCGCCGTTCGGCTTCGCGTCACGCCTGGTTCAAGGCTGGGGCATCGTTCACGCCGTCACCCGTCATGGCCGCGACTTGACCCATGCGCTGGATGGACTTCACGATCTCCTACAAGCCCAGCGGATCCAGGCGTTCCCTGAGATGTTCAGAGAAATGGTTGGTTGGTTGGTTTATATTATAGAAAATCTATAGTAAACAAATGGTTTATATAAACTAAATGGGAATTTATAGAAAAATAGTAGTTTATTATGTAATGGTCTATAGAAAATCTATAGAAAATCTAATATTATGTAGTTTATAATATAAACCATTATAGAAAATCTATAGAAAATCTATATGGTTTATATAAGCTAAATGGGAATTACTATTATGAAACAAATGGTTTATATTATAGGGAATTCCCGGAATTAGTTTCTCAATAAAAACCCTATTGTTGGCTGGATTCCCTATATAAACCAAGCAAGCCTAAACATTCCATGAAATACAACGGTTTATATTATAGGGATTCCCCGTTCTTGGATCTTTTTTTATATCATCAGGGGTTTAACGAACACTGCTCGTTCGTGAGATCTTCACGGAAAACCCATGGGGATTTTTGGGTCCTATAGGTCCCAAATCATGGGGCCCAGCTGGATGGTCACATGGTCCTAGAAACCGCAATGGATGGCCTGAGGTAGCCCTCATTATAGCAAACCTCTATGTATTATGTGCATATACAATGTATATATATATAAGAAAAATATGATGGAACATGTATATAAACCAGTTATGGAAATTTGAAACCACAACTGATATAAGAAATATTTAGACTACTATAACTGATATAATGAAGAATGGGAAATTATGAATATCTGAGGGTTATATCAATTAGGTATTCCGTGACATTCCCATTATCATTGATGTGGTTGGAATATCATGGGATAAAGAACCATGCTTTGGGTTAACCCAACGGATTTAGCAATCTTTTAGTATAAATATGTGTATGTATATATATATCATTATTATTAGTATCATTATTATTATTGTTATCATTATTATTCTTACTATTATTATATATATATATATATGAGAATCTATGTTTATATTAATGATATCCCTATTATTTTCTGAGATAATCCGCTGCTTTACAAACCAATTGCAGTTGACCAAATCGCAAAGGATGATGATTTTTGAAGGCAACAAAAGAGGATACTAAGATGATTCATCCCTGGGATTACAAATCCATGAGAGGATTAGACTATTCCCCAAGATGATGATTAGATATATTAGATACTAAGATGATGCTTAGATACTAAGATGAGTCATCCCGGTATCTTGCTAATTGGAGGGACTTTTTTTTAGGGAGTAGTCCATCTAATCAACAAGCTATTCATAGGATATACTCAATTTATGAGGATTTGGAACATCAATTGTGGTGCCGGGCCAGCGAAATCTTGCACCACTTGGGATTCCTATTGGGATTCCTAGTGGGATTCCTATGAAACCCTGTAAATAATGGGATAGATTCCTATGAAACCCTGTAAATAATGGGATAGATTCCTATGAAAACCTTGTAAATAATGGGATAGATTCCTATGAAACCCTGTAAATAATGGGATAGATTCCTATGAAACCCTGTAAATAATTAGGGATACGAATGGGATGTTTCCCATCAACCAACAGTGCCGGATTTCGCAACCGGCACCACAGATCGGGAAGACCTGATCGACCACCACGCTGTGGCAAACTAATATAGCTATGGAAAAGTCCACATGTTTAATAGGTTGATCTACTACAAATGGCAGTGTTCAATAGCTATAAATATTAAACATGTGGGTTCAACCCAGCAAGCACAAGGTTTCAACCAATTATATACACTCGGTATATTGTGGACAGAACAAGCACCTGGCATTTTCTGCCTGTGTCGTGAAACCAGGAGTTCCAAAAATTTCTCATGGGTGAGTCTCATGGGAGGGTCCTTGAATGGGCCTAGCTACCAAAGGACCAAGAAAGGTATCCTTAATCACATTTAAGTTGAAACAACATGGAGGAGGAAAAATGGTTGATGTTCAATCATGTTTCATCATATACCCTCTGATCATCAAACATGGCTGGGAGATCCGCTTCTTTCACAGGCATTAAAGTAAATCAACCAAAATGATGAGTTTCCATTGCCATGTTTGATTATCAGAGAGTGCTGAGAGTGTTGGTACAGGGTCTTGGTGACCATTGCCACATCCAAGAGCAAGTGCTCTAACCGTTTGCTGCCCTTGAACCACCTGCCCCAAAGTCATGAAAAGAGTCAAGCCGGTCAAGCCAATCGTTTGGTGATGGTTTGAAACGGTGATCCAATTTAAATGATGTTTTCCTCTGTTTTGATAACTTCACTAAACAAATGGTTAAAGCAAATGGCAATGAATCGGCAATGACAAAACTCCACAAATGGTGATGCTTCGAAAATCACGAAAGAAAAACCATCTCCAGATCCAATTCGACTCAGGGATCCCATTCCATCACCATTTGGTCACCATCCATCCATTTGTTCATGGTGAAATGCTGAGATCCATCCCATTGGATCCATTTCTGGTTGCTGGTTGACCGTCAACTCGAAAAAATGATGGACTGAACGTCAGTTGGGATGATGACATTCACAATATATAGATAGATATATAGATATTACATATATATGTATATTACTAGAAAAAAATGAAAGTCGGCTGGGATGATTATTTTATTCCCAATATATGGAAAAATAAAATTCATGGTCCAAACCACCAACCAGATTTCTATCCAGTCACACACTCTTGTTTCGATTTGATCCCAGTCAGCTCATATTGGTGACACAACATGAAAAAAAAACATGCTGGTTGGTTGGTGTTATACCCCAATACTATTGGTTAAACCCGCTTTGCTGGACCCATGTCCAACCGCAAATCTATGATTGTATGTTGCTGCTTTCTGAGTCCAGTTGGTGATTGTATAAATTTCCTCTGTTGGTTGTAGTATAATTATCCCAATTTATAACTTCAAAGTTCCAAGTATACCCAGGGATAAGTTTTCTCCAAAATAGTGTCTCTCCCATTTATATTGATTCTTAAATCCTAGTGTTGTTTAACCCCTCTATTGTTGATTCTTTGATACTTTTAATTCCCGGCCAATTCCATTTCAATCATAATCATTCCTTGAAATCCAACAACAAAACATATTATGTTGCTTCTGACATCCTGATGTTGGTGAAGTTCCTTTTGTTAACTATATATCCCATGTATAATGCTTGATCGAAAGTCAATCCAATTAAATGCCATAACATCATCATTTCTACTGGTGAATTCGCATAAATGGTTACTAAATTATGATATCCCATTGTTTAACGTTCAAACACCATTGTTCAATAAAAAACTGATATCACTCTTTAAATCCATGTTTTTGTTCAAATACAGCTTATATCGATTCCTTGAAAGTCAATACCACTAAGTTCCATTTCAATCCCATTAAATCATACTAATCCCATCCCCCTAATATTAAGCATCCCCCCAGAAACCATGGTTTTAGTAGGGGGGTTTCCACATCATTGGGACGATTTAGAGGGTGTTTAATATTATATAGGGGAATTGGTTTAGATTAAATCTTCATGTGTAAAACACATCTACCTCCAAAAAACGCCAATGGGGTACCATTTAAGTATCAGATTATGACTATTGGGGAAATACCCCTCTAATTAATAAACTATCTGGGTAAATTATAATATTTCACTAGCCTGAAATGTTGCGGCCATTTGGGGATGATTTCCCATGATTTCCATGCTTTGGGGGAACAGTGAGGTCGTTGTAACTTAGCCAGAACTATGGTTTGTTAATGATGGCTTCACATTACCTCCAAAAAAAGGTGCTTAACGGTGATGCATCCCATCACTATGACCTTTTTTGTATCACCACTATTGGTCAAGTACCCCCACTACCATCCATTACCATCCATTACCTGATCATAAACTTAGGGCTTTCACATTACCTCAAAAAAAAAAGCCAATCTTCGCCACTCCAAGCGTCGAGCTTGTCTTCCGGCTTGGCACGCGCGAAGACCCGCACCGTGCTGGTCATGCGGTCCATCTCTCGATGCTCCAGGTACTGACCTGGCCGTGCAAAACCAGAGGGGATTGATCCAACAGAGTTCTGGGATTTCTCCATGGATTTTGACCATGTTTTTTCCAGCATAAAAATGGCGAACAAAAAGGATTCAAGTATCAAACACTTTACAGATTTCACGATGAACCATGAAAAAACATTGGATAAGATGGGAGAATATTACAGTACATTGGGGAAATATATCGGTAATATGTTGGATAACATTGGGTAAATATCGGATATCCAAAAAAAAATGGTTGGTACTGTCATTAGCCAATTTTCCACCAACCAGGTCATGGGGAGACGGCGTATAAACGACGGGTGATTTCACCATAAGAGCCAGGTCGAAAATGACGGTTCTGAGTTGTGATTCTCGTTTTCTCGCGGAAAATGATGAGAAATGGCGGTTGAAACAGTATGTAAACATGTATAACCATCATAAAATCATGATAAATGGGATGGAATTAAGATTTAACCACCAAAGATGTGGGATATTAACTGGCAAAAAAAAATGATAAATTGCGATATTGTGTATTGCTCCTTGGTGAACTTTTGCCAGAAAAGCCGAGGTATCGCCATCGTGGGCCTTGGACGGCCCTTTTGCCGAACGCAATCGCAAACAGGCGAACAGGTGAGATATGCAGAAAAGTGAAACGAGCTCGGGCAAACTTTGGCACACTAGCTCTGGTTCATCTGGTTTGTGGTTGAGCCACCCCTCTGAAAAATGATGGAGTTCGTCAATGGGTTTCGGATGACATCCCATATCTGAAATGGAAAATAATCCAGCCATGTTTGAAACCACCAACCAGTATATCTCATTAACCATTATCAACCACTATTAACCACTATTAACCACTATTAACCACTGGGATCTTTGAAACCACCAACCAGTCATGATTCGAAAAAGCTCATCCTGAGCTAAGTCATTGAAGTCCAAGACTGCCATGACAGATACCCGGCCTGGTAAACATACAAAAAAACTATGGAAAGATCCACCATTTTTAATGGGAAAACTCACTATGTCTATGGCCATCTTCAATAGCAAACTGTTAGTTTACCGGAGGGTACTACTAGGATGGAAGCAATACTAATGTTTGCATGGCCCCAAGTCACCATAGCCTTGGATTTCTCCAAACTTAAGGATAATAAATTGCCCCAGCGCATGACTTCAGAAACTTCATTTTGAAATCAGCGGGAAGGTGTGCCAATTTCAGCTTGAGCCATCCTTAGCCACTTTGCGCTTCTGGAGGCTCTTGGCAATTTCAGCAGCGATGTCCCTCTCCGATTTCTCCCGGCAGTCCAAGAAGACGACGCACGGCTTGAAGACACTGAGAATGTATTTCCGAGCCAAATTCTTTTTGTCGTACTTGTGGTCAGGCCCACCTGACCGATAAGACATAGCCTCTGGTAATTTCACGTAGCTATGGCAAGTGGTATGGATGGCCCTTTTTTAGATGATTCGACAACTATTAAAAAAGCTGATATTCCATAGCAAACTGTTGACTTGCCAAAGGATAAACAACACCAATCAAAACCACCTATGTTTGAAGATGCGATGGGGAATTCCAAAGATAGCTTTGAAGAAGCCATGGAACTCCACAATTAAACCAGGTAGCAAATCCGCGTTCTATGGGCTTTGCATGGGAATAGGGTACCCCATTGGCCCAAAAGCCACTGGCTGATCATAACTGGTTGGTGGTTTCAACCCCTCTGAAAAATATGAAAGTCAGCTGGAATTACTATTCCCAATACATGGAAAGTCATAAAAGCCATGTTCCAAACCACCAACCAGATAATAAATATTCCCTATGACACTTGTTATATCATCCCATTTTCAGACACACCTATGTGCCATGGTCAAGTGCCATGCTACATGGAGATGGCCATCCATCTCACAAAATTTGAATCCTGGCAATGAGGAAAAAAAACAATCCCGTTTGAAAAAGGTTGTAAATGACAATCCATACCCCAACTATGTTTGATGTGATCTAACAAAACTGACCATGGAACATATGTGACACATTTTTTGATATATCACAATAAATAATAATAAATATCCATAATATATACCCATTTTGTTAGAACTAAATGTTGCAACGATCCCCAACCAGCGACCCTCAGCGACTTGAAGGTTTTGGTATGTCAATTCATCCACACCTGGAGGCTCTGGTGGATAGGTGTCATCCACCCTCAGCGGCAAAACGCTCAGATGGTTCTCGTAGTCCAGGGCAAACTTGAGTTCCTGAGACACGGGTCCTTATGATCAAAAAATTGGGGTAATCCATGTTCAGACAAGCTCTTGTTTTGGTCCTCCTGTAAAAATGTACCCTCCAGGTTACAGTAATTCACTGGCAAATAGGGGTTGGAAGACTAGTTTCCACTAAAGATTAAATATTAAAGATGGGTTGTTATTTTCAGGGTCTTTACCTGAGGGTATCAAAATATAACATATCTGTTTTTGGTTGGGTGAACAGTTGTAACTATTCCAATGGCCAGAAATGGTCAGAAAATATCTAAAATCTATGTCTAACGTCCCCAAAGAACCGGACAGGTGGTGTCAAGGACCCGGGTCCTTGTGGGAGGAATATGCTGACGCAGTCATCTCGCCATATTGCTTGGTGCACACAGCCAGCATGGTGCCCTTTTCTTCATGCAGCCGCCCCAGATATTCGGTGGTCAGATCTCCAAAGCTCTCGCCTGCATCTGCCGCAACCATCAGGATGTCGTAGTGATGGTCACAAAGAATTTGGAAGACTTTCCGGAATTTCCTCAAAGAGAAGGACACTTTTCGGTGGCATCAATTCAATGTTTCCAAGGGCACCAGAAAAGTACAGATTGACTCTACAAATGAGCGGCGTTTGGGTAAGGTCAAGACGCAAAAATTCAAGTAGTGATAACAGCAAAAAAATCGTGTCAGGCCCAAAGGTACTGGTTGATAGGGGTTCTCATCTTGGCTTATGACACAATTAATTGCAACACCATTTACACCAGGATTTTTGGCATTTGATCTCAGGATCCCTATTAAATAGAAGCACAAACTGGCAATCCCAGCGTCTGTTCTATTGGGCCCCCATCAAATCTGGCAGAAAACATGGCCACACGTGTGCCTTTGCCACTGGGGATGTCTCCTTCTGGATCTACCACCTTGTTCTCTTCTAGAATCGGGTGAGGCCGGGTGCTATCCTGAGAAAGGAGTTTCAAGGCCTCGTCTGCAGCCTCCTTCACTCTTCCTTTCCCATGCTTCGCAACCAGCGTCAAGGTTGGGACGCCATCGGCCTTCAGTATGGCTTTCTTGGCCTCAGGATTGTTGGCCAGGTTTCGAAGGGCCCGGGCAGCGTGCCACCACCAAAGCCACCAACGCCTCCGCTCCATATCTGCCAATGATCAGCCTGTTCTCATCGGAAACAGCCGCCCAAGTTCCAAGCTGTTCGGCCGCTTCAGAACTTTCCAAACCCCATTTGTGGATAGTTGTGGATTGAAACATGGTGAAGCATTAACTTCTCGCAGCTGCATCTTCCTAGCAATTTGTATCAATTTGTCGGAACCTCAACCTCACCACTCAATAAATTGGGTTTACTATAGATATATCATGATATATCCATACTTCATGGTGGTTATAAACCAACAAACATAACTGAGGGGCACCACCAACCAGAACCAGTCCCCTGACCTTCGCCTTCTGCTCCTCTGCACCACTGTCCAGCTTCCGCATCTGATGCTGCAGGGCCGCCATGAAACCAGCCTTCGCCAAAGACTCCCCGCCCTGGCACCACTGAAGCACAAAAATGTGTCTGAAAATGGGGGATACCATAGGATCTACGATGAAACTGAAGCCGTGGTGATTTGAAGTTCCCATGGGGAGCTGAGGTGTCGAATCCCGCAACGGGAGTAACCCTGATTCCGATGATCCAACACACCATGTAAACCCTCGATGAAGAAAACCTGGTGCATTCATGGGGGTTCACCCAGAAGTGTCCTAAAATGTGGCACCCCCCCCCAATTGGGAGGTATTCTTAGTCCAGGGCTGATAGTATCAATATGTATCAATGAATCCACATTTGTTGGTGTAATCCCAGTCATTGCCGGTTGTAGTTCCGAATGATATGGATATGGCTCAAAAAGGAAACGGACAACTGGTCCAACTTCAAGTAAAACTGCGATAAATCATGATAAATTGTGGTATTGAAAGGATGTGGCTCCTAGTATAGCTGTATACCCCTTCCTCCTATATATACTGTATATTAACCACACCCCTTCCTCCTAGTATAGCTGTATACCCCTTCCTCCTATATATACTGTATATTAATCACACCCCTTCCTCCTAGTATAGCTGCATACCCCTTCCTCCTATATATATATACTGTATATTAATCACACCCCTTCCTCCTAGTATAGCTGTATACCCCTTCCTCCTATATATACTGTATATTAATCACACCCCTTCCTCCTAGTATAGCTGTATACCCCTTCCTCCT
>Ga0126342_10018118_pt1 | contig 12098 bp, 11 predicted proteins | sample Cyp1metagenome_FD_92528 | JGI IMG/M metagenome (GOLD analysis project Ga0126342, IMG submission 92528) | Coral microbial communities from Lord Howe Island, Old Settlement Bay, Australia - Cyphastrea 1 metagenome | ecosystem: Host-associated > Invertebrates > Cnidaria > Coral ... | reverse complement strand
GAGCGTAAAAAAGCGTTCGGATTGGAAAAAACCGTTCCAGAGCACTTTTTGCGTTCAAAATGGCAAAAAACCACGTTTTCTTAAAACAGAGCAGAAAAAAGCAATCTGGAGGGTTACCAGGTACATGATTACACTACACTACACTCCACTACAACTACAACTACAGAACTACACTCCACCACACTCCACTACACTACGCTACATTACACTACACTACACTACATTACACTACACTACACTGCACTACCTTCCACTACACTTCCCTACATTACACTACACTACACTCCACCACACTACAACTACAACTACAACTACACAACTACACCCACTACACTCCACTACACTCCACTACACTAAAGTACACTACACTACACAACACTACATTACACTACACTACACACCACTGCACTACATTGCACTACACTACACTCCACAACACTACAACTACAACTACACAACTACACTCCACAACACTCCACGACACTAAATTACACGACACTACACTACATTACACTACACTGCGCTCCACTACGCTACACTACACTACTTTACACTACACTACATTACACTACACTACACTTCACTTCACTACATTACACTACACTACACTCCACTACAACTACAACTACAGAACTACACTCCACTACGCTCCACTACACTACACTACATTACACTACACTCCACTAAACTACATTACACTACACTACACTACCTTCCACTACACTTCACTACATTGCACTACACTACACTCCACTACACTACAACTACACCTACGACTACACAACATTCCACTACACTCCACTACACGAAATTACACTACATTACACTACACTACATTCCACTACACTCCACTACACTATACTACATTACACTACACTACATTACACTGAATGACACTGCACCACAGATAGACAGGTAGATAGATAGATAGGTAGGTAGATAGATAGATAGATAGACAGATAGATAGATAGGTAATTAGATAGGTAATTAGATGAAATAGAGAGAGAGATAGATAGATTGATAGATACATAGAAGATAGATAGGTAGGTAGGTAGATAGTCAGAGAAAGAGAGAGAAAGAGAGGAGACCTCAAGCACCTTGCGGTCCATCAGCGGATTCGCTCTGCCATCCCGGAGTCACAACAACCAATCTCTCCTATAGGTTTCCTATTTTTGAAACTTCCACCACGCCCTTGCGCGGTACTACTGGTAGTTTTACGTGCCAGGTTATTTTCTTGTTGGACTTGAGTGACCTTGAGTCTACAGCCTTTCAGGCTTGCCTATACATGACCAGTTTCTTGAAATGTCTTTGCATTTCAGCCGCCTGGTGATTGGCATTGGGGCATTGCGGGTGACATCTCTGGCTGGGACATGTCGTGGGACGATCGACACTTGCCGTACCACGTGTATCGACATGTATCGACCACATAACAAGGAGAGTGTTGAATAAAGGGCAGTCTTGTCGAGGTCATGGTTCATGCGTTTCACATGTCCGGAGATTCTGACAACACTGCGAGCAACGGACAGCTACACTTCGCTGCGCGTGTAATGATCCGCTACCTTCTCATTGGTGCATGGAGTGCACCCAGCTCAGAGGCTTACTTGCTTGCTCCCATACCTCATGGACTTGCTTGGAAGAGTGGGTTGTGGGCGACTTGTGATTGTGGTAAACCCGAAAAAACCAAAACATGTATAAACATGTCATCATTGGGTAGGCAACAGACTAAACATCTTCATCTCTCTCTATCACATCAGACAGAGTTGATCACATTCTGCCCCCATCGCCGTCCAAGTACCAGACTTTGCCACGATTTTGGCACTCTAATGGGGCTCATCAACATATGCTGGCAGAAACAAGTGAAAACATTCAATGTTTGATGCTCTTCAAGATCTTGGCAGGGTTTATGAGTTATTATGATATATCATTTTGCATATGTATATATATATATATATATTTAATTATACACATATATATATATATATATATACAAACATATACGGTATATACGCATTAATATGCATTATTTATATATGGTGTTTTCTTCAACTATTCTTGGCATTTTGAGGGCTCCTACCGTAGATGGACGATGAAATCAAACCCCGGCTATGTTGTGTCACCCCCGCGCCCCGAAAAATCAATGTTGTCTTTGGACTGCGCGCTTGGGTCCGGTGGACAAAAGAAGAAGCCCTGAACGCAGAGGAAGCTATATATAGAGTCTTGTTCAACATTGAAATTTGGGGTGTGGGGTTGTACTTGGTAGATGTCGGTAGGGTTTGATTTTTTGACCATCTACTGTAGTAATTCTTTTTGGGTAAGTTGTTGCAGCTGGTGAGGAATTGCATCCTGATGCACCCGATCTGCAAGCAGGTTGGCAAACGACTTTGGGGATGTGACGAGTCAGTGCGACGAGTGGGTTTAATGAATACCTGAACCCTCAATGGGCCTTTCACAAAAGATATTTTCCGTCCACTTCCTTCCACTCCTTTCTGTTTATTCCTCGACCATTTCAGTATGTTTTTCCAAATCTTAGTGGGTCAACAATTTTGGAGCAATCTGCTTTGGAGGACGTGCTTGCAAGGCTTGCGTGTTGTCTTGCAACCACCAGCCACACTGTACTTCTGGGTGTGGTGATTTGTTGTGTTTCGAATCCTATGGATCAGCCCAAGAGGCTGAATACATGTTGCGACAAGGCTACACAGAGGTTGCTGTGAAACAGGGAGAGCATGCACATGCATCGACCAGTATTTTTTTACGCAAGATTCCATCTCTGGAGGATTCAATGTCCAAACCAGTTTGTTTTTTTCTTGCAGGTTCCGTTTTAGTTTCAACGCAGTGGACACTTATCATATCCCAGGATTTTCCACAGGGTTTGAGTGGAAACCCACAAGGTTCTACAATGATTTTCCTCGACATTTCAAGCGTACCGAGCTTGCCTACGATGTGTGCGGGGCCCAACATAAAGCCAATAGTCAATCACAAAAATGGGATAAACCAGACCAACAAAACCATGTGTCAATATGTATATGTATATATACATATATCCTCATTTTGGTGGCTTAATCAAATGCTGGCTAATTGATGTTGGCCAATGAAATGCTACACTCTGGTAATCAAACATGGATTGCTGGAAAATACCACATTTATAGATGTTCCAATTATCCCATTCTATACAATAGTTTGGTTATTTTCCCAGTCTCCCATTTAGTTCGACCTTTTTCAAAGATACACAAATTAACTTAATTGTTAATCCATGAAGTGGGTTATATGCCCATTGTTTCCAGATGATTTTCCCATGATTTGCACCATTTTTAGGGGGGGTTAGCCCTGGAGTTTCTATGGAGCCCCAGATCTGGGTCAGCCCTGCTGCCCTGGCAGCCCTGGCCATGGCAGGTTGGTTCGAGTCCCTGAGGTACTTCATCTCCTTGCATCCGCGCTCAGAGGAGAAGAACAATTTTTCCCAGCCCTTTTCGGGCTTCAGCAAGGGTCGAAAGCCCTGGTTGTGGTTGGTGTTGTTTTTGTTGTTGATGATCATGTTGTTGTTGTTGTTGTTGTTGTTGTTGTTGCTGTTGTTGTTGCTGTTGTTGTTGTTGTCGTTGCTGTTGTTGTTGCTGCTGTTGTTGCTGCTGCTGTTGTTGTTGTTGTTGGTTGTTGGTTGTTTGTTGTTTGTTGTTTGTTGTTTGTTGTTGTTGTTGTTTGTTGTTTGTTGTTTGTTGGTTGTTTTTGTTGTTTTTGTTGTTTTTGTTGTTTGTTGTTTGTTGTTTGTTGTTTGTTGTTTGTTGTTTGTTGTTGGTTGTTGGTTGATGGTTGTGGTTGTTGTTGTTGTTGTTGATATTGTTGATATTGTTGATATTGTTGATATTGTTGATATTGTTGATATTGTTGTTGCTGTTGCTGTTGCTGTTGCTGTTGTTTTCGTTGTTGTTGCTGTTGTTGTTGTTGTTGTCGCTGTTGTTGTTGCTGTGGTTGTTGTTGGTACAATCAAAGACAACCTTGTTGTTGTTGTTGCTGCTGTTGTTGTTGCTGCTGCTGCTGTTGTTGCTGCTATTGCTGTTGTTACTGTTGTTGTTGGTACAAGCAAAGAGACTACCTTGTTGTTGTGGTTGCTGCTGTTGTTGTTGTTGCTGCTGTTGTTGTTGCTGTTGTTGTTGTTGTTGCTGTTGTTGTTGTGGTTGTTGGATGATTAACTATGGTAATTCACATCAAAAGATATAACTCACAACTGGTAATGAAACTAGTAACCACTAGATAATGTCACTGTGATTATAACCATGGTAATTTCACTATTCTGGTAATGAGTGACCAATGTTTGAAAACCCTGTTGGTAAATGACTAGTGGTTATTCAATGAGGACTGTAATCATAAAAAGTTATATGGTGATGTATCAAAGGTGATAAATGATGGTTGGTGTGGATGATAATACGGGGTTATACTATGTTATACTATCCTTACTATCCAATATCTTGTGGATGATCACAATAAATGTGGAAAAGAAAGCTGGTCACCAGTTTCTGTTGGACGATTTGGGCAATTTATTTGTGTCTTTGATTGGTTACATTGTTTCTGAAAACATATTTTTGTTGCTACCAAGTAAGAATATTTGGGTGAAGTCAACAAAGGAGCGCTCTGTCCCCAGTACCAGCGCTGCAGTAATCGCCCAGAGGGACATTCCCATGACGTCAAAACCGACACCGTGATGTAAAAAGTAGTGATGGTGGTTCATTCCACGGATCGTAGGTAGGTTAGTTCACCCCCAGTTTTTAGTGGATTAAGCCTATACTAACCACACGATCATGGATTATCACTATTATATTTATAACATGATCATTCCACGGATGAAGTCTATACTCCCACTGAAATCACCAGGGAAATCACCTGCTTAGGATTCGTGGCTAGTTCGCTAAGTCCCAGAGTTCCCCTAAAGAAGTGATCAGGTGCAACATGATCCAATCCTGCCATATGATCATTTTCTACCGCCAGAAAAGAACCATTAAATTCATGAACAATAGCCGTTAAATTAAGTAACACATTTTTTTTGTGTATTGAGATCACTTCAAACAAACATGTTCGAAACGCAAATGATGCAGCAGTTCTAGTCCCACAGTTTTGGCCCGAAATACCAGTCATAAAACTCAAAACCCCATTTATAGAATGTATAATCCTACTGAAATATCCAGTTATAACCATCATCAATCACTAGCCACAATAAACCATGATTAACCACTAATAATCAGCATTAATCACCATTAATAAATGGCCATAACTAGCCATGGCCATAATTTGGATGCTCTCGGGCCACGCAGGAGCCAGACCACATTCCCTTGCCGCGGGATCCGCCGTTGCAAAGCGTCGACGGCCACTATTTGGTGTCGCAGGCAGCGGGGGAAAGCCTGGCGACTACTCGAAACGCATAAAAAAGCCAGAGATACAATGTAGATTATGTATGCAGTTAAAGCCTTTCACCGGTTTTGAAATGGTTATACATGGTGTTATCATTCCAGAAAAGGGGATCGCAAATGACTTATCAATGGCAAAGGGCCACAATTGTGTGAGATTTATGCTCAAGTTCTGGCTATGTCTATGGTTGATGCGCTATTGTAATGCGCTTGTGACCATTTTCCGGGGATACCACTATTTCTTATGGGAAATGAGACAATTGTATAGATTTTGTATACAGTATGTAATGTATATAATGTTGATCAATAGTATGTATATACTAAAGCAGTGTCAAAAGCCCTCTCTGAGCATTGATTTGCCGCAATTGCGAGTCATCAGTTTTACGGTTTTTAACCATCAACAACTAAGATATGATTGATATAGACATATATATATATATATACCATGGTTTTTCGATGACTGCAACACTACATTCTAGGGATATGACATCCACAAATAAATTACATATCTACACAATTATATAATAAGGATTACATACAGACTGAGTTGATATCTAGATACAGTAGATGGGTAAATAGATACTTAAACATGAAGCAACAATATGCTTCTTTTTTTCGAGGTTATACCGCGAATATGTCGGCGATTGTCTCAATCCATGAATTGGGATTCCCCATGAAAACCAACCTTGGAAGTGTAGCACGTCATATACATAGGGTATTGGCAATTGACTTTTTGCATTGTATATGTCGCAAAAAATGAAAGTCACATGATCATACAGTCTCTTGATTCGTTCTAGTTTGGTCGAATTTTTTCATGAGTAGTTCTTTGGCAGCATTTATACGTTGCAAACATGTTTTGTGATGTTTTGTGTTGGTATGCCAGCGCTGGCATTTCCCTTCAGATCGTACGCAGCCTGCAAACGTATTCAAAGTAACTCCCAGATCTGGATGGCTCATGGAGGTTGGTTCACTGATTAGTACATATTCTGGTTAGTGGTTTGGAACATGTTTTATCCATAATATATGGGATAATCCTTCCCATTGACTTTCATATTTTTCAGAGGGGTAGGTCAACCACCAACCAGTATGATAAGTATATAACTGTAGTTATAGTCCACTTGGTAGCCAGCACTAGTCAACTGGTTGGATCTGGTTGGTTTTTTCATGGCTTAGTCCACTTAGGAAAGCATCGCAGTATTTTCGAACTCCACGGCCCATCTGAGCAGTGATTCGTATCCTGAGGCTCAAAGGGCCTACAAACCGGCAGCTCAGGCTGGGTCATGCGAATGGAAGGCTTGGTAGCCTTGAAACAAAACATGTTTACCCTCCGGTAATCCAACATTGCAGGAAATCTACTATAAAATGGATGATTTTCCCATATTTTTCCATTGAAACCTCCATTTTGTTGGGGGATTTATCAGCTTGTCACGTTTGATGACACCAGAGGGTGCTGATAAATCATGGCACAGTTCTTCGGGTTTTAGGGTGGGCTCACAGATGCTGTGCTGTGTAATGAGACTGACACACCTAGTGCTTTACCAAATCTTTGCACGTCCACTAGCAAACAAATAATTAGCCAATCTTGGAATGATTCAACATGTCAGTGGGAATTCCAGGATCCTAAAATGGAGGTACTGTACCATATAAGGCCATATTTTGCTGGGATATTCCCTTACATAGGCCTTATATATGGTAGGTACCTCCAATTTAGGCTCCTGAAATGGCCATTGAACATGTGTCAACATGTTTAAACCATCAATGTCCCTGAAATTTCACCAACATCCCCAAATTCTCCCTAATTCATCCTACACTGACCAGATCTGACCAGTGTCTATCGTGGAACTCTGCAAATCTCGCTTCGGATCTTCAGATGTTGGGGTTTCCTAAAATGGTGGTACCCATATTTTCCACCCATGTTAGATAGGATTATAAACCATCCATTTGGGGGTACCCCCGTTTATTGAAAGCCTTATGCTGCCAGGTGGGCTTCAGTGAAGACGGACCCAATCAGAATTTGGTCGCCACCTTCGAGGATGATGCGATGATATGCGACGATGCCAACAGGGGAATTGGATGAATTGGATGGATAGCTTAGTTGTGATAATATGTTGTGATATGTTTCGATTATGTGTGTATGTATATATATATATATACATATTTCGAATGTTCACCCAGTGTTGGCAACGACAGGTCATGGGCAACAAGTACTTTGTGGATGAGGGGAAGCAGCGATTGGCAGCAGACTTTGCTCAGAATGCCTTGGAACTCTTGAGCGCGAAACTCGAGAGCAATCTTCAGGTCAGTGTCAGTTCTTTCATCAGCGACTTCTGCATGCCCATGCAGGTCGTCGCGGCGTGGAAGAGACAGATGGTGCAGCGCTTTGGGCAGCAGATTACCTCACAACCTGCGTGGCAGCGTGTCCTTCGGATGCTCTTGAGCGAAGCTGGAAGGCCATTATTATGGCCAAACATCAGTTTTTCCGTCCGTGCTCAGGCCAATCATGACTTGTTGCCCTGTTTCGAAATTGCCAGTATATGTCCCACTCCTTTGGCAATCAAAAAGATATATTTCACACATTTGCTTTCCATTCTCTCCTTATCAAGAAGTCATTGCATTGACTGATATCAGTCGCCGGCACTTTGCTTTTTGTTCACGCTGGTGCTTGCGCCAGGCAAAAGGTGTTAGCTTGCAAGATGTGTTTTCTTGAAATGAGAGTTTAATAGAGTTTATTCTTTGCTATTTATACAGTTGGGCATGTATTTTATGTTGTTTTTGTATGTTTTTGCAGGTGTGGAAGATTGCCCCTGTCTTTTTTTACCAAGAATATTATCGGATGTAGCCAACATAACTTCTCGTCAACCAGTTAAATTCATCAGGTTTGGGGCAGGCGGTTTCCATCAAAAGATCTAACATAATTTAATCACGAAAATGCGCAGGTTTTTCACCAAGAACACTGGACAAAAATAATGTCAACTAGAGATGCGATGGAACATCACCTTGGCTTCTTTACTTGCATGTGCACTCAAGTAGTTGTATGAAGTAGAATTAGTAAATCACAGGGTAATCAAACATGGCTAGCTCGGGATTCCCCCTAGAAATGGTGGTTGAATGGGAACATCATCTGTACACTTCTTTGAATTAGTTTGTTTTTTTGTTCAGTCCCATGTTTGATTGCTAGAAGGTATAGTTTTTTTCATATAGCCATTTGAAGTTATGAACGATGCAATTTATTTATATACGATGTGGATAATTTTGATAAACCTCACTGCATCCAATGGAAGTTAGGATTGTTATCCAAAATCAGAGAAATGGAACCCGGAAAGTCAGAGAAGTCTCCAGGGGAAGATTTTTGTCGCTGACCCTAGAGGATCAACATCCCTCACTGGGAGCTTGGTGTTTGGTTGGTGTTTGATTGGAGGCCTTATTGAGTTGGCATAAATTCCTAAAAATATCCAGATAAGCTTGTATGGCAGTTTTCCTGGGAGTCGACTTTCCATCCCAACTTGAAGATTGGCTCATTTCTTTGGCCTCATGCCCCCTGGTGCCATTGCAGGAGGCGATGAGTCTTCCAATGGAGAAGTTGGATCATCATTTGGTGTTTTGGCAGCTCATTTTGGATGAACTGGAGGTTTTTTCTGTTTCCCAATGGGACATTACCCTCTGGTAAACTAACAGTTCGCTATTAAAAATGACCATAGAAATAGTGGATTTACCCATGAAAAATGGTGTGATTTTCCATAGTTTTTTGTAAACGTTTACCGGAGGGTATTGACCATTATTAACCAACAATCATCAATAGTATTAACCAATAGTTATGTTAGTTTACCAGAGGGTATAGTTTATCAGTTGGGGAATTACTATTAATGTTGGCGCTTTCGGATCAAGAGGATCTTAGGAAGATCGCGTTGAGCGGATCACTGATTTGATGGATAGGCGAGCCATAAATACACAGAAGAGATACCCCCTGGTAATGACTAACATAGCTATTGAAAATGGCCCATAGAAATAGTTGATTTACCTATTAAAGATGGTGATTTTCTATAGCTATGTAAACGTTCACCAGAGGGTAATGCAAGTCGTGAACTTATGAGTACTTGTTTATGCCCACCCATACCACTCAGCATAGCCACTTGAAATAATATATACATAATTTAGAATACATAAGGTGTATCTATTTTTTCTTTGGGTAATTCAACTGCTCAAACATTGCAATCGAGAAGAAACATGTACATGAGATGAGTGTACTTAACACAGCTGGTCAGGTAGCTCATGACAATATATCAATATGTATATATATATATATATCATCATCATCATCATCATCATCATCATTTTACCAATGAGAATTGCCATAAGCTGGGGTTCCCTCCATGTTAAGACACCAATGACAGGTATCATGTTGATGGTTATCCCATCTTGGCCACTCGTTTTCCATCCACAAAAACATATGATTTTGACTGTCACATATCCCATTCTTGCATATTTTTTGCAGGTGATACATGTGGTTGGTTAAATGATATACTGTATATTTCACATTATTTCACCATTTGCTGGTACTATATCCAAATATACCCAAAAATGGTTGGTTAAATCCAATTTTGCTGCTTAAATTCCCAATTCATAACTGTTTTTTTTCCAATTTCCTGAGTTCCATCCACATCTTTACAATGCTAAAACCACCTGTGCCACCTATGTTTGCTGCTTAGGTGGCCTACGTTTGGGCCATCAAAAGCGGCATGATGTGCGCACAAACCACAACCCTGGTAGGGCTACTGGGCAGCATGGCTACGGCTGTGTCTATCAGATGGCCGTTGCAGAAGGGAACATGATGATATGTATGCTGGTTGGTGGTTTGGAACATGACTTTTATTTTCCACAATATATGGGATCATCCTTCCCATTGAGCCTTCTTATTTTTCAATCTGGTTGAAACCACCAACCAGTATGTCATGGGATGGAATTTGGTATCGTGTAGCATTTTCAGTCAGACCCATGTTTCTGGATTTTAAGAATCAACAAATGGGTTGAGCATCAACACATAATAGGTTGTTGTTTTAACCAACTAAACTTGTGAATTGAGCAAGAACATATAATAAAACCATCCAAACTTTTGATTTTTGATCCAAAAAAATGTGCATTTGAGCAACAAGATATGGTGGCAGAATGGCCACTTGACCATGCACAAAGGCAGAATTACTCAAATGTGTCATTGCTTTTTTCGACAAGGAAAACCTCAGATGTTGGTCCATTCTTAGTAGTAAACACTGCTAGCATTTTTCACCCTTACTCGCGTCTGGATGTGCATCCTTGGCTGCAAATCTCAGTTCTGCGAATCCTGGGGAACTTAAGGTGTTTCCAAAAAGATAGAATAGAAGGGTGTTTCCAGGATGTGAGTTCGATGATGTTTCCTCCATAATTTCCAGGTGTCCAACTGTTCTATTTGGGGATTACCATACTTCATGGTGATGATTTGAGTTACTGTGCCATTATCTGTTGTTTCCCATTATTTCCCATGATTTTCTCGAACATGACCCCCAAAAAATGTCGGTAGATGTACCATATATGGAGCATAAAAGGTCACATTTTGACGGGTTGCTGGGACATCCCACAACCAACATCCCATCTCCAAATACTTTGGGGGTGTCGAATCTGTCCGCCCTTTGCGAAAACAAATAGCTTTGCAGTTATGTTGACATTCACTGTTTCTGGGTGATTTTCCATTCAATGGCCATTTCAGGTACCATTTTATTGGTGGTACCCGGCCATGTAGCTGAATTTCAGGGGATATAGCCCCAGTTTCTATGGTTGTAAATGGAAAAAACTAACCCCAATTTTGTGGTCCTGAAATTCCCATTGGCACATGAATAGACCTCCATTCGTTTAGAATGAGGATTTCCAAAGAGGTGGTGCCAACGATAGCGAGGTGTGGATTTATAGGTCCAATAGCTGTCAATAGCTATGGTTTATGGGGGATATATCTCTACTATTCTCTACTATTCATGGGGTTTATACTTAACCAACATAACCATTGGTATAGACATCCCAAGTAACATATAGACTATCTTTCCTGTACCAAAACCATGTTTTTGAAAGCAGCAAACATAAGTACGATATTCAATCAGGGAATATTTTTATACATTTAACTATTATATGATTTGTTTCTATAAGTATGGTTTATATGGAGGTTTTCAAAGTCACGGGGGCACCGCCTGTTATCCTGCGTCTAAGCGCCGCTGAGGCGTGCCTTAGCCCCGCTGCAAGATTTCCAGCTGCAGCGGAAGACCACCACCTGGGGTATCTTCGATATCTTGGCAGGTGCTGGCTGCGTCATTCTTGCGTTGCGTGTCCGAGTGTTGCTCAAGGGGAGCTCCGGCAACGGCGCTTTGAGGGTGAAGTAACCCTGGGGTTTTTAGGGAAATTCGAAGAAGATAAGGATGGCAACTTACTTCCCCAAACAGTGTGGTCACACTGAGGGGTCCTTACGGCAACAGTTAAGGCCCAGTGTTCAATCGAGGTGGTCTCGGAAGCGTCCGGCATGTGCATTTCGACTGCGCAGGCTCGCACAAAATGCTTGTCGCCGTATACTTGGTGGATGGTTTTGATTTACAGCACTTGCAAGTAACATGTAACCTAGTTGTAAGGTAGTTACAACCCTGTTGTATCTAAGCTAAGTAAGCTAAGTTTTTATCTTATTTTACGGTAGTT
>Ga0126342_10018117_pt1 | contig 12099 bp, 14 predicted proteins | sample Cyp1metagenome_FD_92528 | JGI IMG/M metagenome (GOLD analysis project Ga0126342, IMG submission 92528) | Coral microbial communities from Lord Howe Island, Old Settlement Bay, Australia - Cyphastrea 1 metagenome | ecosystem: Host-associated > Invertebrates > Cnidaria > Coral ... | reverse complement strand
ATGGGACCCATCCCATATGGGGGGGGGAGGGGGGGGGGTGGCAGGGCCTGGTGCATATATACATGTATACACGCATACATACATAAACATGTTTTTGCAGGTGTGTCCCGTTCTCATCCACACTTCAAGCGTTCTGGTTGGGTACCATTGTGGCACTTTGCTCAGGGAAACTGCATGGTACATCCCTCGCTTACGGATGCACCATCTTGTCCATCTATAAAATTGAGTAGTTGTTCTTACTGCTCTTTTTGCCCAAAGAATATCCCGATCCTGCACACTGAAAAGTCAATTATTTTTTTCTCACTTCAATCAAGCCAAAACGCGAGAAGCTAAAGCTCACACACAAACAAAGATGAAGAAGGCATATTTGCTTCAGTGAAGTTGCTGTCCTGTCTTATCTTGGTGCTGTTCCTATTGCTGGCGTTGAAGATTAATGTTATTATCCTTGTAGATCATGGTGCTCATCATCGTCGTCGTCGTCGTCGTCGTCATCATCATCATCATCATGATATGTTTATATGTTTATATGCTCATATGTTCATATGTTGATGTCATTGTTGCTGTTGCTGTTATTTGTTGGGTAGCATTACCATAGGCACAGATTGTGTTTTCCCCACTGCTGGGCATGGTGGCTGATCAATGGGTCTTCTCATAGTGTATGAACGGGCTACAAAATCCAATCGCTTTGTTCGACCCGAGTTATGACTGTGACTATGTTTATTCATATGGTTGTATTTGCCTGGTGTATTGTTTGGTTGTGATTTATGTATACTTATGGTACTGTATTGTTATTCAATTTGTTTTTATTTTACTATCATTTAGTTTGTGGTTCGGGTGCCATATACTTTGAGGTCTTTGTATTTTGAAACATTATTTGGTTGTGATTCACTTACGAATTTTAAACATAGGATTTATGCCTTTGTTACTGGCCTTCACTGCGACATTGGCGGGATACGGTAGGCCAGAGATGACGCCTAGCCTGGCACGCATGGCAAGGGGAACCCAACCTGGAAAACAATGGAAACATAGTGAAAAATAGTGAAAAATAGTGAAAAACATATTGGGAACATCAGGGAAAATCATGGAACGTATGGGAAAATATTGGAATTGAACATATGCATGGTAATGGAACATGAATAAAGGTGAATATGTAAAACCTATTGCAGCAGATGATGTGCAATTCTTCAGCCATAAGGGTGTGTCTCAAAAAGGGTGATTCTTTCCAGTGGACATTTGAAGATGGGGAGAATCGACTGCATCGACCGTGGGGTGTCCGATCCTGAAAGACAAGAGTTGGTTGGATTTGTATGGCATGACTTCTGGATTGCCAATGTGGGATTCACACTGATTTCAGAAGTGGCGTTGTCAAAATGAATCGTCCAAACAAGGGGGGTTCGGACCGAGTTGTTACCACCATAGATTTTCCACCCACATGTGGCATCAGGGGGTTGGGCAGGGCACATTTGCCGCTGATCACAAGCAACCGACTTCGATAGCGAATTTTAATGTTTCGAACATAGCCATGCAACTGTTGGACTATTTAGTGATATGACCTGAAATTACTTACCAATTGTTGAGTATTAATTCCAATATGTAGTGATGCAGAAATCCAATAAAATACTTCATCGTAATATATACAACATTTTAATGATCATCAAATGGTTCTGGATTCACTGTTGTTTATATAAACAATCTCTCCCCCAAACCCTCATGGGCCACTGCCATTTGACCAAGCCCAGGTGTTGAGCCTCATGCGAGCTGAAACAGGCCAAGCTGGAAGTCAAAACCGAGCCGAACTAACGGAGGAGATAGATGAGAATGGGTGAAACCTTTGTTTAGTTGACAGAGATCATCATTTTATATATTTTAATCATCTATAAATGGACCATGTTCGAAAAGCATCATAGGTTTTGACTCAATTGTATCTCTAAATGTCTTTGTAGTGGTTTTCTATAGCTTGGAATAGTGTATGTACAATGTATCTACCATGACAAACCATCATGAGCCCCCGCCGAACTCGATGTCGAACAAACATGCTGCTGTAGTACTTTATGAGATAAACAGGTGAGTCAAATAGACATATTTATTGATTGATCGATAGACAAATAGATAGATTGATTATAGATTCATAGGTTACAGATTAGAGATTAGATATTCCAGATACATGAACTGCTGAGATAGATTATAGAGGTTTATGAGCCAGCCAATCAAAACATGCGCTTTGTTGAGCTAGGTAATACGTACAAACATACACAAATATCCATCACATCCACATGAGTTCCACCATGTGACCACTTTGTGCAGGTGAAATGGCGGCGCTGTTGCCCTTGAAGTGGTTTTCCATCCCACAATGCTGGCGGGAACCTCGGTTTTACCTGCCCGAGGGGGCTGATTGAATGTGGAAAGTGAGAGTCACAGATAGTCACAGCAAACAAAGATGGCCACAAATTCCAAACTGTTCCAGTATTTGGGGATGGGTCAAAACCCTGGTACCTAGTGAACCCCAAAATAGCTGGTAAATGGATGTTCATCCCATTAAAAATGGTATTAATAGGTATTGATCCATACCCATTTTACAGTTCGAAGACGGTACCGCATTGGTATGTCACGGGACGACATGATCACCCCACGAAAAGCAACTCATCGGGCGGAGCTGAGGCGTTTCGAGACCTGCCAACGAGGAAGAAAGCGAGAACATTACCAGCGGGGGAACTAAGCCAATCAATATATATAAATATATATATATATATAAATATATATATAAATATATATATATATATGATTGGCAGTGGCACATCGTGCACCTTAGACCTCGAGTTTTTTGGTGTGTTTCTTGTTCTGGTTTCCTCGGGGTTTATTCTTAAAGACGCACACTCATTTATCAAGTCGTTTTTTTAATGTAAAGGTCCAATATTCCTTAAACAGGCAGCCTTCCTGTCCAAACTTAAGTTTTCTTTTCAAGAAAGGTTATCTTTGATTTCAAGCAAACAGACAACATTTCAAAGCTGCTGAATTCCTTTTCGTGCACAGTTTGCAATGCCTCTTAAAACGATGCTGCGCTTACTTTTCACAAAGTCCAGTCATTTTAAATCATGAAACACTTGTCAACATATGTAGCTTGCATTTCAAAAAGTGCAGTTGACTTGTGAATTTAATAGCTGCAAGTTTTAAGGACTCAGCATTCCTTGAGCACATGAGGACCTCTTTCAAAGATGCAGCTTTCCTTAAAACTGTGTACTTTCTCTTCAGGACACTCTTCATTTTGAAGATGCACTATTGCTGAAACAAGCGTGTGTCCTCTGTAAACGAGCAGTTTCCGCCACCAGCATGCAGTACATTGCAGTACCAGTTGTCAATCAAACCAAGCATCTGAGCATCTGCTTTAAACAGCTCTGCATTCTTTTCCAAATATGCAGCACCTGCTTACAATGCACGGTTTCTTTCGAACAGATGCACTATTCCTCAAACAAAATGTGTCTCTGTCAAATCTGAAGCAGTCCTTCTTCAAAGAAATGGACATTCTCTTCAAGAAGCAAGTTTAAGTTTGAACATACAGTTTGAATATACAGTATTTTGGTGTATTTTGTTAACAAATGTTTGGTTCCTTTTCAGCTCTTCATTTAAAAGGTGCAACCAGAGAAGGCAACAGACTTACGCGTGATCACTCTAATATATGATTTTCTTAGTCTTAACATGTCTTAACTCTCAAAGCTAAACCTCAAAATTCATCAAACATGAATGCCCTTCCATATATGTATTTTTCTGATGTGCCATTATTTCTCATAGCTAAACATGATTCGTTGTTCTCATGTAAATATCAGTGAAACCGGCAGTCGTGATATTCTGATGCCAGCCATCCGTTTCGAGGTGGAACATGGACATCGTGGGGATCTCCACAATCCATGCTGAGGTGTGACTACAGCCATAACTAATTCAGCCAGCCATGAAAAATACCCTCTGGTAAACTAACATAACTACTGAAAATGGCCATAGAAATAGTGAGTTTTCCCATAGAAAATTGTGATTTTCCATAGTTATGTTAGTTTACCAGAGGGTACCTTGGTTGCTGCGTGGTTATTACAGTGAATCATGTTTGTTGAATTGTATATAAGCTCATTCATTAGGGATTATGATAAGCCATAGAAGGGAAACCTATCAAACAACGTAAGTAGCTAGTATAATCACATGAGATAAGGGTATTCTCAATGGCTCTTATTGTGATAAACCCAGGTATAAAATAAGCCCTACATGTTCAAAACAACAAAGCAAAATCAACCAGTGAGATTATATAAGTCTGGGCGCTCAGTTATGCTTTTTGTTTAGGAAACAGCGCATCCCAATGGGGTCCAGTCGAGTCAGGACATACTAACATTCGTAAGTGACGAGATTTCTGCCCTGCCCAATGAGCAGTATAAAATAAGGTCCCGGCCAAGTAAACCGCATTGTTTGCTACGAACAATATCAAAGATGTTCCAAGTATTTCCAAGTATCATTTGCTAAATAACATGGACAGTTTCATCATCTATATTTTTCAGTATCCAGAATATTCGACCCAGCTTCATCATTCAACTTCCCAATGTGTTTTTCATGTTTCCCTGGTGATATTTTTTGTGATGGTTAGAAAAAACATAACACCAGATTCAGCATACTTTTGCAGCCAGGTGGAACTCCTCTCAGCAATCTGCACTTTCTTCCAGTCGGTAGGGGAAGCCCATTGTGCTTTGCGCTTTCGCCAGCTTGAGGCTGTTGTGTACCCGCCCAAAGTTTGATCATAAAACCATGAAAACGGTTGCGTTGTTTTGTAAAAAATCATGGGTAATCCATGTTCATATAGAAAAAAATCCAGATAGGAAACATCATATTATTCCGATGGAACACAATAATGGTATGGCCTGTCTGGCAGAACCTTTTTTTTGCTCGGACCAACCTGCGTATGCACCACAGGTACTGTACGTCATTCTCCCGACTCTGATTTGATTTGCCTCTATACCCTCTGGTAATGACTAAGTATGCTATTGAAAATGGCCATAGAAATAGTGGATTTACCCATTGAAAATGGTGATTTTCCATACTTATGTGGCTGTTTACCAGAGGGTAGTTTTTGTTTTCGCTGTACCACAGTGACGACAGTATCTGGTGTGGTCCTTCAATCGATGGTTGAAGTGTTGATGATCTTTGAAAGACCCTGACTTGCCATAATCCCTGCGGTGACACATAGTGGTACAGTATGGTAGAGTATATTTTGGACGTCCAAGAGTGATGCAACCAATATATCGTTGTGACAGGAAATGCATGTTATTTCACGATTCCCCAAGCCATAGGGATCATTGTTTGCAATATCCCAAACTGGTTGGTGGTTTGGAACATTTTTTTTTTCCATAATATACGGGAATAATACTCCCAACTGACTATATACTGTAGTATGTTTCAGAGGGGTTGAAACTTGAAACCACCAACCAGGTGAGATTCCATTAGGTCAAGCACAACCAACTAGTTCACAACGTTGCATAAAACAGGTTCCAGTCAGCATAACTAGGCATATTTCGCTGAATTTTGCTTCATTTTGCTACCCCGTTTTGGGTTTGTCCACATCAGCTACCATTTTTTTTTGGTTTGTGTTTGTTTCTCGAATACGTGCACTTTTGCGAATTTTGGTCTCCAAAAAATAATTAAAAACATATATACGATCCTGCATATCCTTTCTAATGTTCAAACTATATGTCCATCATTGTCCCGTTCCTACTTAGGCGGATGCCACGCATGTTTTAGAGTTTGGGTTTGTATCAGAACACCAATTCTGAATTCTACTGGATCACCAGGCGTGATTGTGCGTATTTCGGTGCGTCAAAGCCGACTTTTGATGAAGATGAAAAAAGTTATGTCCCAATTGATTATATAAATAATTAATTTTCGTCAAATCACCATTAATCACCATTAATTACCATTAATCATTTGATCTTATAAATTATATGAATCACCATCTGGGGAATCTGGGAATTTATTCACAGTCCAGCAGCAAATCCAAGAATGTTAAGTATGGACTGGCAGGTTACAAGTCAGTCCTGGTCACATCCTGAGGTGGGCATCACTTCCCAGGACTGGCTACCATGATTTTGACCCATAATTGGGATGTAAAATGATCCTCAAAAGGTTGGTGAATGGGATGGTTGAGACTTTATATATATATACTGGTTGGTGGTTTGGAACATGGCTTTTATGTTTTCCATATATATTGGGAATTTCATCATCCCAACTGACGAACTCATATTTCTCAGAGGGGTAGGTATACCACCAACCAGTATGTTCATGTACTTATATTTGGCTTTACCACATTTTACCACATTACCATAGACTACTATATAGATTACCCATCTTCCCGTTCGAATGGGAATTCACTACCATTTGTCGCACGGTGCTTGTGAGAGCCAGCCAAACAGTGCTTCGAACAAAGCTTCAGGGCCCGGTGACTGCGATTCTGTTTCGCACTGGCATAGGCCTACCATCTGGTTATGACTAACATAGTCATGCATGGTTATTACGATGGCCCATAGAAATAGATGGTTTACCGAACTTTTAATAGCATGGGTGGATTTTCCATGGCGAACTGTCAGTCATAACCAGATGGTATCATGATGTTTTGCTATGGAACATCATAAATCTCTGCACCCTCCAATTCTCAACGTTTTGTTCGCAAGGCTGCTATCTCCATTCTCTTCAAGTTGAATCTCCTGGGTGTATTTTGACTCAACCGCAGTGTGTTCTCCAGGAAACCACCTGTTCTTATGAAAGCCAGTTGATCGGATGCTGAAAGAGTCCCCGATGGCTCACCCAGCATCCCAAGTTCCGCGATTCCGCGTCTGTCGCGGTCGAAAGGACGTTGGGATCAAGGTGAACTCGCGAAAGGTCTTGGGAGCCGTGCTCAGAAACTCCGGCGTGCCAGTGGCTCGGTCAGATGAATATGTTGGCAGTTGCCTGCACCAAGGCAGCCAGCTATCTGTATTTTGTATGATTTTCTTCACTGGCGCTTCAAAGTATTTTGTCATGATTCTAGCTGGTTGGTGGTTTCAAACATTTTTCATTTTCCATTTCATATATGGGATGTCATCCTTCCCAACTGACTAATATTTTTCAGAGGGGTAGGTCAACCACCAACCAGAAGTATTTTGTCATGATTCTAGGGATTGTAGGCTATGATGGGTGATGATGTGTCATTTTGGTGATCTATTTTGTCATACTTGGCAACGCCCCTCATGATTTGCCACATAGGTGGAAGTGCACCAATACAACCGGTGAACTGCTAAGTGGTTACCAAGTTAGTAGCAGATTGTGTCTGTTTTGTATTTTTCTGTGGTAACCATCTAATTAATCAACTAGTGTGTGTTTTTTCATCCAGGGTTGACATTATATGAGGACACATGGGAAACACTGGAAACATAATATATATATATAAATATAAATATATATATATATATATACATTATATATTTACATACATGGAAAAAATGAAAAACATATGAGACATGAGGAATATATGTTGAAATATACAGCCACCAGAGATGATGAGCTGCCCAGGACCAAAAATTTACCGAGACCTGCGTGGTCATCGACAAACTGGAGACGCGGGGGGAGATGACTCGGATGACTCGGATGACCGTTGAAGGAAGATGTATTCCCCCTTGATTCAGGTGGAAAAGTCATGGGAAAGTCATGGGAAATCCATGATTTCTGGTGTCATTTCTCCCCTAAACAGAACCAAGAACCTCATTTCGCAAGCACATTAGTATGGAGAGGGTGGGTTTTAAATGGTTTTAAACACATTAAACATTAAAACATGAAATAACAATACTCGGAAAGGAGTTATGTGTGGTGGTTTACCACGTGATAAAAGCATGTGTAACTTGAACGTGCCCATTGCGAAGGAACTAGAGATGATTGCAGTATGCTCAGTAATTATTGTAGTAAACGAATTATAACTTAATAACGAATTGATAAACCATGCTTCGTCACCCCGTGAAATATATATAGCGGGTGTTGGGTGGCGCAGCACATTGCGAGGATAAAATTGGAGCCGAGGAAGTTGTGAAGTTATTGGTGGCTGAGTATCTTGGTCGAAAGGGGAGGTCAACCTTTGGGTAAGGGGATGTAGCAATGTCTGTTTATGGCAATGTACACATTTGTATATGCACACCGCATACATGCATATACTTGTCAATGATGGCATTTGGAACAGTGTATGCATTCATTCATATAATATCTATTAATTTAACAATTTCGTGAGATTCCACCCACAGATCCGAATCAAGGATTCTAACTTCACTTGACATGGCTCAGTAATTACACAATGACAGCCCACCCCCCGTAATTTTTTGAGTTGGAGTGTCAACCAAAGATGTTTCCTTGAGTTTGGTACTTTAACGCCACAAACTAAGCGCTGTTGCAAACATGTCCGAGCTATATGTAAATGATTGTAAATGCCCATCCCTGGCCTTTTTCAGCATGTTTCAATCAAAATGATAAAAGCCTTCGCTTCAGCACCAACTGAACCAGCAAGCATTTGTGTTGAGAGACCTGGTTGAAGCCCAAACTCAAAAAAGGCGGTTGCGGAATCCAGACCTGTGAGGAATTCACCGTGGCCCATGACCATCATGACCCATGATTTGCTATGAGTTATTTGCAAACATGAACTGATGGTTTGGCTTGGTGCTTTGGGGATTCCCTGAAGACAGAGGATTGCCACTATGAGGTACCCGGCCTGGTAATGACTAACATAGCTATTGAACATGGCCATAGAAATAGTGAGTTTTCCCATTAAAAATTGTGATTTTCCATAGTTATGTGGCAGTTTACCAGAGGGTATGCCATTCCAAAGCACCACCCCCCGAGATATTCAGCAGCCAGGCCCATCAATCTGGAGAAGGTACGCACCGGCCCTCTGGTCATTTAACGATATTTCACGTAGCTATGGAATGCTATAGACATGTCCCATTGATACTTTTTTGATGATTTATGATGATTTACCTATTAAAGGTGGACTCAGTCAAGTTCGCTACGTTAAATTACCACAGGGTACAACACATTACGGTAGCTATGCATTGTTTTGGATGCGTTCGTCCTAGCGGAGTCTGGCGCTCTAGGACTGTTGCGCTTTTTTTGGTTCTTGGTAGTGATAGCTACACATAGGTACCAGTTAATGCCAGCTTGCCTCGAAATAGGCTTTCCCTAAGATCCGAAAATAGGTACGCTAAACTTGCATGGTATGGTGAGCATCGTTTTCCCTATAAAGGTGTTATATTTTAGGCTATCCTCCATTTGTGGACAAACTCATGCCACATATTGGGGATTGTCAGGACTCATAGCGAGGTTTCCTATCAACAAAGCAGTGCAATAATGGAGTGACATTTTGGGTTTTGAGCAGTGCTTGTTTCTTTGCCTCATTTTAAGCCATGAGATGCTATGAATGGTACGTTCCGCACATATCGACCCATCTTTTATATTAATCTTGTTGTCTAAATTACCTTAAATCAAACATTGTAACCATGAATGACACGGATTTTCCCATGATGATCTGATGTCTCCCTTTTTTTAAATCTGATATGATCATCATGATCTGATTATCCCACTATTAAGTCACTATTCTCCCATATTCTCCCAAAGATTCTCCCATTTTTGCGGCCATTTTTGCCCCAACGTCCTGAGTTGGACACCGCCGGAGACCTTCAGCCTCCAGGCGGTGGCAGAACGCATCGTGCACGCGACGTCGGCGGGGGACCCAAGGGCCGTGGTTGGTGGGACCTGGTTGGGACCCGGTGGTGGAATAATCAGCAATTGCTGCGGGATATGTGGCTTGGTTAAAAAAACAGCCATGATACTTTGAGGATTTGCCGAGAAAAACCTCTCAATGGTGATCACTACAGTAATATTTACGTATTTTCATGATTCATGAATATCTTTTACCCAAGAATTGAGAGAATATCTCCATTATAGATAATATTAATATCTACATCTATATGACAAGATGATCCTACAATCTTCAGTTGAAGTAAATTGGCAAAGCCACAGCCTCAGCCCCTCTTCTTCAATGGTGATCACATTTATTTGTTTTCAATAATTTATCTATTTTTACACCACAATTTTACCCAAAAAAAGGAAGATAGAGAATATCTAATATCTGACTAATATCTGACAGCCTCAGTTCAGCCATTTCGTTCGTGATCGTGATCCGGAGCGCCAAGGCCAAAACCCTGGACGAATTCGCAAATCTGGCAGGGGCTGGGCGAGCCCAGTGCCAGCGATGGTTCGTGATGATCCAAATTCTCCATGGTTGTCCTTAAGTTTCCTGAATTTAAGCCACAAGCATGGGGTTTTAACCATCAAAAGTGTGCATATAATGGGATGTAAACATATATAAACAACCATAGTGGCATATAAATATGATTAATTGCATATCATGGATAATGATTGTGATTTAAGCAACACAAGTTGGGATTTAACCAACAGTTTTTGTTGGTTGAATGGGGATAAATATAGGGTTATGATGGGTTATGTATTTCATGGAATATGAACGGGATATGAATGGGACGTAGCCTACGGTTTTTCCATGAACACCCCGGAACTAAGTGGAGGTTTTTGTTGCTGTGGGAAATCATCGAACTGGGTGATGTTCCAGCTAGCCAGGTTTGTTTTTGGATGTTTTTGGAGAGTATCCCTGGTTTGACCCAAATGGTGATGCAACCAACAAGAATTGTGATGATATTGTGATTATGCATAAATAATCAACTGCTGGTGGCTTCCGAATGCTTCAAATCTGTTTCTTCTCAACCATCGTGCTGGGCCCCGATGACCGTCATCCCATCCACTGGGAACGTTGCGTTGGAACGTTGGAACGTTCACATGTTTATTCGTGTTCACGGGGATCATCACAAAAATATGGATGATTTATGGATGGTTTATTGATGGTTTTTGGACGGTTTATGGATGGTTTATGACCAGCATCTTCACCAGAAAATGGCAATCCGACCCCAGGTTGACCAGTCACTGGGTCTGAAGCGCCCCAAAAAATTGATGTGCAAAAAAAATGGTGGAAAGACCATTCCTTCTGCTCCAGAATTTAGCAACACTCTTAACATCTCTCAACTATTTAAGGTTCTATTGTTTCAGATGGACCTGGAACAAAGAAAATGATGATCCACCAGTCACAGAATTGGTTGAAGGGGATTTTGTTCATGGAAACTCCACATGTATATAAATGTGATGGGAAACAAACATGGTGTCCTTTGAGTTTCCCCACAATGCCTTGAACCAGGATGAGGTTTGTGAAGGGCTCTTGTGTGCACCATTTGTGCTGCTTCCCCCTGAGGAGAGCAATCAAGATGCCCCATCAAAATGCTACACCCGGATGCGGAGCCAAACAGGTTATGTAGACACTTACCAGTACAGCCCTGTTACTCCACCAAGTGCGGTCAACCAGAAGTGAAGCATATAGGCCATATAGGGCTGTGTAAAGCTGCCTCCTGTGAGTAAACATCCTATCAAATAACCTATCAAGGGTCCGTTGCTGGAGGGACAGGCTTAGCCTATTGTTGGAAGGAAATGATGTCAAAATAAGCATAAGTTAAACACATATCATTGCATTTTGATATGAAAACAAACTTGGTCTGTGTTTGTCTTGATGCTTTCAACCAAAAAATGCATTTCGTAGCGTTTATCATAATGTGTCTCTTGAACCTTTCTCTACTCACTAGATCTCACTAGTATATCACAACATATCACAACTTCAATTTTGTCAGCAAGTCCGGGTCCATATCTATCCACATCTTACTGGTGCGTAGTAGGGAATGGATGGGAATGGGGGAATGATGGGATGATTATTACTAGTGATTATGGATCATTCCTTCATTATTGCTAAGCACCAGTAAGACATTTGCACTAAGTAATCGAAGGAAGTTTAGAAGTCAAACTTCCGACAATATGGAGAGCTGAAAAGCAGAGCAGGGCAGAGGCAGAGAGAAGAGGAAGATTAGAAGAGAGAAGATCAGAAGAGAAAGAGTAAGAAGACAGAAGATACAGATGCGCGAAAAGGTAGGAAAGTCGCGAAACACT
>Ga0126342_10018116_pt1 | contig 12100 bp, 7 predicted proteins | sample Cyp1metagenome_FD_92528 | JGI IMG/M metagenome (GOLD analysis project Ga0126342, IMG submission 92528) | Coral microbial communities from Lord Howe Island, Old Settlement Bay, Australia - Cyphastrea 1 metagenome | ecosystem: Host-associated > Invertebrates > Cnidaria > Coral ... | reverse complement strand
TATATGTATATATGTATATATGTATATATGTATATATGTATATATGTATATATGTATATATGTATATATGTATATATGTATATATGTATATATGTATATATGTGTATATGTATATATGTATATATGTGTATATGTATATGTATATATCATATATCATATATCATATATCATATATCGTATATCGTATATCATATATCATATATCATATATCGTATATCGTATATCATATATCATATATCATATATCATACATATATATATATATTATCTTTGCATACACACATATCTGTTACAAATCCAGCTGAGGAGCAGAGACCATCAGGGCCAAACAGGTGACCCGTTTGAAGAGGCCTGGCAACAACCTACTTGTTTCATGGTCAATTGAACAATGACCATTAAAAATGGAACATAATGGAACATGACCATGACCATTTTTAATGAACCATGACAATTTAACCTGGCAACTCTTGAATAAAAGTGGAACAATGACCATCGAAAAAAAAAAAAAAAACATTGAACATGACAATTAAATCCATGACCATTGACTCTGTGAAAAATCAATGTCAAAAATGAGGTAACTATTGAATAAAAGTCCGGATTTTGACATTTCACATCATTCAAACCTTATTGAAGTCATATCAGCTAAGAAGATTTCTGGTGGAAAGGTGCGGGAATTGATTTCAAGCATGTTGAAATGACGGCTGTTTCTCACGGACAATATTCCTCTTATTTTGTCAATGATGAAACATAATTATTTTAATATTTGTTAATGAGGATATTAGTCATGGACAATATTATTGACAAAATTAAGAGGAATATGATTGACAATAATGAGGATATGAGTCACGGCTGTTAATGACATTTTGAGAATAGTCATGGACAATTTGATTCGAGTCACTTGGCGCATCATGAGGATCTATGAGGCTGGATACAATCAATAACAATAACACATGTGAATATTTTGTTGATAATATATGCTTGTACAATATAAATCACATATAAATATATAATAATATATATATATATATAATATGCATAATATAAATCATATGTTGTTGATCATCTATATTTTTTCGATCTACAGAATCTACAGCTCTACAGCTATAAGGCCACTAAGGTAGCGAATTGCCAGGGGATGACGCTGAAATTTTCCACTGAAGCGTCACTTGCGCCGCAAAAAAAAGTAGCAAAACAAACATGTGTGTTTCACAAGAAAAAACAAGGTTCTTCGAATTGAATTGACCCATATTTCTGTTGTGAATGATAATGTTCAACTAGGTGAATTAGATATGTTCTTGACAATTTATGTTGCTTGATATTCTATTACCCTCTGGTAATTTAACATAGCTATTGAAAATGGCCCATTTATAGTTGCTTTACCTATCAAAAATGGTGATTTTCCATAGTTTTTTGTATGTTTACCAGAGCAAAACAATGGAAAACGACCATCCCGTGGCGAAACTCCCGTGGCATCCCGTTTGGCCACGCCTCGCGTCCGGAAGGATTCCAAGGAGGCACAAAAGAGGCCTTCAGAGATCTCCTGGCACTCCAGGCCTTGAAGGTGTTTTGTGGGATCATGACATATCTACTGGGATCAATTATTGTATATATGTGATATATGTATATGGATATATTGTATATATATAATATGTATATGTATGTATATATATACATACATTATATATATATTATATGATATATGGGGGGGAAATCGTGATGATGAGAATCCCATCATCCCAGCCGCATTGCCCGGCACATCTGTGGGAAACATGTACAAAAAGTCCTGTCAAAGTCAGGTCATTGGGGATTCTCAATGGCCACAGATTACCCTCTGGTTATGTCAAAATAGCTATTGAAAATGGCCATTTATAGTGGATTTTCCCATTGAAAATGGTGGATCTTTCCATAGTTTTTTGTATGTTGACCAGAGGGTACCGGAGGGCACATCATATTCCTGGAACAGAGTGGCGGCCATTCCATGATTCCATGTCATGCTCAAATTCCGTAGATGGGTCAAACGATGACTAACAGGTGATGAAAACACAGCATACTTCGTAAGTATACAAATATTCATATACCAACAGCCTTTCGTTTCATGCATATATATATATCATGGATGTATATTTACATATAGACACATTACGCTGCACATCCAGATATACAGACATTGAATCGTGTACATAATAATCATATACATATATAATTACTTATATATATATATATATATATATAAAGTTATATATGTGTATAATAGGTTCTTATATGTTGTATTATATCTTACATATATATATATATATGGGCAAATTATAATTATTGGGATGATTCCTCTTATTAACCATCATTTCAGTGAGGTCGTAGTGAGGTCGTTATAATTTACCCAGATATATATGTGTGTAAATAATCATGATTATAATTATGATTCTTGTTCATCTTGAATCCACAAAGGGTCTCCTCGAGGTCCACCTTGGCGACCACGCGGTTGTCCTCGAAATCGCTGAAGCTGGCGCTGGGAAGATTCGCCAAGAGCCTGGCGTTCCGTGAGATGCCAGGGATTGGTGGTTGAAGATGATTTGTAATGAGGTTTAATATGGCTTAATATTATGGGTTAATATGATTTAAGATGGTTTAATGATATATTTAGACTTCATCATGTTTACTGATATTTACTGTACTATAGATATATCACATTATATCAGCATGAACATATAGTATCATATAGTATGCATCGAAATCAAGACCTGAAGGGCCACAATCCAATGCTAAAGAGGTACCCAATTTTGATGACCCCTGAGTGGCTGGCCAGCCACGAGACGAGCCAGGTGTTTTCCAATGCCATTTTTGCAGGGTCGGTCTATGTTGTTTGGAGTGAGGGAAATGGATATCATGGAAATGGTAACCCCTAAAGCAAACAAAAGAGCTGTAGAAACGCTCAGGCCTATCTCATGGAAAGACTCAAACATCATACACCTTTAATAACCAATCACATTACAAAGGATTACAGATGTTCCACAAAGATTTCACTGGATCGTCGCTCGACTGGTGGTCAGTCCAGTTGCCCAACTGAGATCAATGGTTGATCAACTTCAAGCGGGGCACAGTTTGAGACATCCTCAGACCGTTTAAGATTAGTGAAACTTAGTGACTACACTTGTTGTTTGATTTAGTGACACTAATGTTATAGATTGCAGTTGGATTAATTTAGTGGCACCTTGTTCTCATTGTAATGGTGATATTAATGTTCATATTATCCATATCCCAATGTGATGTCCACATGTTGGAAACCCTTCAATATCCACTATAGACCTTGTCCACCTGTGGCACTTGGCGCAATGCACTGGATCTATATGGGGGGATAACTGTCAGGGTGTGTAGTCACCCCCAACAAGATTAAACAGACAATACTAGTCTAATATTTCATGTTGTTGTGTTACTAGACTTTGCTAAATATACATCTGAGAGTTACAACATCCTACTGTGGATGGTTCCGAAATCCTGCACCAGTTGATAGATGGTTTATCCCATTATTTATAGGGTTTCAAACATCCTTTTGGTGGTGCAGGATTTCGCAACCATCCACAGTCCTGCCAGCAATGCTAGTCATCCACCGGCCAACATCCGTGGAGACTCCGCACCCGACAGACTTTGGCGGAGAACAGTTGGGCGTGGGCGACTGCGATGCCAGGAGATGCAAATGGGTCCTTGCTTCAACAACACCCGCAGTCGGGTTTGCTCAAGGAGATGGAACAAGCAATAAAATGATATATATAATATATATATATATATGATATTGATATACATATATATATATATATATGTATTATATGTATATACATATATACATTGTATGTATAGGTACATTGATTTGATATACTCTATCAATCTGTATCAGTACCAATGTACCAAAACATACCATATATATATATATATATATGTATATAATTATATAATTATCAAAGAGCGAAGAAACACTTTACAAAACAGGTGCGCAGAAGAAGTGACTACTTGTCGCAGGAACTCTGGGCACTCATCGTAACTGGATTCATCAAAGCATACAAAGGGGTCTGTCAGAAAATAGGGGCCGCAACAACTGATGTTTTGTATCGTTTACCCTCTGGTAATTTAACATAGCTATTGACAATTGCCATTTATAGTGAGTTTTCCCATTAAAAATAGTGATTTTCCATAGCTATGTTAGTTTACCAGAGGGTAGTATTGCTTAGTCGCCATGTTTACCTTTTTTTTTGTCATTTTTCATACATTATCCCTCCTAACATGGCCATCGGACACCCCGAGATTGACTTTAATGTTGGACGCCGATTAATGTGATGGTACCCAATTGTGAGGAAAAACACAAAATAATTGAGTATCCTGAAATTGGGGGAAGCCTCTATTGTGAGACGTTTTTTTTCTTTCTAGGAGGAAAACAAACAGGTCCAAGAAAAAGAGATCGTTCTTGTAGGTCCAGTCCCTTCTTGGGGTATTTTTCTCCTTAAATTTAAAAACCGTTTGTCCACCATTCCTCTTATTATAGCTGCTTTATCTTGCTCCCCCCATCATCTTGAATCTTCATCATCCTGAGTTCCCCTGGTCACAAAAATAAATGAATAAATAGAGTATGTTTTTTTTTGGGGGGGCCTTACATTAATCAGCTTCCAACATTAAAAATTCAATGGCATTGCCACCATCCCCAAGGCTCAAGATCTTTAGAACTCACAGGGTAAAAATTAGATTTCAATGTGCCCGATTTTTGATAGCACTTACTCAATAAAAAAAATACTCAATGATCTTTGGTAGTCTAGCAGCTTAGCAGCTTTCTATTGCTTACACTATCCTACTTCATACAAGATCATATACAGCGAGTTTCCTGTGGGGATGCTTGGAGTATAGCGTCCTAACAACTTCTTATGGCATGGAAACCATAAATTTATTGCACCAATTTCCAGCCACAAAAAACTCACCTTAAACCTGTTGTTGCTGGGTTGCTTGTGACTTTAAGCCTTTTCCCCGGAACTTAACGGAAGATCTTCACCGGTTCGGATCCGGAAGATTTCGCCGGGTGTTTCTGAGCATCCCCACAGCTCCCAGGAGATTGCCTTCGTAAAGTTGAAGGGAAGCCTGATGGTCAGGGCAGCAGGCAGTTGGGGGAAACTTCCCCAAGTCATGGGGGTACCCCCAGTCATCATCCAAGTCATGGATGACCATGACTTAACAGTGAAACTTATGGCCTTGGGGATCCCCCATTTTAGCAACCCCCCATATGTTGGAGATCTTCAATGAAGACTATTAGCTGTAATTCATCCCAATATATCCAAATAGATTTATAAATAACACTTGGAATGTATGACTGGAGTTTGTTCTTCGAATAGTCTGCACTGATACTATAATATATCATAATTCCGAGCATAAATTGATAATTACATAACTTCACCCCAAAGATATGAGTTTCGATTGGTTTGCGGTTTTTACATGTTCCTTGAATAAACATGATAAGCAAAATGTGTCCCAAAACACGCCGCAAAGCACTGCTTCACCCCAAGAAGCCTACAGTGGGGAATTAACGTTCAAGTGTTCGCAATGTACATATATTTATACGCAGTTCTATATATGAACAATCATAACACAATAGATGATTCCATTCAAGTTTCAACATCTGAAATAATGTGAATATTCAGAACATATGTAAATATAATAATTATATATATATATATAATTATATACATTTCATGATGAATAAACATATCCCTACTATACACGTCATATAATGTCATATAGAATCAACATATACATATGTGACATCCAACCAGGGTTTTCCTCAACATCTTCCCTGTCAACGCCTCAGGAGGATTTCGCCGTCCATCAAACTGGGCCCCACGAAGAGAGGGCCTGTCCCCTCATCCTCAACGGGTGCCGATTGCGCGGTGTGGTTTCTGCATCCGTGGTGAAGTTTGCCAGAAAAGACATGGGGTAATTCAATGAAATTCATGGAAGATCATTTGGCAAACGAAACAAAGTATGTAAGTTTTATATAAATGTCATGCCAATAAAAGATAATAAAAGTACATGATCAATCCACTATTTCCTGCCTATCCAGGATGGAGAGGGCAAGACTCAAACGGAAAATACAGGAAAGCTGCAGATCGTTTCACATCCGGTCATAAACCTCTACGATTGACGACGGCAATTGTTCTAGCATTTCAATGGTTCACAAATCAATTGCTCAGCCGTTCAAACAACATTCATGGACAATTGAAATTCAAGATAACACTTTTCAAGAGGAAAAAATCATACAGGGTGTCATTGCGATCCTGGTCTCCCAAAATCAATTGCAGTATATCATCCAATTCCTCGGTACAGCTCTTTCAAACCGAAAACAATACATTCTCATATTTGTTGGCTGAATTGCCGATTTGTGTATGCCCAATTTCTCACTTTTTCAAATGTCTCAAGTCCAAGTTTGTCAGCAAAAATTATCGTATTTGTTTGTCTTGACAAGGGTACCCTATAATTCCATTGTTTGTCATAATTAATTTTCCCCATTCAAATGGCTGTTCTATGAACATTATCCATTTTAATTCATACACACCCACACATCATATATGTTGGTGATGTATACCCCAAAGTTATTCCCATGACATCCCTTCCCTATTTTAGCCCTATTTGTTGTGTCGTTTAAATCCAATTAATCTATCAATTATTTCCCCATATGGTTGATGCTAAAAAATTATATATGTTATGGTCATCAACTAAAAAATAAAAATAAAAACTATACATGTCAACAAAATATATCATTTAATATAGCTATGGGAAATGGCCCATAGAAACAAATGATAAAACCTGTCTTTGCTTTTCAACATGTGGATTTATCATACCTATTTTAAATAACCAGAAGGTAAATCCCATTAACTCACCATTAAATCACCATTAAATCACCATTAAATCATCATTAAATCCCATTAAATCACCATTAAATCACCATTAAATCCCATTAAATCACCATTAAATCACCATTAAACCATCAATCATCATGGTAGATCCCATTAAATCATCACTAAATCCCACGTAAAATCCCACTGGGTAAATACCCCAGGGAACCTCCTCCTGCACGCTGGGCACCAACATCTCACGGCAATCCTCCACGTCTTCTGGATCCTGGCGAGCCCCAAGGTGTTGTCTTCGATGACCCTGGGTACATCATTTGATGAAAACGTAGATTTATGGAATCTATAATCCAGCCTAAAATTGTAACAACTGAACCATGGGGATATCATGGTTTATATATGTTTATATGATTGTAACGAGGATTTGTTTCAGGATTTCATGTTTTTAATGGGGTTAGCCTGGGAGGTAATCAACAATGATCTTTCTAATATCTGGTGTGTATATATATATATCATGGAAAAATCAATAATCATGGATTTAATATATCAATCATAGTATAGGGTGATGATTATAATTACATGTCGATATTAAATATACACACATTATGTATATAATTATACTATGATTATGTATGTATGTGTATATATATATATATATATATTAAATGGTAATATCAAACTGACACAATATGACAACCAATAAATAAATAAATATACCAAACAAAACGATATGTAGTTTTTTGTTTCTCAATATTATAGTGAATTTTAGCTTTTCATTTTACAATTTTTGGTATCTGATATTGATGAGCTCGTTGGGACAATGGGACAAACAATATCTTTCAGTTAATACGGGTAACATAAACGGATGCCATATGAAATTTGGGACAGTGATACAATATTGCATGATTTATGTATGTTTGGTCTTAATGGGTCTTCAGATATCGCTAAAAAGCGTTCTTGTATCAAATATATGCCTAATATGCTTGGTGGTTCCATCCAAGTATACCGCAAAATGTAGTATAAATCGTTAATGATGCTTGACACGATCCCCTCGTTTTCCCACAATGATGATCGAAATTAATGATTATAATGATGACTGAAGGCAATTTAATCGGCAATTTAACGACACCAAATAATTTTGTACAACAAAGGCTTTATCTTAACGAAGGTTTACCCTGCCGGTTATCATTAATTAACCCCGATATCTCAATGTAACAAATCTTTAATGATGGTTGATCATTCCCTACAAAAGAGGTGATACAACTATCGGTAGCTAGCCCATTTCATGAATAGGTATAATCCCGTCCCCCAAACGTATTAAGACTGCTAATGGGGTCCTCAATTCATAAATAGATCCCGTACTAAAACCAGGATTTGGTTTTGGGGATATCCACAAACAGGAGAAAGGGATTACCAATTAACTATCTATCTCTGATTATGGTCCATCAGACTAGTAATGTGACTTAGGTGCTTCCCTAAATTGGGGACTCCCCAAACCATCATATTCAAAATGACTACCTTTGGTGATTTTTAATGATTTTTAGGGGTCCCAAATTAAACCCAAATTTCAAGAAACCCTCATGCCAGAAATGCGGTCCATGGGCACTTCATGTATGTATATGTGTATCCCTTCAGATAAGCATGATCAGAATTACAGGCAGGAACTGTGTGTAACCATGTGAAAGCTACAGCTTCAAGAACTACCGTTCCCAGTTAATTGCAATATAGTCTATCATGTCTATCTAGATTTAAGAACTGATCTCAATGTGAGCCGGACTTGGCCGACTCTAATATCTATGCGTCCGAACGCAAGATTATATGATATATGTGGGTTTGTCTGAAAACTGGGTAACCCTGGGTAACCCACAATTGATAATGAATAATCATGTTCTCCATTAAAACACGTTTGGTTGTATCTTCTATTTTTAAGCAGACGACAACGTGTCAACAATCCACGCAAAATCGGGTCTCCGGACGACGTTCAAGACGTCCACTGAATCAATGTCAATGACGTTCATGAACAGCCTCGTTGCTGTAGCTTCAATAATCAAACCACATGGGTTTGTAAGAAACTATATAATATAGGCTACCCCAATATCCGATGCTTAATCAGCATGTTCCAATTAAAATTGTCATTTGGGGTATACCGTATCCGGTACACCCCACTTTAAACACACTCTTATTAGACCTTGCTCATACACTCTGGGTCTAAGATCAAAAACACGTTTTCCTTGCGACTGCACCCGCAACAGCAGAAAGGATCCACTGATAGAGCCACCCTACAGTAGCCACATTTTACATTTGTGAGCCAAATCACACTATATGTGATGATATATAGGCATACAAAATATGAGTCAATTGTTTCATGTTTGTTTTAATCATATTCTACTGTATTCGGAAGTTCCTATCTGAATATATAGTGATGATTTGTGATGTCAAGCCATCGAAAAATATCATCCCAGGTGGGGTGGAAGCGTAGCTTAGAATACTCAAAATGATGAAGCCAGGCTAGTCAAGCACTGCACATATCCTATCACAAAAATGGATACAACACTTTGTGGGTTGACAAGTTTCTTTTTAGGCCCACATTTTTTTGAATACGTCGGCCTACAATCCATCCGTCTTGGAATTGCCATTTGGGGGTAAACCACATTTTCAGACCCACATATAAAAAATTGCTGGTGACCATTAAAGTTCCGCTACGTTACCATGAAAATCCCCATACAGTTGGTTCTATACCCAAATTCCCTTGTTGGTGAAATATCACTATGCCCATGGCTTGAATCACATGAAACAAGCATTAAATAATCATTCAATCAGCATAAAACCATGATTAAATCCCATCATATTATATATATATTATATATATATATATAATATATAAAATATAAATAATCTTTAAATCCCAGTGAAACACCATTTCGTCATACTCCCCATTCTTGTTGGTCCTAAAAATCACATCATTTCGCCACAGCAAACGAAACGACGAAAAGACCCTGCAGTGGCACCTAGTCAACTCCACGCAGGGGCGGCCTTGCGACGTTTTCGCCACCACCTGGAGCCGAAGTATGGCGACAGCATATTTTGTTTGGGTATCGTATCATAGCAGATGTGATATCTATATAGTAAATAATATCTATATAGAAGATAATTGTCTCTAGGATCAACAGAACCAAAAATGCCAATGAAATAGTGCATCATATCTAAGACCTATATAACATAGTATAAAATAGTACATCATAATATCATATATATATATATAATAGAACATAACAGTCATAACAGTAAATAATAGTGTATATACAGCAATATAATAGTATATATATAATATCCTATCAATAGATCACCAAACAGTGCATCATATTTCATATGTTATATGTACCGGATATGATAGACCATGTACAGAATATATATTATAGACAATACATAGACCATATGATATAGACCATAAACAAACCAGATCTTATATCGTAATATACCAATATGATATACTATACTCTATTATACTGATGTTAAACGGTTCGAAGCGGAGAGTGTCCAAAAGGACTTGGGTACAAAGCACACTTGACAGCCTGACATCTGTAGGAACGACCAAGTGAAAAGCACAGCAAATTCCATCTGATAGGATAGCACAGGATAGTTGCATGTCTACATCTCGCGACCACCTATTCACTTTACAAAGTGACTTGTACTATGCAGGCATTATGTCTGTCTGTGTACATATATTTTTTATATGTATATATATATATATATCATTATATGCGTGTATATATATATGTATATATATATAATATGATTGTATAAATATATATATATACAGTATAGTATGTGTACTGTATAGGCAGTATATGAATGATCAAATGTTGTGCGGTGTGTAGCGTCAATTCGTACCATCCGCAAGCAGTTGACCTCGCCTCGGAGGCTTCGAAACCGGCATCACAGTCATGAGCCTCCGCCCGGATTGGCCCGGATGGGGGATGGGGGAAGTTTCATCATTTCGGGATATTTCTGCTTGGTTTTGTGAAGTTCATAGTATGGATATGTATAGCTAGTATAGGTATGTATAGGTATTGTATAGGTTGAATCCACAAATACACATCAGACTGGAATATGATGGAAAAACAAAATGGATTCGTGTGGATTCTAAGCCTTAGTTACTTGTTGACCCCAAGTTGTTGGTGATTTCCACCACATGGATGATGGTTCAACCAGTTGCTGCTTCTGGTTCCATGGTTCTGGGCAAACATCACCTCTGATTCAAAACTCCACTTGTTATAGCGAATCCAACCTTGAATACCCTGCAACAAGTTGCAATATCAAAAACAATAAAACTCAGATGCTACGAACATATTTGGGGGTATACCCCATTTTCAGACAAGTATGTATCCCTTTGTTCCGATTAAATCTTCTAATCATATTTGTTGGTGAAATCTCTGCTCATGGCTTGAATTCCACTAAAAATAAATCACACTAAATCACCATGTTTTGATACCACTCATTCTTGTTGGTGAAATCAAAAAAAACACCATACACCTGGTGCGATCTTTCGCCTGGTGCGAGGCCTTCATGATCTGACCTTAAAAAAAAAACGAGCGCGGAAAGCATCGTGTGCTTCGACAAATGAGGTGTCTGTATGTTATACATCATGTATGTATGTAAGTGTATATATATATAATTATATAGATGCCTGGACCCCTAACAGAAAAACAGGGGTGGTTTGTGGTTTCCCCAAAGAACCCCTTTTTGTGTAGGGATTCTTCACTACCATAGGGAAACGACCCTGTCCTTCTGGTTGTTTGGGGGTTCCAGGTATGTATAATATGTGTATATTATATATATATATATATATATATTTATATATATTTATATATATACCTGAACCTCCCATTGGTACACAAAAATGTGTACCATTTTTTTTGTGCCCGATTTCAAAAAATGTGCCCGTTTAAGGGTCTGAAAAAAAAAGGTGTCCGAAGTTCCGTGGCTCTCCATAGTAATCAACCTGATTCTTTCCCCAAAGGCTCGATAGGACACTTTTGTTACGCGCTAATGCATGTGCAGCATGCCAAATACGACCTCGAACACCCATATCGCAGCACGTGTAAACAACCGAGCTTTGGACAGGGTAAATCTAAAGTATCCACCTCAACATCACGTATGTTTTTCATAGGCCAAGATACCTCCAGCAAACAACCTTCAGCTATAGCGCAATTTTCACAACAC
>Ga0126342_10018115_pt1 | contig 12100 bp, 11 predicted proteins | sample Cyp1metagenome_FD_92528 | JGI IMG/M metagenome (GOLD analysis project Ga0126342, IMG submission 92528) | Coral microbial communities from Lord Howe Island, Old Settlement Bay, Australia - Cyphastrea 1 metagenome | ecosystem: Host-associated > Invertebrates > Cnidaria > Coral ... | reverse complement strand
GCACTGCCGGACCTCAACCGCGAGCTCCAGATCCCAGTGGGCACTGCCGGACCTCAACGGCCAGATAGAATGCCAGAAGATATGCCAGATAGAATGCCAGATAGAATGCCAGAAGATTTGCCAGATAGAATGCCAGAAGATATGCCAGAAGATATGCCAGAACATATGCCAGAAGATATGCCAGAAGATATGCCAGAACATATGCCAGAAGATATGCCAGAAGATATGCCAGAACATATGCCGGAAGATATGTCAGATAGAATGCCAGAAGATATGTCAGATAGAATGCCAGAAGATATGCCAGATAGAATGCCAGATAGAATGCCAGATATGCCAGATAGAATGCCAGAAGATTTGCCAGTAAGAAAATGTATAAATGCCATGGTGGGGATCATTCGAAGTGAAGTCACTTTTGTGATATGTTGCTGATGATATGATCATGATATATTTTGATGATATATATATATAATATGTTGAACTATGGTTATCATATGCTACGATGATATATGTTGGATAGACTCATCTTCAGTGAGGTGAACCAACCCAACTCCCAATTTTTTTTTGAGTTCTCTGAGACCTGTGGATGAGAATGGGCTGGCAAAGGCGACAAAGGTGGCAAAGGATGGAATGGGACCGTCTCGACCATTTCTCAGGTGAAGCTGGGCTTCCTTATGTGGATGTCGGAGTTCTCAGCGCATCTCAGCGCCAGACAGGAAACGGGGCTTGGAGACCAATCCTTCCAAGGCGCCGGAGATTTGTCAGCCTTATCTGGAGATGCTGAGGACCACTCCCCTTCCGCTGCCATTTGGAAGTCACCGCTGAAGGAAAATGATCTCCAGATAATGTTCATTAATTTTCTCTCCAAGAATTGTCAGACATGTTGGCGACCTAGGTCAGGTAGCTCAACTCCAGGAACCCAACGTTTTCACGCAGAGTTGGTACTCGGGGTGCTTGTTGACACCAGGATTCGTTGTGTGGCAAATTTCGAGAACCTGGCGGTGGCATTGAGTTGTTGGGCAGACAAGGCGAACTGGATCAAAATTTGATTGAAATTGGAAAGACTACGAAAGGCAGGTGGTTGAGACAAGGGTTTGGGAGTGTGTTTCCAGAAGTGGACATCAAGACGTGATTCACTATTTCGAAGATCTACACATGATTTTGAGAACTGCCAGCCAGCTCAGTTATGGCAGGAACCACCTCCAATGTGCGCGCCAAAGGCCCTGATGCACGCCACAAACCAAGTCTGCGAGGGACCGTTGGTCTGTCACCTGCCATGACTTGACCAGATGAATGGCACACTGTCAGATCTCCAGTATCATTCAGCAATAAGCAGTACATCTAGATACATCATGATACATCTAGATTTTGTATGATTTTGTTCGATGAGCGACTGTCAGATGCTCATGTCGATATGCATGGGCTTGCTCAAAAATGGAGGAACCCTAAAATCCAATACTTGATGATTATTACCCTCCCAAAAAAACAGTTTGATCCTGAAATAGCCAATCTTTAGTAAAATTTAGATGATATATAACAATATATTATGATAATATGAGAATATGTTATGTTTAGTGGAAACATGTGGAAACTAATCTTCCAACCCCCTATTCGGCAGGGTCGTCATGTTGATTTCTGTGTCGTTGCCGAGGCTTTGCTGAAGCAAGCACTGCACGAAAGGTCGAGCACACAGTGTCGGGACGTTTCGGGACTGAACATGTCGCGGAGAATGGGTTAAATCACCAATTAGTTGAAGAGACTACTACTGGAAGTGGAAGTACTGGAAGTGGTGGAAGTTGATGCCTTGGGCTTTATAGCATCCCATAGCATCCCGTTGCCTGTCTCGAAATCTCGAAAGCTCTCTGCTGAGGCAGACACCATCTGTGCTCCCTCCTCAGTTCAGAGTTCAAGTTTTGACGCGAGCCTTAGATTGGTCCAATTCGGGTCTGAAAGGTTTCGGAAAGAATTGGTCTCAGACATCTCAAAGGCATAATTGATCACAAGATATCACAAGTGCCTGTGTTTATGAGGATGTTCTATGACATACCCAGCAATGCTTAGAGCATGATCTCCTGCGTTCTCCATAATTATACTCCATGATCTCCATGTTCTTTTCATGGGCCTGGCCAGATGGGACAGCCACATTTGTACGGGGGAAGTGAGGAGGTTGAAAGAAAGGTGTGCAGCACTTTCTGCCTTGATGTGTGCGAGCACCAGCTGTTCCCTCAACACATTTCCCGGATTTACCCGGCCTTCCAGCATCTTCCAGCGATACACCACATTTCAAGGAATTCAGCCCTGCAGCCTGCATCAAAGGAGTCCATCAAAGCAATCGAAAGTTTTTCACCACTAGTCAAATTGTTCCTCCAGGTTACATGATCCCAACGAGGACAGGCGTCCCTTTTCCCATTGCTCTTCTCTCTTCTATCTCTTCTGAGAATCAGAAAAAAGAAATCAGTGGAGATATTTTGCCCAAAAAATTAACGATGATAGCGGCTTCACTACGGAATACTAGAGATGTTGTTCTCAAGGACTGAGGCCAAATTCTATAGTTCCAGCCAAAGAACCCGAAATTGCAGCTGGCAGTTTGTTCTCTGACCTACGGGCTACACCCAGGTTGCTGGATCTCAAGAAGAAAGTCTTCATCCCTGGGAAGGGTCCGATTGAAGCGCACCAGGTTGGAATCGGATTCAAATTGATGCATTAGCATTTTCCCATCTGTTCCCAGGCTCTGGTGGATGGACAGTTTCAAGTTGATTAAAACAAGTGAATGTCAGTGAATAGGAAGTTCATGGAAATGGCAACAAAGTGAAGGGTGTGCAAATTTGGCACTTCTGGGTGGCACCGGAGGCTGTTTGGTCTGCTGGAGAAGGGGAGAATGATTTTGTGCGGAATGTGTGCAAGCTGGCCCTTTGACAGCACTTCTTCAGCCCATTGTGAAGACTTCCTAGTGGGGCAAAAGGTCATTGCTTAAAGCATTAAAGCATCTTAAAAACATTCTAAAGTGACTAGAGTGATCTTCCTTCTTGCTTAGTAGAGTCATTCACAAAGTAAGACCCATGCACTTTCCTCGCGCCCGATGTTTAAGCCTAACCGCTGAAAAATGCATGTACTCTTGATGACACCAATGCAGAGTTAAGCACGTTACCCTTGCCGATTGGGTTGTCATAGCATCTTGAGATGGTTTTGTATGGTTTTGTCATCTTTTAAGTGTGCTCTGACAAGCCTTTGGTTTTTCCCCAAGCCTACGAATGCTCTGCCACTCCCAGGCTGATGCCCCAATTCTTGAGGATGATCGCTGCGGCTGTTTTCGTGGGGATCTGCAAGAGTTTCTCTGGCCTTCCAAGAGAGGTGCTCATCTCCATACTTTCTCGATTCAACTCCAGGCTAGGGAAAATCACGACCGCATGAAATTAGATTGAATTAGAGAAGTGTTAGAGGATAATGATTCGGATAATGTAGTTGCGTGTAGTTCCTGTAGTTACCAAGGTTTTACCAAGATCATACATTGAATGGCTAGTTAAACCGTGACAATCTCCCTCCAACAGGACATCTACGGGGAGTCTTTGTGCTGCCCTCAGCAGCAAATTCCAGTTTGTCCGATATGTAGGCCTTGATCTGGAGCCAACAGCAGGACATAATATTGAGAAGAAGTCAAACCGCAAGCTTAACAGATAGCAATGATGTAACATCTTGAGGAAGCTGGTCAGCCATAGTATCACAAGTCCCTTCACTTCACTTCTTGATGTCCTAATTATACTGGTTGAATAAAGATGAAGAATCGTTGCCCAGTGACCTGTACGCATGCCACTAAGTGTGTTCAATCAAGATAACGCTGATGGCAGAAAAAGATAAAACAAGTATGAATATCATTTGAGTACATTTTTACGCAGGTCAATTGACGGACTCCAGGCAATGTTTGTTGCATCTTCAGGCGAGGGTGGTTCTGCTACTTCTTAAACGTGAGGGATTCGCCGGGCGTGCCTGACACTCAGTTTGGGGAGTCGGCAGGAGTTTCCCATGTTTCCCATAATTTCCCAATGCTATCCTCCTAGCAATATTCATTAGCAGGTCAAAGTCATTGGCACCGTTGGCACCACGAATGGATGGTTTCAAAATGGTACAGCCAATGTTTCAGCCTAAAAGTTGCCCAAATTGGACCAAATTAGTGGATTCAGTATTGGCAACCCATTTTGACCCATGTCTAAATGCTCGTGTTTGATTGGCCAGCTGCCATAAGAATAAAAACCGCATGTACCGACTGCATCTGGGACTTTGCTTTGAGACTAAGTGCCATTCTTCCTCGATATGGCCAAGGTTTCAGCTTCTACAAGCGCTTACAAGGCGAAACGGGAATAGTGAGCTCCAGTGTGAATTATCCCAGTCATTCTGGCTGCTTAGGTCCTGTTAAGTTTTTTCCCTCGCAGTTGTCAATGGGATAATATCACTCGTATCGAAACAAATAGTAATGAAAAGACATTGAGGAAAATTTTGAAAATCTTGGCTATCCCTGGTTATGAGAAAGTTTCAGGAGCACCTATATGCGAATTGGACGTGATACACGTGCTTGTGCAACAACACAATACAACACCGAGCTGTGATTCTTGACCAAAACAGGCTTGTCTCAGCCCTTTGCTCAAGCCAGACATGCCGATTTGCAGTGATTTGCAGGATATTGCCAGCGCAAATTGGCGGAGGCCAAGAGGGGCCAAAGGTGAAGCCAACCTTGTTGCTTCTCCGTCAGATTTATGTTTGGAGCCTACACTCCACCTGCCTTGACTGCCTTGCTACTAGGGTAACTGGGATAGGGACAAAACATAAAGGTGAAAGTGGATAGGACAGGAAATCGGATGTGAACATGTTGCTTGCAGTAGATCAGGATGATCAGCCTTTCATATTAATTTGCTTACAATATCTTACAGAATTCTGTCAGATTGCTGAATTTCAATGGCATCCAGAGATATCCAGAGTGATTTTGCTGCGCAGCAAGGCTGAACTTTTCCTGCAGCTTCAGGAGGGATTTCGAGCCTCTGAGGCTCGAGCCTTTGGCTGATGATAGCTGATGCAATCAGCTTGGAATCAGAAAGCAAAGCAAAACCATGCAACCATGATCAACCATCCATTGTCAATATTATCAATGTATAAATATTCATAAATATTAGTATTAAATATTCCTGAATCATTAACATAAAGTCCTAGCATAATTTTAACACAATTTATAGTTAACATATGTTAACATGACGGGACATTGGGTTTTGGACCGGTATGGACCAGTGCCCAGGATGTGCAGCAGTTGAAACGGCGGCGGGTCGACGATGACGTGACCTTGCAGGAACTGTCCCGAGAACGCCACAGACTTAGAGGGCTCAAATATATGGGGGGTTCCATAAATAGGGGATACCCCAAATGGTTGGTTTATAATGGAAAATCCTATTATATAAAATGGATGATTTGGGGGCACCCCTATTTCAGGAAACCTCAATGTGCTTATATTATTTATATTGGGCTTATAGAGGACCTACAGGTAGCAAAGTGGTAGCAACAGTCAAGTTGAGCTGGTGTCAAAGGTGATCCCCTCGGATTCCACGTCAACACCATCTTCCGGTCAAAGAGGCCAGCGGCCAGAGGATATCAGAGGATACTAGATTCACTAGATATCACTAGATGATTGTAGTGATCTTGTGGATCTATTCTTGATCCATTATGGTTGTACAATGTTGTTTTTATATATTTTATTGTCACACTCTTCGGAAGTCTCCAATTCGCCAGGTTCGTGGTGTTGCCGCAAGCTCGGGGAAGGAGACCAGCGGGTGGATATCAAAGGGGGGACATCAAAGGTGGGTTGTCTTCTCTATATAGTCTTTACAGTTTGCTATAGGCTATAGATTATTATAGATTGCATAGTTAGTTTGTCAGAGTTCTTCAGAGGGTTTTCACACTGCAGCTTTGTGTCAGACAGTTGGGCCATGGTGTTAATGGTGGCTCTACTCTGCGGATCTCTGAAATGCTCCCGATGCTGACTCCCCTCTCCCACACAGCCAGGCCATGGAAGTTTCTGACATCAGCACAAACCTATTGGTCTGCTCGCGACCCAGTGCAGAGTGCAAGAGCTGCAAGAGCTGAATTGGAGTGCCACATGTGGCATTCTGAATGGGGGGACATTGACTGCCATTTACCATGTACTAGTCACATCTAGTGACTCATTTTTTGGCATTATTGTTGTGCCACACTGCCACAGAGGTAGACCTTGAGATTGCTGATCTGTTGTGCCCTCAAAGCTTGTCATGGCAGATGACCTTATGTTTTTGGTAGCGTAGTGGTAGAGCATAGTGCTAGAAATTCTGGTAGAAAGGAATAATTTGATATAATTTGCATGTGCTAAACTGATTGATGGCAGCACTCATCAAACATTGGGAGTCCCAAATCACGAAGGGGGCAGATCGACACAAACGATGACAACTTGGCAGAAAGCGCTTGGTAAGTCCATGACCAGCGATCAGGCCCTGCAGCAAGTTTGCCCTATCCAACTTCTATGCCAGCCCGGTCCAAAAGTTCCTTGGTGACGTTAGCAGGGGATCTTTTCAGGGGAAGATCGGGGCTCAGCAGATGCCACGAAGGGTGAAAAGGCCGACTTTGGATGGCGTGAGTCACTGGTCACGGGGGGAATCATGGCCCTGATTTCCAGCAAACAAAAGGTCCATCGGTTTTTTTTCAATGCACACGACCACCTTTGTTTCCGCTGCCTTGTCCTCATAGAAATTCCTATGTGGATGAGAACAACGATCAGATGCGTGTCCTCAATGTCCAAGGACTAACCAAGGTGAAAGTGCCTTTGGCTGCGACTGCTGGATGTTCAGAGTGTTTGGCAGTGGTGGGCTTTGTAGTGTTTCCTCATTGAATTCCCTAGTAAGCAGCAAGTCATCAACACCAAATCTTATTTTTTTCTGGCAAGCTAAAAGCAAGCTTTATCATGCTTTAGCATGCTTTAGCTATATCAGATTGAAAGAGTATAGCAGTCAAGGTTGTATGCCCATGCCCTAGTGTCATTCCTGTCTCGCAGCAGGTATTGACAACGGTATTGATGCATTGAATAAAAAAATGATGATCCGTTCCGCTGTAAATTCATCGAACTGGAGATCCTCCGCAGCAAGCTATACAACGTTGGGCAATTACAAATGCTGAATTGCACCCTGGTAGTTTATGGTTTGTGAAAGCAAAAGTGGCATGACTGTGGTACTCTGAGCGCACAAAGTCAGAACATATCAGAACCATGTATTGGACGTATTCTAGTTGAGAACACAATTTATGTTGAAGATTAAATAGTTCAAGGCTGTTCAAGGGGTCCGACATGCAGGTACCCAGAGAAATTCATGTCCAGGACAATTCCAGAACAACTAAACACCACGGTACATTCCGGTACATCAACTTCAGATGGACCGTCAGTACCTCTCCTGTTACGCAATAGTCGTGGCATGTCGTGGCCCGAGGTGTTGATGTGGATCTAAAACAATTCTTCGTTGAGGCTGCCTTTGAAAACCTGCGATGGCAAGCATGTCAATCTGGTCCACGTGACTGGAGTCCATGTGTATCGCATGACGTGATATGTCATTCTTATATATTCTTATGGATATAATCTGCTCGGTCAATTATAGTGTTTTATTCTGCAATCAACCTCCGGAATTCTGGGAGGTCAAGAACAAGTTGTTGGAAGGAAACATAGGAAACATCGCCAATGTTGGACACATCAAAGTCATGAAACTATGACTCTTTACGTCGCTGCACTCCACCAGTTGTTTTGGATGCTAGGTCTTAGGTGTCAAGGAAGTCTTGACCAGAGAGGAGCTTGGGTTGAGAAAGCTACAAGTTGAGCTTGGGTCACAGTTGACCTCAGCCCTGCCAAAAGATGTTGCGATCGCACAAAGCGACAGCTACTGTAAAAATAGCGTTGGCCTGGATGAGTGACGAAATTTCAGCTATCGATTGATAAGCCAAGCAAAGGACGGTACAAAGATATACAAACATGTCGCAAAGCATTCCGGTTCGATCGGCATTAAGGTTTTAGATGGTTTTAGCAATTTTAGCACTTGTTCAGGAGGGTAGAGTAACTGGAGTTTCGCTCAAGCAGAATCAGATGCACCATGGCAAAAGTTGCCTTGGCGCTGTCAGGAGCTTGCCAGACGCTTTCAACCTCAGAGCAGGCCTGCTGGGGGGAATTGAGTCATGGGCATCTTCAGTGGGAACGTCTCACCCAGGAAGGCATGGAAGGCAAGGTCAGGTTAATTGGGGTGAAGGGCAAGAAGATGACGATGATTGGGAGAGGCTGCCTTGTCCCAGGCTGTGAGCTTGGTACAATTTGAATCAGGGCAACCAACAGTTTCTGAGATGACATTCCATTCATTCAAGCAACTCTACGACTGGGTTCCACAAGACTGTGGTCTTGAGACATGTGATATGTTTTGATAGGGATGTTTCGAGATGCATCTTGCTTGGGTTACAAGATATTCGGTACTCAGGGTTATGGTCGTAATGGTAGTTTTAGTTTTAATGTTTTTTTTTGGCCTTCATCATCTTCTCCTCACAAAACCTGAGGCCTGGTCGACCGCTACAGACCCACCAGGAGGTTGGGGAGTTGCGCGTCGTGGTGACGGAAGCTACAAGCTTCTAGTGCTGCACAGATGTGATCAAGGGAAGTCAGATCAAACCCAAGGTCACTCGATCATTCTTTATTTTCTGCACGAAATGGAAAGCTTAGAAACAAATCTTGCTGCTCCAACAACAAAACACCGTTCAGGCACCTCAGCCACGTGGTGAGGACAGCCACCATCACCAGCTGTCACCAGCCGCTGCAAAGCTGCTAGAATGATGCCATCAGTTTATGATCTAATATATATTAATTATTTGATATATAATATAATATGGATTAATATGGCTATGGTATATTATGATATGATTCTGATATGTTATTTTATTATATTTTATTATATATCATGTTGCTGTACACATGGAAACACATGGACAGTGGCAAGCTGCATGTCATTGTTCAAAACGCCAGCCGTTTGAATTCTTCGCTTGCCCACAGCCCCCGTGCCGATTCAGCTTGGAAGTCACTCGAAGGTTTTTTTGATGGCTTTGAATCGAGCTTCATGGCATTTCTTGACTCAGAAGAAGCCACAGGAATCACATCAAGACAGCCTCTCCTTGTTCCTATTGGGTGTGAGGACATGTTCAACATATGCCCAACTGATCCAACTGTTTCTTTGAATTGTTTTGAAGTCCACTCACTCTCCAGTCCAGTTTGTTCATGTTTGTTCAACTTAGAGTTTCGATCATGAGTACTGCTGCCAGTCCCTGAGGACCAATCCAAAGAGCTTTGAAGACTTCATACATCGGAGCCGCAATGAGACGTTCCCCGAGTTTTTCTTTCTGGAGGATCCAAAGTCTTTTGAAGAGGCCCTCGGCGAAGATCCAAACATCAAAGCAATGCGTAGGCTGCGTAGCTTCGGTACATTGAAGCACTGCGAATCCGAGAAACCCTTGGGTGGCAACCCCGCAGTGTTGCAGAGTTTTGCTGGAAGCATTGCTCGTCGTGATCCGAGCAATGGTCGTGTAGATTGGGAGGCCTCGACAAGCTATAAGCTGTGGGACAAGCCAGCATGAGTATAGTTGGTTTCGGGCTGAGCAAAGGCTGATCAGGATGAGTAATTAGATGTGCAGGTACCAGAAGGTTATTCCCTTTCAAATCCTACAACCTTCTTTTCGTGAGCCCCCTTCGTCGGAGACGAAGCACTTGAAATTTATTTTGGGTTGACTCTTGATACCGCCATGGTTCAGAAACCTTTTGGCCAGCTTTGGCCGATCAGAGATCGTCTTCACAAACGCCGTAAAACCGGCGACTGCATCTGACGTAAGGCAATATTATGTGGAATGGCATGTCAGGACTTGGAAATATGATTAAATATGCGCACCAAGGTCTTTTGACAGCAGTCCAGTGGTAGGGGTCTATTATATTCTATATGTTAATATAGAATAAACATGAATCAACTACAGATTATGATAACTGCAGCTTCGCTTGCAGCTCACAAGCACAGATTCAGTGAATCCGTCAGAAGCATTCGAGCCAAGAGAGTTGATGATGTGGCGATGTCAGTGTCGAATTCCATTCTGCGAAGTTTAATTTGAAGCGCAAAAAATGGTGATTCACCAATGAGCCTGCTTGCAGCATCTTGTAGTAACGGATAGCAATGGGTTTTGCCCTGACGTGTCGGTGACCAAAGATTAATTTGGATGAGCAATTTGAATTTGGAAACCAGTTGGAGGTTTCCAATCCATCTAATCCATGGGGTTACCCCCCAAAATCATCCCATTTTCCTTATGTTTTGTTTTTTGTATTTTTCCATTCCAAACCATCCATAAATTGGGGTACCCCCATGACGACTAGGAAACCCGTCGAATCGTCCAGGAGCTCAGTGAGGACGAGGATTCCAGCGAGGAGAGACGCGACGTTGCGACGCTGATACAAAGCCGAGTTGAAACATGTTTGAAGATATAGACTATAATATTAGAATCCAATTGCAACTATACATTCTAAAAAATATTATATACTACAATATACTACAATTAAAGGACCGGATAACCCCACAAATCAACTTCTTCCAATGATCACAAGCAGATGTGAAAATGAGATGGGAAAGGCAGGAAGGAAAGGAGATGGTGCAAGACAGGTTGGGTGAAAGAGCTGTGTGTGACAATGTTGTGTGTGTAAGTTTGTGTATGTAAAAGTGTTGTGTGTGAAAGAGTTGTATGTGACAAAGTTGTGTGTAAAAGATTGTGTGTGTGTGAAAGAGATGAATGTGACAAAGTTGTGTGTAAAAGATTGTGTGTGTGTGAAAGAGATGAATGTGACAAAGTTGTGTGTGAAAGAGTTGTGTGTGAAAGAGTTGTGTATGACAAAGTTGTGTGTGAAAGAGTTGTGTGTGACAAAGTTGTGTGTGAAAGGCTTGTGTGACAAAATTGTGCCATAAGTGCCACGCCTGCCACGCAGAACGCACGTCCATGTCGCCAAGTGCCATGCCTGCCACGCAAAGTGAAGGTCGATGTCACCAAGTGCCACGCCTGCCACGCAAAGTGAAGGTCGATGTCGGCAAGCGCCACGCCTGCCACGCAAACAGCCGTGACCAAAGCACCCAAGCGCGCCGCCAGAGCCAGCCCAGTGCCATAAGTGCCACACCTGCCACGCAAAATGAAGGTCGATGTCACCAAGTGCCACGCCATACGCAAAGTGAAGGTCGATGTCACCAAGTGCCGCCTGCCACGCAAACAGCCGCGGCGACCAAAGTGCCCAAGCGCACCAGCAGAGCCAGTCCAGTGCCATAAGCGCCACGCCTGCCACGCAGAACGCACGTCCATGTCGCCAAGCGCCATGCCTGCCACGCAAAGTGAAGGTCGATGTCGCCCAGCGCCATGCCTGCCACGCAAACAGCCACGGCGACCAAAGTACCCAAGCGCGCCGCCAGAGCCAGTCCAGCGCCATAAGTGCCACGCCTGCCAGGCAAAGTGAAGGTCCATGTCGCCAAGTGCCACGCCTGCCACGGAAAGTGAAGGTCGATGTCGCCAAGTGCCATGCCTGCTGCGCAAACAGCCGCGGCGACCAAAGTACCCAAGCGCGCCGCCAGAGCCAGCCCAGTGCCATAAATGCCACGCGTGCCACGCAAAGTTGTGTGTGAGCAAGTTGTGTGTGGACAAGTTGTGCGTGGACAAGTTGTGTGGGAGTAAGTTGTGCGTGGTGACAAGTTGTGTGGTGACAAGTTGTGTGTGAGTAAGTTGTGTGGTGACACGTTGTGTTGTGTGAGTAAGTTGTGTTGTGACAAGTTGTGTGTGAGTGAGATGTGTGAGTGAGAGGCGGGGTGGAGAGGCGGAAGTGCACAACCAAAAACAAGAACCCCACACAAAGATGTGGGGAATTGTATACATATATATTCCCCACCTGCCAGGTGAGGGTTGTTAGATTTTATCAGAGTTGTTCTCCTCCTCCTCCTCGGCTAGCTGTCCTCCTCCTCCTCCTCGTCCTCCTCCTCCTCTAGTTTCTCCTCGACCATGTCTGCAT
>Ga0126342_10018114_pt1 | contig 12101 bp, 10 predicted proteins | sample Cyp1metagenome_FD_92528 | JGI IMG/M metagenome (GOLD analysis project Ga0126342, IMG submission 92528) | Coral microbial communities from Lord Howe Island, Old Settlement Bay, Australia - Cyphastrea 1 metagenome | ecosystem: Host-associated > Invertebrates > Cnidaria > Coral ... | reverse complement strand
TTTGGAGCTTTCCTCACTTCATCCCAGTACAGCATTGTACAGAACCTTGCCAAAAGGTTCTTTGATGCCTACCATGACCTGCACAATTGGGCCTTGACAAAAGGCAGAAAACTTTTTCACATTGTGCACAAGTTCCACTCTTGCAGGCATTTGTTCAACAACACAAAATTTCTCAATTTCAGAGCTCATCACAACTTTCGAGCAGAAGATTTTGTAGGGCAACTGAGTCAACTTGGCCACAGCTGCTCCTTTGGTGTCAAAGCAACCAAGCTACCTGGCAAAATTGTTCAGAAATGGAGAATCCTTCTTCATTTGCAGTTAACCAGACCTGGCTTTGGCTTTGCAGTGGAGGTTGATCCTTGACAGAAGGGTCAGATATAACACCTTTCTTGACAAAAGAAATGTGTTGTTTGCTTGGCCTGCCCATCATTGAAAAAAAAGGAAAGGATAGGATGATTGCCATGTCTTGACAAAAGACATGTATATACAGCTGATCCAAAGACTTTTGGCATGGAAAAAAGAGCTGCAGTCTTATTGATTTGGGCCATGGTTGGTTTGCTTGAAAATATTGATTTTTAACATACTTTTGACATTGAAAAAACAGCTTCAAGAATCAAGTAAAAAATATCAAAAATAAATCAATATCAATAGAGTTTCAAGAATATTGATTACAATCAATATCCGATGCCCAGGGTACTTTGTACTACAAAGGTTTCGCAAAGATTCGCAAAGTAGTTTCCAGTACTACTTCGCACTACAAGACTTGCACAAACTACTTTCCAGCACTACTTTGTACTACAAAGGTTTCGCGAAGATTCGCAGTACTTTCCAGTACTACTTCGCATTACAAGACTTGCACAAACTACTTTCCAGCACTACTTTGTACTACAAAGGTTTCGCAAAGATTCGCAAAGTACGTTCCAGTACTACTTCGGATGCACTTTCTGCCAACAAAAAAACAGGGTTTTCGTGCGATTCCTAAAATTGAAGCATCACCTGGACGAAGCAGAGGTGGTGATGTCACGGTGATGTCATGGTGATTGATTTTCTTCTCTGCCATATTTTCCGTATATATCACGGAGTTTAGACTTCTAAGCATCCTTTGGTAAGTCCATAACTTTAAGGGCCATAACTGTGGGGAGCTTTTCTTGGTTGCAAGGGTTGATTGCTGCACACGTATAGAGAAAGGACGTGCAAACATACGTCCATGAATCAGATGTGTGTCACGAGTGGGTAAATTTAACAATCAACTGTGGGTGTTAACCAACTATATCAACACACACACACGCACACTTACGTGCACAATCTACAACCATTCAATACCCTCGTTTTACAAATTTACAAAACCATTTGTTTGTTCTAACCTTTACATGTATTTCAAGATGTCCTGTGTGCTCACGGCATACAAACACATTTGCAAGGCTCCCGTGGTGTAGTGATGCATGCAACACAAGTGCACGTTTGTGCGTATCGCCAAGCGTCTCTGGGCCGCAAAAGAATCTCTTGCAACGCAGCAAGTGCAAGCGGAGGAGAATCCTTACAGATGTGCAGGAACGAAAAAAAACACCGTGATCAACCTGGTATGTGTGTATATTATATATATATCATTGTACAAATACTCAATACATCTGTATAGTTAAAATCACCTACTGTAAATATTATATTATATACATGTATATGTGCATGTGACATATATGACTGCTTTTCCGGTTACACGAATGTCTCTTGGGATTGGTCGCGTCCAACTCCGCCTCGCGTCCAAGGCTATGCTGCAGAGAAGCCCTACTTCTGAAATCTTCGCTGATGTTGAATCAGTATGAATCAGTTCTATCATGTTAATCTCACTTTTATCATGTTTTATATGAATAAATATGATTCAATTTTATTTAAACCTTGAAACTTTTGATTTTATGAAGCGTCGCACAGTTTCATATTTTTCTTTCTGCCCAGGCAATTTTTCCATTGATTTCCGCGATGTATCTCCAAAAAGCGAAGGCTCTCCAGGATGAGGAAACCGGCAAACGACGACTCCAGATAAACCTTGGTGGTACTTCTCTTGCCACCAGGAGGAAAAAAAGGTGGCCAAAACAATTGGGTCACACCATATCGACATATTTGGATCGATTTGGGGGTACCAAAAAATGTACCTCAATTCTTTGAACCTATCTGGTGTTTTTATGCTGGGAATACTGGTTTATCATACCCTAAACTATTACCACATGTTGCAGTGGGATTCAGAACGCAATCATGGGAGTAATGTGGAAACTTACCGATCAATAGCTATGAATGCATGTATATATCCAGGGATGAACATCTATTTGCAAACTATATTTGGGTTCGCCAGGGGCACCAGGGTTTCGACCCAGAACCATTCAAAATGTTTTACGATTTCGAAATTTTACCATACGGTCCGCTTGAGCATGCCTGCACCCTGAACTCAGCAGCCCACAGCAACCATAGGGAAATGGCACGCCTATACCAATAGTTCATAGTGTGCAGCATCATTTCCCAAATCAGGGAAACCATGATGCAATTGGGATAAGTATACACTTTTTCGAAAAAAAAAACAGTCTTGCGCCGTTTTTGAAGCTCCCAACGGACCATATCGGGCCAAGCAACCCATCCGTCCCAGTCTTCTAGGGAATCTTCCGTCTGCAAACCAATCCTGGCGCTGGTCGACTTGAGGCACTACCAAGTTCCTGGATCACTGCATTAGTTGAAGAGTATTCATCATCAGAAACATAAACATCTCTCATGTCTTACGTGCCTATCTGTATATACAAATAATTACTATGTGTAAATGAATATACTGTGTATATCCGCCGACCCCTGCCTCCACCAAGGCAGGGGCAGCGCCTGGGACCACCGCAGGTGTGGAACTACAGGCATTTGTTGTTAGAGCGTTCAAGCCTGCCGTTTGCCAGCCTTCAAACCACAAAAACCCCTAAAATCCATCGCAACAGCTTCCACCAGGCACTCTGGCCACAGGCATTTGTTGTTAGAGCGTTCAAGCCTGCCGTTTGCCTCCATAGCCCTCTGTTCTTAGGGCGTTCAAGCCTGCCGTTTGCCAGCCTTCAAACCACAAAAACCATCAAAAGCCCCTAAAATCCACGGCAGCTTCCACCAAGCACTCTGGCCACAGGCATTTGTTGTTGGAGCGTTCAAGCCTGCCGCTTGCCTCCATAGCCCTCTGTTGTTAGGGCGTTCAAGCCTGCCGTTTGCCAGCCTTCAAACCCCTAAAATGCCTAAAATGCCTCGCAGCAGCTTCCACCAGGCACTCTGGCCAGAGGCATTTGTTGTTAGAGCGTTCAAGCCTGCCGCTTGCCTCCATAGCCCTCTGTTGTTAGGGCGTTCAAGCCTGCCGTTTGCCAGCCTTCAAACCCCTACAATGCCTAAAATGCCTCGCCGCAGCTTCCACCAGGCACGCTGGCCACCGGCATTTGTTGTTAAAGCGTTCCAGACTGCCGTTTGCCTCCACAGCCCTCTGATGTTAGGGCGCTCAAGCCTGCCGTTTGCCAGCCTTCAAACCCCTAAAATGCCTAAAAATCCCTCGCGGCAGCTTCCACCACGCACTCTGGACACAGGCATTTGCTGTTAGAGCGTTCGAGTCTGCGTGCCGTTTGACAGCCTTCAAACCACTAAAATGCCTAAAATGCCTTGCGGCAGCTTCCGCCACAGGCATTTGTTGATAGAGCGTTCAAGCCTGCCGTTTGCCTCCATAGCCCTCTGCTGTTAGGGCGTTCAAGCCTGCCGTTTGCGAGCCTTCAAACCCCTAAAATGCCTAAAATGCCTCGCGGCAGCTTCCACCAGGCACTCTGGCCAGAAGCATTTGTTGTTAGAGCGTTCAAGCCGGCCATTTGCATTTGTTGTTAGAGCGTTCAAGCCGGCCATTTGCATTTGTTGTTAGAGTGTTCAAGCCTGCCGTTTTCCTCCATAGCCCTCTGCTGTCAGGGCGTTCAACCCTGCCGTTTGCCAGCCTTCAAAACCCCAAAATCCCGTGCAGCAGTTTTCAGCAGAAACTCAGGCACATTCGCCACAGGCTTTGTTGTTAGAGCGTTCAAGCCTGCCGTTTTCCTCCATAGCCCTCTGCTGTTAGGGCGTTCAAGCCTGCCGTTTGCCAGCCTTCAAACCCCTAAAATCCCTCGCAGCAGTTTCCAGCAGGCACTCAGGCACATTGGCCACAGGCATGTGTTGTTAGAGCGTTCAAGCTTGCTGTTTGCCTCCATAGCCCCTCTGTTGTTAGGGCGTCCAAGCCACCCATTTGCCAGCCTTCAAGCCATTAAAAGCCCTAAAATCCATCGCGGCAGCTTCCACCAGGCACTCTGGCCACAGGCATTTGTTGTTAGAGCGTTCAAGCTGGCCGCTTGCCTCCATAGCCCTCTGTTGTTAGGGCGTTCAAGCCTGCCGTTTGCCAGCCTTCAAACCCCTAAAATGCCTCGCGGCAGCTTCCATCACAGGCATTTGTTGTTAGAGCGTTCAAGCCTGCCGCTTGCCTCCATAGCCCTCTGTTCTTAGGGCGTTCAAGCCTGCCGTTTGCCAGCCTTCAAACCCCTACAATGCCTAAAATGCCTCGCCGCAGCTTCCACCAGGCACGCTGGCCACAGGCATTTGTTGTTAGAGCGTTCAAGTCGGCCGTTTGCAGTTGTTGTTAGAGTGTTCAAGCCTGCCGTTTTCCTCCATAGCCCTCTGCTGTCAGGGCGTTCAAGCCTGCCGTTTGCCAGCCTTCAAACCCCTAAAATCCCGTGCAGCAGGTTTCAGCAGGCACTCAGGCACATTGGCCACAGGCTTTATGTTAGAGCGTTCAAGCCTGCCGTTTGCCTCCGTAGCCCTCTGCTGTTAAGGCGTTCAATCCTGCCGTTTGCCAGCATTCAAACCCGTAACATCCCTCGCGGCAGCAGCACTCTGGCCACAGGCATTTGTTGTTAGAGCGTTCAAGCTTGCCGTTTGCCTCCACAGCCCTCTGTTGTTAGGGCGTTCAAGCCTGCCGTTTGCTAGCCTTCAAACCCCTAAAATGCCTAAAATGCCTCGCGGCAGCTTCGACCAGCCAGGCTTTTCAGCCTTGGGCTGAAAAAATGATCCCATGAAGATCTAGGTATGTGTGGAATCACTAGAAAATAGCTTTCGGACAAATGATAAATATGGAACGATGTAGGCTAACATCGGATAACATTGGATAACATCGGATAACCATGGCCATCAAAATGGGGGTCGGCGGCACCAGGGCGCTAGCCCATTCTATATGTATCATGTTCTATTGTATATATGTAAATACAATGTCTATCAAATAAAAATCTGCCCGCCTGCCGGCATGTCTGATTTTTCTGGTCTGGGAATGTGTTCCTTTGTTCTCTTGCTACGGGTTTCTGCTTCGTCTGAATCATTCCTTTCCCCCTCCTTCCCTCCTTCCCTCCTTCCCTCCTTCCCCCGTTCTTCTTCTTCTTCTTCCTACTACTACTACTGCTGCTGCTGCTACTACTACCACTGCCACTGCCACTGCCAACCACCGCCACTTGCTACTCCTACTAATCCTACTACTCCTATTACTCCTAGTAATCCTACTACTCCTACTCCTACTCCTACTCCTACTCCTACTCCTACTCCTACCTACTACTACTGCTCCTACCTACTACTGCTGCTCCTACCTACTACTGCTGCTCCTACTTGCTACTCCTGCTCCTACCTACTACTCCTGCTCCTGCTCCTACCCACTACTCCTACTCCTACTACTACTCCGACTACTACTACTACTACTACTCCTACTACTACTACTACTACTCCTACTACTCCTACTACTCTTACTACTCCTGCTACTCCTGCTACTCCTACTGCTCCTACTACTCTTACTACTGCTACTACTACTACTACTACCACTACTACTACTACTACCACTACTACTCCTACTACTACTCCTACTCCTACTGCTACTACCACTGCTACTACCACTGCTACTACTACTGCTACTACTACTACTGCTCCTACCTACTACTACTGCTCCTACCTACTACTACTGCTCCTACCAACTACTACTGCTCCTACCTACTACTCCTGCTCCTACCTACCACTCCTGCTCCTACCTACTACTCCTGCTCCTACCTACTACTCCTACTACTACTCTACTACTACTACTACTGCTACTACTACTGCTACTACTGCTACTACTACTGCTACTACTACTGCTACTACTACTGCTACTACTGCTACTACTACTACTGCTCCTACCTACTACTACACCTACTGCTACTACTGCTGCTACTACTACTCCTACTACTCCTACTCCTCCAGCTACTACTAGTGCTCCTACCTAACAACTACTACTACTACTCCTCCTACTACTACTACTACTCCTCCTACTACTACTACTACTACTACTCCTACTCCTAGTCCTAGTCTTTCCTCCTTCCCCAAGTACAAAACCGGTAGTGCCGATAGCTAGCAAAACTGTCTACAGTACCGGTACTAGGTACTAGTCACAGGATGTACACAGCACTCAACTGATCGACCGCTTCTTTTTTGGTATGCGGTCAATAGGTCAAGCTGCTTCTGATCTACGGCTCTGTCTTCGTCTCTTCCTCTCCGGCTTCCACCTAGACATCCTCCCTTGGGGCCACCTCTCTGCCGGCGGGCTTGCCGCTGACCGAGGCACAGCCCGTCAAAATATCTTCGTCATTCTCAACCAATCATCGCAAGTACAATTAATTAAACGCATTATGTGTATACATACATACATATATATATAATAAAAATAATAATGATATATAATAAAATATAATCTTAATTTTAATCATATCATATTATATCAAATTGTATTATGTTATGTTATAACATATGTATATATATATATAAAAACATGTAGTGTAAATAATGTAATATATATATATATATATATATAATCCCGGCCGAACTGTCCAAACTGTGTGTAAAAAATGTTTGATTCTTCAAAACGTGAGTTTAAACAAAGCTATGGCACGTGGTTTGGAATTACTATCACAATGATAGTGCAAAAAAACATATGTTTTGCTATTCAGAAACAAAAACACTATCCAGTATCACAGTGTTTTGGAAAGTTTTGGATGTTGAGTGGTACCATGTTGTTCATTCGATATGAATTTCTTTGGCTACGACTTGCAATTAATGCCAACTAAAATATCCAAATGTTACCATTGATATTTTCTTCGCATCAGTAGTCAGTAGTCAAATGTCCAATTCACAAATTCGCAGCTAAGCAAAACACTGCTGACTTGAGACATGAGACATGACGCCATTGAGAATAATCAAAAAGGCCACGAAAGGCTCGATGTAGACCAACGGATGAACCCTCGCCGCGCCACTCCATGGAATCGATGGAGAGCCCCCAAACACCAATGTGTCGCTTGGAAAAAATGAACCTTACGGACTGAATATGTGTCCAACCGACATGGTTTAGCACAAGTTTATAAACAATATTTCCAATATTTGTCGCTTGGTAAACTAAACCATATCCAAGCGGAAACTCCGGAAATGGTTTCTTTACGAACTGAATATGTGCGACGCTGATCTTGAGACATCTCCAGAAAACATTTCCATCGCATAGACTTTGGGATTGAACAGAGATTGACATCATTTTCTGAATTTGATGATGATACAATGATACACGCTGGATTCACCATGATTCACAACTTTGGATTCACAATCATGTTTCAAGATGATCATTATGATTGAAAATTATAATAGTGGCCATTGTCACACCACTTAGAATCATGATAACGATTATGAATCCCTTCCTCACCCCATTGATATAGAAAAAAAGAAATATATGGCTTAAACAAATATGTGTCAGTACGCGATTGGAAATCATATTTGCTACCATTATATAACCGTGGTTGTGTTTAAAACGAACTGGGGATGAGATTACACAATAATTGCCAAATAGTATCAACCGTCATTCTGAATCCATTCATCTACAGTAATGAATTTCAGGCATTATCAACCGTGATGATCCATGATAAACCATCATTGTCAACCATTATCAAATCATATTAACCCTTCTTGACAAGTGTGAGTCGTGCCTTCCAGGATTCCAACTGTTCTATCTAGAGGTTTACCCTCCGGTAATCAAACGTGGCACTGGAATTGTCTCCTTTTATAGATGATTTTCTCCTTAAAACATCCTAAAGTTTCCATTCAGTTTGGGGGTTTTCGCCATGTTTCATGACACCAACATATATCCCATTGAATCACCATTAAATCACCAGTAAATCACCAGTAAATCACCATTAAATCACCATTGAATCACCAGTAAATCACCATTAAATCATCATTCAATCACCATTAAATCACCTTTAAATCACCTTTGAATCACAACTAAATCACCATTAAATCACCAGTAAATCACCAGTAAATCACCATTGAATCACCAGTAAATCACCATTAAATCATCATTCAATCACCATTAAATCACCTGTAAATCACCTTTGAATCACAATTAAATCACCATTAAATCACCAGTGAATCATCAGTACATCACCATTAAATCACCATTAAATCGCCAGTAAATCAACATTAAAATCACCATTAAATCACCATTAAACCAACAGTAGATCACCATTAAATCACCATTAAATCACCAGTAAATCACCATTGAATCACCAGTAAATCACCATTAAATCACCATTAAATTAACTTTAAGTCACCTTTATATCACAATTAAATCACCATTGAATCACCTTTAAATCACCTTTAAATCAAAATTAAATCAACATTAAGCCACCAGTAAGTCACCAGTACATCACCAGTAAATCACAAGTAAATCAAAAGTAAATCACCATTAAGTCACCAGTAAACCACCATTAAATCACTAGTACATCACCATTGAACCACCATTTAACCAAGTAAATCACCATTAAATCACCATTAAATCACCAATAAATCACCAGTAAATCACCATTAAATCAACATTAATTCACCATTAAATCACCAGTAAATCACCAGTAAATCACTATTAGATCACAAGTAAATCACCATTAAATCAACATTAAATCAGCATTAAACCACCATTAAATCAACAGTAATTCACCAGTAAATCACCAGTAAATCACCATTTAATCACCAGTAAACCACCAGTAAATCACCATTAAATCACCAGTAAATCACAAGTAAATCACCATTAAACCACCATTAAATCACCATTTAATCACCAGTAAATCACCAGTAAATCACAATTAAATCACCATTAAATCACCTTTAAATCACCTTTAAATCACAATTAAATCACCATTAAGTCACCAGTAAATCACCAGTACATCACCATTAAATCAACAGTAAATCACCATTAAATCACGGGCACAGTAAATCACCAGAACAGTAAATCACCAGTACATTAGCATTAAATCAACATTTAACCACCATGTAATCACCAGTAAATCACCATTAAATCACAAGTAAATCACCAGTACATCACCATTAAATCACCATTAAATCACCATTTAACCAACAGTAAATCACCATTAAATCACCAGTAAATCACCAGTAAATCACCATTTAAATCACCATTAAATCACCTTTTAATCACCATTAAATCACCAATAAATCACAAGTAAATCACCATTAAATCACCATTAAATCTCCTGATGCGAGATTTGTGGGCGCTGAGAGCGCTGGCCTCTCTAAATCACCATTTAATCACCAGTAAATCACAAGTAAACCACCAGTAAATCACCATTAAGTCACCAGTAAATCACCAGTACATCACCATTTAATCACCATTTAATCACCAGTAAATCACCATTAAATCACAAGTAAATCACCAGTACACCACCATTAAATCACCATTAAATCACCATTAAACCAACAGTAAATCAACATAAAATCACCAGTAAATCACCAGTAAATCACCATTTAATCACCATTAAATCACCATTTAATCACCAGTAAATCACCAGTAAGTCACCATTAAATCACCATTAAATCACCATTTAACCACCAGTAAATCACCAGTAAATCACCAGCAAATCACCATTAAATCACCAATAAACCACCATTTAATCACCAGTAAATCACCAGTAAATCACCAGTAAATCACCATTAAATCACCATTTAAATCACCATTAAATCACCAGTAAATCACCAGTAAGTCACCATTAAATCACCATTTAATCACCATTTAATCACCAGTAAATCACCAGTAGATCACCATTAAATCACCATTTAATCACCAGTAAATCACCAGTAAATCACCATTAAGTCACCAGTAAATCACCATTGAATCACAGGTAAATCACCATTAAATCACCAGTAAGTCACCATTGAATCAGGGGTAAATCACCATTAAATCACCAGTAAATCAGCATTTGTTGGCCTTTTTTTTTAATCCTTCAACAAGCTACGGCTCAGGAGGGGCAGCCAGGTCATTAATGCGAACGAAGGTCAGCCTCAGTTGGTTGGAGTCTGTTGAACCGGGGTTGAGTTTATTGGCTCTGCTGGTAGAGGCCGAAAACTTTGTTTAAATTTTGTTGGCATTTTTTCGGCTTTAGAATTTGTTGATAGTGGATGGATTGAACAAATATTTGTGTAGAACATTTCCAGGTAGCGTAGATTTCACCAAACTCGTGCAACACTATGAACAATTGAAAAAACGCGTCTATACTATACACACCATTTATAGCGCAGTGATAACTGGATATTGTGCAAATCTAACATATTTTACAACCCCATTACTGTATAGGGTGCATGCATGAAACTGAACCATGATACAGCTACAAGCACACCTGACTTCTTCTCCTGGTACGCCAAACAAACATCAGGACCAGCCAAATATCTGGAGGTATATACATATATATATATATATATATATACATTATATATACATATGTGTATATATATATATACATGTGTGTATATATGTATATATGATATATATATATATATAAATAGCTCAATATATGATGTATATATATTATATATGTATATGATATGATATATACATATATATATACTACATAAATATATATATATCACATATATATATATATATATATATGTTATACATCACACGCACATATATATCTATATATGATAAATAAATGATATACATTATATATAGATATGATGTATGTATATGATATATACGTATATATATATGATATAACGTTTCAGTGGCTCAACCAACCCAGCAGCGACACAGCGGTGCAAGCAGGATTTTCCGATCTTGAGCCAAAGTCAAGTTACAGCATAGTTTCATGCTGACCCAACTCTGGATTGGACATGCTCTGTGCTTATGATTGTAAAGGCACATTCGGTTGGTTTGTGACACATTTGGTGTTTGTAGCCGACGGTGCCCAAGGCAACACGCCGGATTTTGAGCATCCGTTTTGGGACTGTTACGGTTAGTGGTTTTTGTCCGAATTTATTCTTCTCCCCCTTCTCACACAGTGGCTTGCCAACAGCATGGAAGTGTGGGTGCTCTTTGAAGAAATCACAGCGGTACCACTGACACATTCATCTGTTTAAGTGCTTCCAGCCATTTCGCCACCGGGAGGGGCTTTGTGAATGGATCAGCCCTTTGCAATGCAGTCTTGATATACAGAAACCTGGAAATTGAGTTGTCCTTGAACCACTCGTGAATGGATCCAATGTTTATCTTGAAAATTTTCTTAAGATGCCATAACTTTGGGGAATATCCTGATTCCACAATTTGAATCACAGCAGAGTTATCTTGGAATACCACGAGATCAACTTCTCTTTGCAGCATGCATTCAAGGAACTCTTGCATCGGTATGGCTTCTGAAAACAAACCTGAACCTAGTGAGACCATTTCTGCTTCTGTTGTCGACCTTGCAGTCGACGACGGCTTTTTGCTGGACCATGACAATGGCCAAAATGAATTTGGTCCTTCCAGAGCCATGATGAAACCGCTCGAAGACTTGGTGTCTTCTTGTGACGAACAATGATCAGCATCAGTGTAAGTTGTGAGGAAAAGCTTGTCTGGAGGATCTGCGATCTTACCTTGAAGTCTGAAATTCTTTGAACCATGGACATAACACATCAGTCTGTGCAGGCGTCGGTCGTCTGCTTTTGCCCAGACAGTCAGTCTACGTGTCAAGTCTGCTATACCTTTCATGAGGTCA
>Ga0126342_10018113_pt1 | contig 12101 bp, 12 predicted proteins | sample Cyp1metagenome_FD_92528 | JGI IMG/M metagenome (GOLD analysis project Ga0126342, IMG submission 92528) | Coral microbial communities from Lord Howe Island, Old Settlement Bay, Australia - Cyphastrea 1 metagenome | ecosystem: Host-associated > Invertebrates > Cnidaria > Coral ... | reverse complement strand
ATTATACATATTATAGATTATACATGTATATTATATTTATATTTACTTATTTATTCATTTATATATATTATATGTATATATGTAATAATAAATAAATAAATGAATAGATAAATAAATAAATAGATAAACAAATAAACAAATAAACAAATGAATTAAATAAATAAATAACTAGATAAATAGATAAATAAATAAATAAACAAATAAATAAATAAATAAACAAATAAATATAATAAATAAATAAATAAATAAATAAATAAATAGATATAATATAATAAAGTCCTGGTTTCCCATTCCCAGTTTTTCGAGCCAGGACTTGGCCAAAGGCTTGGCCCGGCAGTGTGTGGTCTTCAACTGCTCGGATCAGTGGGGGAACCAGCTGCAGTGGCTATAACCCCCTGGTTGATGATTAGTTCGGGGATTATACGAATTCTCTGGTGGAAAGTCCAACTTTTGCAAGGGCTCATAGATGGATGATTCCTGGATGATGGATGTTTGTTTCTGGCTTCAAGAAAGGGATTTTCCCTTGCCATTGTTGAGTTCCGAAGCGTACTCGGGACAGCAGGAAGGATTCAGAAGGCCCCTACCCGTTGGTTTGTTGCTAAGGATCAATTACCAGATGATGGGCAAACTCTACAGTGGTGTCGTGAGGCAAACAACGGTGTTGCGGCACCTGGGTTTTGCCCCGGTGTTGAGTTACACTTGGACCTTGCTGGCGATTTCACATGGAATTGCTGCTTTCCAGCTGGCTATTCAAATTTCTCTTGACATTCCAGCAAGTCCTGCAGTCAGCAAGTCCTTCCATTCTTGTTGGTGTCATATTTCTGAAGTGGACAACCACCCTCCCATATTTGAAGGTTTCCTAAGTGGGGGTACCCCTAAATCATTCATTTTTTCATAGGATTTTCCATGAACCATCCAGCCCTTGGGGATCCCCAATTTCGCAAGCGGCAGTGCTGGCGCCTGGACTTGCCTCGATGAGTTCAACCGCATCAGCATCGAGGTGCTGAGTGTGGTGGCGCAACAGGTGCGAGGGGGGAGCCCTTTTGAGGGTTGGAAGAGGTACAAAGTCTTCACTTCTGTTGGGAGATCATAGTTCCTGATATGATTTCATGATTCACTGGATTGGTTTAAGGGAAAATCTACAGGAAACCATGGTTTTTACCATCAAATATATATAGGGCTTTCCTGTAAATTTTCACATCATCCAATTCTATGATTATTTCATGGGGATGGCTTTTTTCAATGGTCCAAAGCTATGAAATCACCACATGAGGATGGGAAATGACTAGCGATTTTAGGGTACCATCCCGGTTCCAAGGTACTGGAGATTCGACAGGCTTTGCTACAGGCGCTGGGATTGGAGATTTAACGATGAGCTGATGATCATATTACTATGATTACTATTCCTATTACTACTCCAATTATACTACTAATGATATAGTTGACTGATAGTTGAATGACTAGTTGATGTTTTGAATTCACATTGCTTTCATGTCAAGATTGTTTTACAATTTGAGCTTTCTCATGAGTCTTTTTGATCAGCACGATTGAAGCCAATTCGCTATTCTCATTAGTGTCCTGCTGTCTGTGATTTCTCATAGTTTCAATCACCATTTATAGATGATTTACCATGATTTACCTATATATTATAACTGGTAATTTGCCATGTTTATTGTAAATTTCACACGTTTCATCATGTTTCAGTGTTTTGAGATTTGTGCATCCACTTAGGGTTGTTGGCGCTCCCTACGTTTGTTGTCTGATTGCTTTAAATCATATGAAGATCCTTTGTTGACTTCTCTGTAATAACACCTCAGTCCATGCTCCCCCAAAGGGCATCGTGCACGCGGAATTCAAAGAACGATGATTCCAGCAACAGAGAATCATCATAATTTTTCAGAAGTTGGAATTTGATTTCATAGGACTTTCAGCTTTCACCCACAATAAACTGCAAACATCGATTTCTGGGATACTGAAGCTTCGATTGGCAGGACTTGTCGGAGTTTGTCTTCGAGTCCAGGCAGTTGAAGGTAGGAATGGATGGGGAAGCCCATGGTTTCCCTAGGAACATGATCTACAAATGGTGGGAAAACACCACATCGAACTCATCGAAGTGTAAATGTTTACAGGAGGGTAAGTTTCTGAGGTTGGCCTTTGGAGATTTGAACGTTCAGCAGCTTTGGGCACAGGAACATCTTTCATATTTATGTAAGAGGGCCATAGAGAGGGCCCATTTCCACATTTTGCTGTGTTGCATCTCCAAGCTTGGAAAGGAGTTTGATGATTGGCATCATGTGAGTATTGTTAAAGTGTTTAGGCTTTGTGACTTGTACTTTTCTGAATTTCGATGATATGAACCTCTGATTCATTATACATCTATTCAGCAGCTCAGCAGTGCAGGTCAAGAATACCTGCGGTATCTTCATTACGATGCGTGGGTCTTATGCTGTCCCAGAGTTGAGGCCTTGTCCGCCTTGTCCATCCCCAGAATAGTTTTCTTGATGCTCACATATCCATATGTTTAGATATGCTTGGATATCCTGACATGTGTTTTTGTGAGATGCAGATACATACAGATACATACAGATAGACATATGCACGCACCTTGATAACAGCATATCAGCCTGGTGGTTTCAACTCCGATCCACGACGGCAACAAAACACCGCCAGGGCAAAAACGGCGGAATTGAAATAAAGCTTTCGTCCCCGCTGAAAACTCTATATTAATATACATTTCTATATGTTATATGCTATACATATGCCATATGCTATACATATGCCATACGCTATACATATGCCATATGCTATACATATGGCATATGCTATACATATGCCATATGCTATACATATAATTACATATATACATATAATCACATATATACATATAATCACATATATAATCATATATATATATATATATATGCACATAATTACATATAATTACATATATATATATATATATATTATATGTGTTACACATGTGTGGGTCACTCTGCATCTCGAATTCTTCCTGGCGGCTCGCTGAGGAACCCAGGCTACGCTGGCCGCACGGAACTGCCGGACAACTTGAAGGCCACGCATGTCACAGTGAAAGAAAAGTCATGGTGATAAAAAGGATCAGACTCATAAATGATACATAATGATACATAATGATATATAATGATATATAATGATCAAGGATGCTGAAATATGATAAACTATGATAAAACCATTGACTTATATATGTATATATATATACACACGTATGTGTATTATATATACACCTATATGCATTATATGTATGACATACGTGTATAGGTATATGTCCGTATATTATATGTATTATATATATATATATACACGTATATGTATGACATACGTGTATAGGTATATGTCCGTATGTATATATATATATATACATGTATATGTATGACATACGTGTATAGGTATATGTCCGTATATGTATATATATACATGTATATATATATAATATGTATATGTATATATATATGTATATATATATATGATATATATATATATGATATATGCATAATTATGCATACATAAGGCTAAGCGTTCAGCTATTCAGCCTTCCATTTCATTCTGCACCTTGGCCAGGTGCTGTTCCGGCCAGTTGCCATGATGGTGCCAGACTACACACTCATTGCAGAGATCATGCTCTATGCCGAAGGCCCTTTGGCCGTGGGATGCAACGTAGCCGGTTGGTTCTGGAGGGAATAGTAGGAGACTCTTGGTATGTTGGTGGAAGGTCATGAAATTTGGGAATTGCTGATAGATTCGTTGGGTTGTGAACCACCTGGAGATAGCGACGCAGGTTGAATGCACTTTTGAGTGAAACGACTGCAGTATCAGTAACGGCTCCACGGCAACCCTTGTGAGCAACTCTCACACTGCAAACGTGCCAACTAGCTACAGTCTTTGGTACGCTGCTGGTCGCTGCGCGTCGCTGAGTCAGATCCCGTCCCATGGCTCCGCTGAAACTTCAAGTGGTTGGACTGGACGGCAGCTCCTTCAGCCTGCGAGTGGACGATGGCATGTCCTGCCGGGAGCTGCTTCAGTTGGTCTCGCGGCGCTTGCCGGCGAAACCCGGAGCGGTTCCGGTGCTGTGCAACTGCCAGGGATCCAGATTGAGGACGACGGAAAGTCTGAAAGAGGCCTTGGTACCAGGAGATGCTGATTTTGTGACTGTCTCATATGTGTACAAGAGCATTGTGCCGGAGTCTCAGTGGCCTTCTTTTCTTTATTGTCAATAAAAAACAGGTTGATCGTCCACCTTCCAAAAGCTCAAGGTAATATATCAAGGTGATAAACTTGAAGATAGGTGTGGCTGGTTTCAATTCTTTCAACCCAAAAATCATGCAGGACCCCCAAATCCAATAGTTTGTCATCAATTTGCCCATGAACATGTCCTCAAATTGGGATATTTTGGGGTATCGCCACCATTTCCAAGCTAGTTTACAGTAGCCTCTAGTGATTTTTCGCATGGCAATCGGACATCCATTTGGTTCAGGATTTCCCACGTGCCGTGGCCTTGGGTGACCTAGGTGGAACGCCTGGTCGGCGCTGACTGAGGAGCCACGGACGCTTCCGGATGACGAGGCTCTTGAGGGAACGACCTCTTTGCAGTACAACAAGCAGAGCATCGCAACGTTGGACGCCTGGCCTGTTTGGTCGGATTTTTCTGAGACATTGGCTAAACCTCCAGGTTTTTTTTCGATGTCTTTAGAGTCTTTTCTCTTTTTTTCTGAGAAATTGGGTAAACATTCACCGTTTTCCCGATGTGTTTTCATTTTTTGGATACTTCCGGAACGACTGAGTTACTGTAATCCACTATTCATCTTTTTTTGGTTCTCAAAGAACATAGTTGTATGATGGCACATTATGATCCGCTGAAAACGGGGAAGCTGCTCTTGGAAATATGATCACTATATGTATTGTTATCGTGATTGCTATGATTGTTTCTCTTACTACTATTCATTGTCATTATTGTTGTTTTGATGGTAATTATATTCATTATTCCTTTCCTTCTATTTACTATTCAATGTTTAGTGTGATAACTAAATAATTATCTTTACAGTTATTCTGACCATTAAATGATTATTCATGGTCATTCCTAGGTGAATCACTGGTCCATTTTTCCTAGCACCCATCAGCAACTCCAAGGAGTCGGCTCTTCCGCAGAGCCTGCGGGAGTTGACCTTTGGAAATGACTTTGATGAGAGCATTGCTGGGCTGAAACTTCCAAGTGGCATAGAGATTTTAAGCTTCGGCGACCGCTTCAACCAGCCCCTCGACCGTGCCAATCTGTCGGAAAACTTGAGATCCCTGACCTTTGGGGTCAATTTCAACCAGAATTTGGAGCATGTTTTGTTACCACATCGGCTGCAAAGCTTAACGTTTGGATGGGACTTCAACCAGAGTCTGAGCTGTGCTCTTCCGGAGAGCCTCCGGAGCCTGACCTTTGGCTACAGCTTTGATCAGAGTATTGCGTGTCTGAATTGTCCGAAAGGCCTGGAACATTTGAGCTTTGGCTTTTGCTTCAATCATCCACTCGGGGGCGATCCTTTTCCAAGCGCTGACGGCCCAGTTGTGGAGGGGAACTCACTGGACATGGGAACGTCGGATGGTTCAGTAGTGTGAGAATCGCCATCAGTGGTTCCATTAGTGCCATTGGTGCCCCATCTTGGGTCGGATCCCATGTGACAATAGAGATTGAATACCGTTCTTTCTTGGTGAAGAAGCGATGCTTTCTTTGTGAACACATAGACATCATAGACACCCTTCCACCCTTGGGGTCTGAGGCAACCTGAAGACGTTATCTTTTGGACACGACTTCAATCAGAGCCTGGAAGGTGTGACTTTCCCAAGCAGTCTTCAAAGTTTAACCTTTGGAACCTTAGCTGCACGACACCGGCCACAGCTTGGCCAGTCTAGGTGGGCTTTTTGTTTACTGACCTTGACCTGGTGTTTTTTGGTTTCCCGTGGCTCAATCAAGTGATCCAAACATTTGTGGAATTTGCACATTTAGAAGGGATATATTTTGTACGTAATATGTATGTATATATGTATATGTACTGTATATATATATATATATACATATATATATATACACATACACATCCAAGTCGAGCATTTCCCTTTCTTTGTTGGTATTGCCATCCCCATTTTCGAGGGTGAAATTGAAACCCGTTTTTTTCGTCAAAATCTGCGTTCTTCTTGGCTCGATCTCTTTTCGTCCCTTCTCATTTCCAGAATGAACTCCTCCATGATTTTTTGCTTCCACTTCTCTCAGAGTTGACCATTCTCAAACCACGCTCCACAATTCAACCGTAAACGGTTCCTTAAACAACTTCCAAAAACAACTTCCAAAAAACAGGGCTGTTGAAGGCTTTTTGAATTCCCGTGATAGATATTCGGTGATGTTCACGGATGTGAAAACGGTGCCTCTGCGACAGGAGCTTGCTTCCAGCAGGACTTGGAGCCAGCGAATCTTCCAGCGGCTCTTCAGCTGTTAAATCTGGGCCCAGGCTACGATTCGCCCTTGCACAGAGTGAAGCTGCCCCAGAGCCTCAGAAATCTGTCCCAAGGAATTGAACAGCAGTGTATTTTTTTATATTTTTTTGTTTGGACATCTTTGAAAACCCAATAAAAATGGATGTTAATAGTGTATACTACCAATTTTTGACATTAACATTGTTTGAAATGTCTACGTCCCGATCTGTACCATGGTACCATGGTGGCTTTGTACCATGTATGAGGGTTTTTCATTTCTGCCGCGCAAATCTTGTCCCACTCCGCACCAAGTCTGAAAGAAACTGTCATGGGTGGCCCTTGGGGGGTGCTGAGCATCTATCTATATTTGTACGTCACACGAAAAGGTATACGAATATGTATGTGATGTAGCATGTGTATGTATATATATACACGTGCTTATGATTAATTGTGCATATATATATGTATTCGTACACATGTATAAGTAAAAATATATACCTCTACATGTACATCTGCTACATTTACACCTATACATATACTCATGTGCATATACACATGTACGTATACACGTGCATGTGAATATTAAAATCGATCAACCATACGTATATATCTATATAGGCAAAACCATATTATAAGATAAATTGTGTGCACAACATTTGTTTCTTCTCAATTCCCATTTTGCATGATGAATTCTGGTTGACCGAGTAGTTTTGATTTTGGATGAACACATGGACCTGAGAATTGGGTGGTTTCCACTTGAGGTCCTTATCAGGTTTATTCAATCAACCTCTGGAAGATGTGGCGTTCCCAGATGGCCTGCAGCATTTGGCGTTTGGTTTTTATTTCAACCAGAGTCTTCAGAATCTACCAGATAGCCTACAGAGCTTGACCGTGGGGCATGACTTCAAGCAGAGCTCAGAGAGTGTCCAACTGCCCAAACAGTTACAGATCTTCAACTTTGGAGGTACACTGTGGCCTCACGCCAATCTCCAGCTCCCCAGCACACTGCGAAAACTCTCCTTGGCAAAACGTTTCAACCAAAGCTTGGATGACATGATGTTTCCAGCAACATCGGCAGAGTTGATCCTGGCAGGTGATTTCAATCAGCCATTGGATGGCGTCAGCCTTCCGGAAGGCTTGGAGAGCTTAACGCTGGCAGGAGATTTCAATCAGAGCCTGGCAAGGGTGAGATTTCCTGAAAGCCTTCTTGAGTTGAAGTTCCTCAGCTGGTGTTTCATACATTTTTTTTTTAGAAATCTCCATTCACAAGTTGGGATGATTTTTCTGGTTCAACTTTCCTGATTTTCTGTGAAGATTCCCAGGTTGGGATTTCGTTTCAATCGTGACTTGGATGCTGTGACCTTTCCGGCCAAGCTTCGGGGTCTGACCTTTGGCCATGAATTCGACCAGGACATCCGAGGCGCAGCGTTCCCTGACGGCCTTGAAAACTTGAGTTTTGGTTGGGGATTTGATCAGGTCTTGGATGGAGTGAAGTTGCCAAGTGGCCTGAAATCCCTGTCATTCAAGCACTTCTTCAACCAGGGCTTGCAACTTGGGCATATTTAGGGCATTTACTTTCATTCTTCTTTCGAATTGGAGAATTTCTTTGCGGAATCTGCAGGCAAAGGAAAGTTAGACCAGGAATGTCAACCCCGGATTAATAAACCCTGGTCTAAAATAGTGATAGGCCCCCAGTAGAATGCTACCCCCACCAATGATCAATGACTGAGTTGGGAAAAAAATCCGGAGCTGACATTAAATTAGCCGTTAGTTGATTAAAACATTTTAAACCACTTGAAACATCTTGACACTATATTGACGGTTAGGGGATGTTGGGGGCAACTATCCCAACATAACCATATTTCAAAGGGGTTAACCTGAAAATAATGAGACTATGTGACTCTGATAACATAGCCCCAAATGACAATATTTCAAATGGGGAATTAGCAACATATCATATATGAATGAATGGTCAGTAGAAATTATATACATACACGTGTTTGTATAATATATTATGTATATATATATATATCTATAATAGCTATATGTATGTATACACATCTGATCCCCAGGCAAGGGCTCTCCCTGCCACCTGGCTTACGAAGCTTATGCCTCAGCACCGCCTTCAACCAGTCGCTGGATGCGGTCGCGCTTCCCAGCGCCCTGCAGGAACTGAGCTTCGGGAGTGATTTCAATCAACCGATGGCAGGCCATGTCCTTCGAACATGGCGCGAAAAACGATGGTTTTATGAGGATATAGCCTGATATATCCTGATATAACCTGATATATCCTGATATAACTATGGTTTAATAGGCCCAAACTATGGATATAACATGATATATTACAATATAAACTACAGTTGCTGGGGCTTTTAATACAAGCCTTACCTTGTATGGCCCTAGTATTTTGGAAGCCCGAAATGAAACTTACGAGTGTCGCGTTCTTTTGTTGATTTGAAACCATGTCAATCATTTTGTGACGCCAGTTACTATTCCTTGGATATACTAAGCGCATTTGCTTTTGGTTCAAACTTGGAAATGCCACCCAAAACAAACCCCGATGGTTGCTATAAAAACTCAACCATCATCAATCTCTTGTAAAATCTCATCCAGTTGGGACAGGCACCGGGCCAACAGGGCCCTTGGAACCATTGCCATCGTGGGGTTTCACAGGGCCATTGTCGCCAGGTGTTCGGCTTCCTGGCGGTCTAGTGAAGTTGGTCTTTGGAGACAACTTCGATCAGAATTTGGAGGGGGTCATCTTTCCAGTGAGCCTACAGGAGTTGACCTTTGGAGCCTTGAGCGATGAAGGATGTGGAAGGCTTTATTGATGTGGGTTTACATTCATATATATATATATATTTATGTATATATATATATATGTATATGTATATGTATTGTGTATAGAGGAATGTATATACAACATACACATTTTATACTGGGGGTAGGTGTACGTGTATATATGCTGCACACACACATATATATATACACAATTATACACATACACACAGTCAGTATGACTGTAAGATGTACCGGCATGCATTGCTGCTCAAGTCTGAATGACAGCCCACTTACAGGAAACTAAATCGCCGCCATATCTTTTGTATGATTTAGTTCCCCTTTAGTTGTGATTGTTTACTAATCCCGTATATAATCGCCAACACCGCTTCCATTCAACAAATCGTTCAGGAAGCGATTTCAGCCACAGCTTGGAACACGTGAACATTCCTTGCACTTTGCAAAGTCTCAGCTGCAAGCGTGTTACCGTGAGCTGCAAAGCAATCTCTGGCATTCTCGGATGATGGCACAAAAATGTCGCTTTTGTCGACGGCCAGTCTTCCCAATTCTGCCCGTTGGAAGACGTCACTTGGGAGTTCTGTATGACTGGTTTTGATCCAGGTTTGTTCACCCGGTCAGTTGATAATAGTTGACAACCATAGACTTCATAGTGTAGACTTTCTCGCAGACTTGATTTTCCACATCGTTTTTGCTGGTTAATGACTCACCACCTGACATTTGCCCCTCCCAGAAGCACAGACTTTGGTAAGAAACCCTGGTGAGCTGGATTTCGTAGCTTCCAATATCAATTTGTTTTCTATCCTATTTTCGATTGGCCTAAGAAAGGCCACGAATCTCTGCGAACGCCAGGTTTTGGACAAGCCAAAGTTCTGAGTGGCAAATTTACGAACCTCTACAAGCTCTCCTCGGTGGGGTGGTGTTTGCCGTTGAGCTTTTGAATGGGTGGAAAAACCTCGGAGGATTCGTCCTATGATTGGGTTTACCACGTTGGAATGCTCATGAATTCTACGGATCAACAGAATCTTCCCAGTGCGATGCAGGAACAGCTGTCCAAACAAGACCACTACGATTTTGGCATGCGGGCAGTGAAGTTTGGAAGCTCAGAAGGGGAGTTCGCACAGCCTGTTAATCAAGGAAACAACATTGCTATGTTTTACCCAATGTTTTGTTTCTGCCCATTGCTTTCGGGTAATGAGTGGTTGATTGGTTCAAAGGCAATCAATCTCATGGCAAAATGGGCATGGTTGAGAAGCTTCAAAGTACTCAGCTTCAGGTTGGGACGCATGAATTATAAATCCCTGAATATGTGGTAAACCCAAATAGAAAGTGGACACTCCCCAATGACTTCTCAGAAATGTTCAACCCCAAATTGAAGATTATTGACATTGCTTTTACCACACCAAGTGGTTTATGAGCCATCATGATCCATGAAAATACAACTCGGAACGTTCTATGTATTTGGGGTGTTTGCGGCTTGCGCCCTTTGCTTCGAGTTCTGCCATGCCAAGATCTGTCCTGGTGATGGCCGGTAGCCTGAAACGCGCAGATCCAGATGAGGAACCGGCAGATTTTCAGTGGGTACACATTTTTGGTAAGCTAACATGACCATGAAAAACCACCATGTTTATATACAGTAATAGGACGTTTCATCGGTAAGAGATGGTAAGATGATCTACAAAAGGGGCCATTGTGACCATGGTGGGCCTTATCGATTTTCAGGATGAAAACATCCTGCTGATCCGTGCGATGCGAGATTCCAACGTCAGCATCTCAGCCACATGCTCTCAGTTGTAGGGAATTGACCCCAACATACAGAAGAGATCTAGTATGATCTAGTTGAAGGCATCAGATCATTTGGTTAGAGATTTTGCAGCAAATCTCCATGCAGAAGCTTCAATCTTTTTGAAGCATTCAGAGTATTTTCGGAGTTGCTTTGAGGTGCCAAAGTTCCTGTCAGATGATCTGCCTCTTTTCTTCGCCATTGTGAATGATCTCTTCCCAGGAATTGAGGTCCCTTAGCTGCAGCCATGACTCTGCCGCCACCTGTGCAGTGCTGCAAGCTTCCCGAAGCTGTGTTGAACCAGCAACTTGTGAGGTGCCATACTACGACTATGGTTCCTTGCTCGCAAGCAGGGATGAGTGGGTCAATCTTGGAGGCCCCGGCATGGGAGATCCATGGCCCTGACTCTCCAGGTGCGCTGCAAGTGGAGATCGAGCGCGGTCTTCAAAAGCAGAGTATGCAGGTGCGGTCCAACTGCATGTCTGGGACTTCAACCAGACGCTGATTTGGCGAAGTCATGGGGCATCCCCAAGTCATCATGGGTTTCAATACTAAGTCACGGTGTACCCTCGTTTAAGGAAACATCCATTTGTCCAGACCCTGATTTGTGCAGTATGTAATAATGAACGTAGTTTTGACAGAACCAAAGACAGGAAATACTTGACTGCGATCAGTGTATACTAGGCATTGACATTAACATTCCATGAAACCGAAGTAGATTTTCAGCGGCTTGTTGGTGACTCTATGCTGAAAATTGTTCATTGCTTTGCTGATTGTTATCAGCTGTTTGATTCTTTGACGGTTCTTAGTGCCTCGTTTACCCAGAAATCTTGGTCATTTGACCAAGTCTTGCTGGTAATTTTCTCAGACGTGTTGGATATATATATATATATTATAATATATATATATATACATAATATAATATATAATATATTATATATTATATATATTATATTATATATTATATATATTATATTATATATTATATATATTATATTATATATTATATATATTATATTATATTATATAT
>Ga0126342_10018112_pt1 | contig 12101 bp, 20 predicted proteins | sample Cyp1metagenome_FD_92528 | JGI IMG/M metagenome (GOLD analysis project Ga0126342, IMG submission 92528) | Coral microbial communities from Lord Howe Island, Old Settlement Bay, Australia - Cyphastrea 1 metagenome | ecosystem: Host-associated > Invertebrates > Cnidaria > Coral ... | reverse complement strand
TTTATTGAAAAAGTTAGTTGCATGATTTCCTGGGGAACAAAATCCACTTGAGACCGTACCATAGGTTCATGTTAGGAGACCTCAGGAATAGCATGCAGTTCCACGTTGGATTTCGGGGGTGTAACTTTGGACTATCCAAGTGCGGAAAAATCGTGTTGTGAAATAAAGAAATAATTCCGGGATTACCAAACTGAACAAAATAGAGTACACTAATCTCATGAAGACAGGACATTTTGATGAATATTGAAGTTTGATTTAAAAATAGGGTGCTTGCGTACCCAGGTGCCCAAGCCCATGGCACTCACGCCATTTGTCATGCTGAGCTTTCAATGTTTGGTTGCGTGAAGTGTGGGACAATCAATGCCTCACAGCTGTTCTTTCAAGGATCCCATGTGCTTTCCATTTTCAATCTCAGGATACATGCCTGCAACAAAAATAAAATCACTACATTCTACCGCTGGCAGTGAAAATATCTGACAGCTCTGCTGTCAAAATTTGTTCCATACGGCCATCGCAGTTTCAAAGGCAAATGTGGGATCAAGCTCAAAATCATCAAAAAAAACAGATCCAGTGAACACTTTGAGACCACGTGATTCCTTCTGCTTGCTACTCGTTTCATCTCATTTCTTTTACCCGATTTTCAAGAGGCCAATCCCATCACAAAAGTGGATCCTTAAACAACAAGTACGAGTACCACTCAACAACCCAAAGCACAGCGAAAAATCACCTGCCCATGTACGAACCCCTTCCGTCATCTCGCCAGAGCCACTCCCAAAACGACCCGAAAACCCTTCCAGGGCCACGGCCGTCGTTGTTGGCCACGTCCACCGTGGCCTTCGCAGAGATCAGCTGCTCGACCACGGCGGCATGGCCTTTCTGAGCCGCGCAGTGCAGCCCCGTCAGGCCTCGGTGCCAGGGATGCGAGGCGGACGGCGGGGCAGCTGCAACTGCCGTCGACAAACAAGGCATAGCTATGGGATGTTTCTCCGGGTTGTTGGGCAAAGTTTTTTCGATATAGGTCATAGACAGAAGATCTGCCATCCGATACTCTTGGTGTGCGGCATTGGGGAAAAACAAGAGCAATCATCGCAAATCAGTCATGTTACATGTGTGTTTACTCGAGATCTTACAAGCAGTTGCAACATACTTTCGCAACATCATGAGTGGCTTGTATAGTGTTTCATGCCAAGTGCAGTGAAATCAGGACAGGCCCTATGTCCTCATGGAAACATGCCTGAACGAAACAAAACAAACCCATGGCCCATAACTATTGTCCACTCTAGCGGGAAAAAGTTTATAGACAATATGGATTTCAATCCCCTGGTTACACATATATCATACAGCCTTTTCAATTTATTTCCGTGGATCAACAGCTGAAGCGCGCAGCTGCTAGGCAAGACTTTTTCGTCTCGCCCTTGAGCCATCACTTGAGCCAAATTGCAATGGCAGTTTCATCCTTGCGCAGTGGCGATGCTATGTTGGGTGCACGCCACCACATCAACTTCTAAGTTTTTAAAATCCACAGCAGCTGGTGAAGTGCTTAGTGAATCGCACTCCCCCCCGCAGCTCGCTGCGGAACTTCACAAAAGTTCAGCCAGAAAAACATGGTTTTCGTAGCCCGGCTCTTAGGGCTCCTCCTCATTACCAGAGCCCATTCTTCGACCAGCGGCTGGTAGGACCTGGGGACTGAAGGAGCAGCAGGAGTACGGCAGCGGCGGCGCAGGCTTAGACATCTTAGGGGCCATGGCAGCTAATCGCACGGCCGGAACTTTGGGGCAGCCCGTGGGGCAGTGGTTTTCAGCAACCAACAGTGGCTGCAACATTTCAACAGCATTTTTGAAAGAGTCATTACCAGCGGACTTAAGACTGCTTGTGCGCCATGCCACAACTGGTTTCTGCCACGACATCCCCAAAAGGAGGGCCATTTTCAGGGTTACAATCTCGAAAAGCCTTTTGACTTTCATAGATTCGGTGATCCCACCCAACTGCTTCAGGGTTCTCATCCCAAATCATCCCTAAACTGTTTCTCCAGGTTCATTTTCCCTTGGAGATTCCGCACATTTTTCAATTGACATTTGGGGGTTTACGCTTCCAGGCTCCAGGTTCATTTTCCCTTGGAGGTCTTTCTTTGGCCGGTTCATCTCGCCTGGCATCTTTTGTTTTCTTGAGGCCAATGGCTCTTGATGGTTTTTCCACCTCCCTCCCGTCTAGACAGATCTCGTTGGATCGACCTTTGGCTGAAGGTGCCGGCTGCCAGTTGCACGCAAGCCATCCAGCGCAAGCAGCGGCAGCAGTGGCGCAAGCGATCCGCACGTCAGCCCGCGCAGCAGTTGTAGACGCCACAGCCAGCGCAGCCATAGCCACAATCACCTTCACCCTGTCAGAATGGATACGTGTGACACAAACACCCATGTATCGCATCCTATAGTCACCAAAGCATCCATCGCAGGCATCACATGTTTCACATTTCTTGACTCAACAGGTTCCATGAGTGTGACATGGCGCACTCTCACAGGTTGAGAAAGTTCTCCAACAGCTTTCTCAAAACTTTTTGACTCCTATTCTTTTGATTCATCTTCACCCATGGTTGAAGGTTCATAGTCAGTTTCGTTTCCATCACCCCCATCATGGTCTTTCACGTTTTCACCATCATCCCCTAGAGGGTTTTCCTCAAGTTTTTCGTCCCCCTGAAGGGAGTATTCTTTTGCATCCATTCCCTCCCCCCAACATGCATCCACAGTTTCCATTGGTCGCGGAGCATCGGGAGACACATCGCCAGCAACAATTGGCTTTTCGGCAGCTGACGTCTCGTCCCCCGGGGGAGTCAAACACTGGAACAAGGGCTGCGGCAACCAAACCATATTTCACAACTTTTTTGGTAGCAAGGTCACGTGCTTTGGGAAGATTAACCAAATCAACAGACATGGTCCAAGCAGAACTCCCAGCATGTTCCCTACGTCGGTGTGGTTTTGACCCAGCCATGTTAAGGATACATGTCCTACAATCCCGTCGGTATGGTTGATGTCCCTGATTGATGTGTTGTGTCCATTGATCCAACCCCAAACTTTTGGACAATGTTGGTGGTGCAATCCCATACCATTCAACCAAAACCAACAAAGACGTTTTGATGGCAGCTCTCAACCCCGGTGCCCAAAGAGACCAAGAGGCAGTTTGATGCAACCTTTCATCCAAGTTGACCGCCAAATGTCGTTCTCGTTCACCAGAGCGACAACCATCTAATACTAATTCTTTCATGTCAGGGAGATTGGTCATACATGTTGTGTTTTTTTTTGAATATGTCCAAACGCACCCTGATCAAAACTAATCAATTCCATTCCACTTGATTGGAAAGTTTCAAGGAAGTCCCGTGTTTCATCCCAAGCCCAAAAACTCGCAGATTCATCCCCTTCACCATTTTGGAGGTAAGTTTTGGGGTCTTGAGGGGACTCCAACATAAATCCAACCCGATTCGCAACATGTTTCATGTGGGGCCATTTCGAACCATCCCAAGACCCATGAGCATATGCATGTACAACCCCAACTGTTTCAAGTACAACGCAGTGTCACTGTCAGTCTTTTGTTGTTGGGATTCGTTGATGTGTTCATAGCCAAACCTTTCAGGTCCATTTCTTGAGCGCAACCTGGGTGGACCTGGCGTTTTTCCAACAATCTGCTCACAGTACGACAGGGTGGTCCCCCCAATACAGCTATGACACGACCAAATGCAGCCAATCGCCAAAGATAGGCCCAAGTTGCAGCATCGTGGACATTCTGACCATCTCGAACGTCCAAGGTAATCATCTCGACGTCTGAGCCTTAGATGCTTCACCAGCAAACAGGTGAATGACAATCGCCTTAGCTTGTGCGTGTCGGTGCCGTTGAGCCTGATTCCAAGGCAAGTGGGCCCCTGGAGTTTCAACCCCCTGACCCACCATTCATGTGCAGCCTCAGACACGGTTTCGGGACTTTCGGAAGGGATTCTTTTGGCTAACTCCAGGGATTCGATGTCATGAATCAAACCCAATGCATGCTTTTCAGACAAAACAGGGCAACCATTTCGCAACCAACACTGAATGGTTCCTCTTGAAGGGTGTTTAATTTCACAACCATGGGTACTCCACTTGATGACAAAACCAAGGTCGATCAATCCCCTTAATGGCACAATGGGTTCAACCGCATGTTCGGTGAGAATGGTCCCCGTCAAAGCATGTTGTTTCAGTTCAACCGACCCATGTGCTAAATCCACCACAACTGAGTCAGCATCAGCCAGTTCTTGAGGGGTTCCCCTTCTCAAAGCGTTTGTTGCCCCACCATCCATGAGACCTGTGGGTCCATCAGGACCATTCACCCTTTTGATTTTGACAGCTGTGGCAGCCGGTTTGAAGGTTTTCAAGAGAGTAGCGGCTTCACTCAAAAGCCCAGTGACCCTTTCAGGGGTGTCTTCTCCCCCGTTCCCAGTTTCCGGCCCAGTCCTGCAAACGGCTTCGGAACCAAGAGACTTCTCTGCAGCGGCAACATCCCCAGTAGTTTTTTCAGGAAACCCTTCCCAGATTTTTCAGGGGCCCCTTTCCCACTTGGTTTGGACACCTTGGCAACCCTCTTTTTGGTGGGATCAGGCTTAGAGTCAGACCCTGCAATTTTCAAATGACAATCACGTCGGGAATGCCCAACAGCAGAACAATTGAAACATCGATTACTGTGGGGATCCAAATTGGCATGACCAAAGTGACATTGATCACCCCTTGAACACCCTTTTTCACTCATCCAATACCTACAAGCCCTCTTTTTTGGGTTCCGGGACTTCTGGTCCGATTCATTTTGAGGATTTGGGGATTTTTGAGGGATCCCTGGTGGTGGCGACACACTCAAAGCAGCAGCTTTCACGGCCGAAGTTGCCTTCACGGGCACGATCAGAGTCAGCTCTTCCGCTTCAGCTAGCAGATGCTCGGAGTAGCTCAAGATCGTCTCTGCTGTTGGCATCTGATCCAAGTTCAACTGCTGGCGGATCATGTTGAGACGATAGGCCATTTGTGAGATTTCCCACTCAAAACATCAATACATTTGGTCAGCGCTCCATAGCGCTCCTAGCATAACCAAACCATCAGGCAAAGTGACTTGGAGTTCCCTGGCTCTTTGAACAAACCGTCGCCAGGTTCGAATCCAGTCCAACACTTCATGAACATCGGAACCACATTTTGAATCCGTAATGTTCTGCAACGGTTTTGTGCGTTCAGACACACCCCCCGGCTGGAAGGTGATGCACAACTTGTACAACACTTGATCAGTGGTCAGTTTTCGAGCTGAAATCACTTCTTCTTCGATTGGATCAGGAATGGCTCCCAAATATGGCTAAAGCCATTCTTTCCGTTCGGGGCCAAAGTTGAACCCTAGAATCCACTTGTGGACGAAGCCCAAGCCTTTCAAGTGGGCCTACATTCAACCAATCCCTGTAACATTGATCAACAGCTCCCCTGACCATGGTCCACCAATCCCCCGATGAGTACGACAATTAAGTAACCCATGAGAGAATCGATGATGCTAAGCCAATCGCCAAATTGCAGAGCAGTGGCATCTATCGACAATTTCGGAAGCTCCACCGTCCTGAGATTTTCGGAAAGATTTTCACCAAATCCACCTGAGTTTTGCAGGTTTCCTGACACAGATGCCGGAAATGGCGGCAAGGCGGGTGGGATTGGAGGTGTCACAGATCCTAACCCACATCCACTATTCAACAACCTTGGAGGAGACGGTGGTGGTGGTGGTCCAGGGGGTGGCACAAACGGTTCAACAACATTTGACACAACTGACACAACTGCATGGCACAACTGGTTTGGGTACAATCCGGGTACAACCCTCACATTTTGTTCAGGAACCGTTCGGGATTCAACCACATCATGAGATTTGGGCATTACTGGCTCTTGGAAATCCATTGCAGAAGCATATGAACTCTGTGAACCATACGACCCTTTTTCAGTCCCATGCTTTTCAGCCCTTGACTCCTTGGCACTTGTCCCCATATTCAACAAACCTTGGCGAAACTTTTCTTCAGCTTCCCTCAAACAACGCAATCGGAACAACTCAATTGGATCCATTTCAACATCAACATTTCGCCTTTGTCCCACATGAACTTTTGGGGGTTTGAGGCATTTGAACCCGGCTGCAAACCCAGGGCACTCACATCGTACCCAGGCCCGAAAGCTTCTCGAACGGCTTCACGCTGCTGAGTTTCACTCCAGAAGGGATTCACGACATTTCCCATTTGTTCTGGAACCACAACAACATGAGGCCCTTCACCTATGTGAAACCTTTGACAAACTCCGGAACCCTTCACATTGGAGCCCTGAGGCACGGTTTCACACACAACACCAGAACCCTTTTCAGTGGGGCCCTGTGACACATTTTCAACATCAAAATCCCTCATACGTGAGCTCTGTGACACATTTTCAACACCAGAACCCCTCATGCGTGAGTCCTGTGACACGTTTTGGACAACACCAGAGCCCCTCACACGTGAGCTCCGTGACACATCCCGGCCTAGGCTATGAGCTTCTACGGCGACATGTTTCCTGGGTTCTATCCTACCAGACTCCGAGCTAGACCCTTTGTTTACCAGCACCATCCCTAGGACTATGTTCATTCACAATCCCCTGCACTGGTTCAGTGGTAGGTCCGGCCCCTTCATTTGGTGGGTTCCCAGACTGCTGCTCTGGCACCACAGCCCTTTTGACACCAGGCGTGTTTTCAACAGTTTGTTTCACCTCGAGGTTTTTGACCCTTGTCTCACCCACTAGCATTGGAGGTTCCCCTGGAGAGAAAGACAGCGGTGGGCCCACAAGTCCTAGAGCATCAAGCATTCCCCCTCCACTTCTATTGGTATTGGGTTCTAAAGCTTTTTGCCCCTCATCCCCATGGCCAGACCCAGCTGCTTCATCAAGCATCCGCTGAATCATATCATCAGCGCAGTCTGCCGCGGCAGCAGCTGCACAGCGCTGCACCGATGACTCTCGCCTTGAAGACAACTCCATGTCAGCAGTGATCCAACGTTGGGCCCATAACCCGTGGATCAACAACTGAAGCGCGCAGCTGTTAGGCAAGACTTTTTCGTCTCGCCCTTGAGCCATCTCTTGAGCCAAATTGCGATGGCAGTTTCATCCTTGCGCAGTGGCCATGCTATGTTGGGTGCACGCCACCACATCAACTTCTAAGTTTTTAAAATCCACAGCAGCCGATGAAGTGCTTAGTGAATCGCAATTTCAATTTGAAGTTAAACTGGCATCAAGATCCAAATCAGAAGACACTTCAAGCCATTGAAGATTCTGCAAAGGCGTAGGTCCTTCTGCTTCCACTCATGTCTTTCCCCCTCCATGTTTGGTCATTTCTTATATTATACCCAAATTGCAAGAGGCCCATCCCAGCACAAAAGTGGATTTTTAACAGCAAGTATGACCCAACATCCCAAAGCAAAGCACGAAAGTCACCTGCACATGTGCGAACCCCTTTGCCCCTACCATCACCTCGTCAGAGCCACTCCCAAAGCAACTTGAAACCCTTCCGAGGCCACAGCCGTCTTTGCGGGCCGTGTCCACCTTGGCCCCCGCAGAGATCAGCTGCTCGACCACGGCGGCCTCGCCGTTCCAAGCCGCCGCATGCAGCGCCGTCTCGCCTCGGCGCCGAGGATGCGACGCGGACGGCGGGGCAGCTGCGGCTGCCGTCGAAAAACAAAGCTGTTTCTCCAGGTGGTTGGGCAAAATTCTGAAAAACATATTAGATCCGCCAAGCTGATGCTTTTTGCATGTTTTAGTGTGAGGCATGGCGAAAAACAAGAGGAGCAATCCTCGCAAAATATGTTCTTGCTCTATCGTGTTGTTTAAATCTTACCAGCAGTTGCACCTGACTTTCGCATACTTCCGCAGCATCATGCGCCGCGTGTTTAGAAACTATTTCATGAATAACTTTGGACTTTCCAAGTGCGGGTAAGCCGTTTTGTGAAGTTAAGAACACATTCCGGGATTCCCTAACTGAACAAAACGGAGTACACTAATCACTAATCTCATGAAGACAGGAAAGTCTGATAAATTTTGATTTAAGAATATGATGCTTGCGTGCCTTGGACGCCTAAATATCCAATGAGACTGACCCAGGTGCCCAAGCCCATGGCACTCACGCCAATTTGTCATGCTAAGTTTTCAATGTTTGGTCGCGTCAAGTCTGGGACAATCAATGCCTCACAGCTGTTCTTTCAGGGATCCCATCGGTTTTACATTTTCACTCTCAGGATACATGCCTGCAACAAAAAAAACACTACGTTCTCCCGCTGGCAGTGCAGATTCTGACAGCTTTGCTGTCAAAATTTGTTCCATACGGCGATCACAATTTCAAAGACAAATGTGGGATCAAGCTCAAAATCATCAAAAAGAAGCAGATCCAGTGCACACTTTGAGACCACGTGATTCATTGCTTTCTACTCGTTTCATCCCATTTCTTTTACCCGAAGTTCAAGAGGCCCATCCCACCACAAAAGTGGATCCTTAAACAACAAGTACGAGTACCACTCAGCATCCCAAAGCACAGCAGAAAATCACCTGCCCATGTACGAAACCCTTGCGTCATCTCGCCAGAGACACTCCCAAAACGACGCGAAAACCCTTCCAGGGCCACGGCCGTCGTTGCTGGCCGCGTCCACCGTGGCCTTTGCAGAGATCAGCTGCTCGACCACGTCGCAATGGCCTTTGTGAGCCGCACATTGCAGCGCCGTCACCCCTCGGCGCCGAGGATGCGAGGCGGACGGCGGGGCAGCTGCGGCTGCCGTCGAGAGGCAAAGCGTATGATCATGGGATGTTTCTCCAGGTGGTTGGGCAAAATTTTGAATATAGGTCATAAATATCAGATCCGCCAAGCTGATACTTTTTGCATGTTTTAGTGTGAGGCATGGCGAAAAACAAGAGGAGCAATCCTCGCAAAATATGTTCTTGCTCTATCGTGTTGTTTGAATCTTACCAGCAGTTGCACCTGACTTTCGCATACTTTCGCAGCATCATGCGCCGCGTGTTTATAGAGACTATTTCATGAATAACTTTGGACTATTCAAGTGCGGAGAAACCGTTTCTCAACTTAAGAAATAACAATAAATATAAATTATAAATCTTATAAGATTATTTAGGGATTACCAAAACTGAACAAAATGGAGTACACTAATCTCATGAAGACAGGAAATTTCGATGATTTTTGATTTAAAAATATGATGCTTGCGTGCCTTGGGCACCTAAATATCCAATGGGATTGACCCAGGTGCCCAAGCCCATGGCACTCACGCCATTTGTCATGCTGAGTTTTCAATGTTTGATCACGTCAAGTCTGGGACAATCAATGCCTCACAGCTGTTCTTTCAGGGATCCCATCGGTTTTACATTTTCAATCTCAGGATACATTCTGCCGCTGGCAGTGCAGATTCTGACAGCTCTGCTGTCAAAATTTGTTCCATACGGCGATCACAAATTCAGAGACAAATGTGGGATCAAGCTCAAAAAAAACATCAAAAAGAAGCAGATCCAGTGAACACTTTGAGACCACGTGATTCCTTCTGCTTTCTACTCGTTTCATCTCATTTCTTTTACCCGAATTTCAAGAGGCCCATCCCATTACAAAAGTGGATCTTTTAACAGCAAGTACGAATTGAATACAACTCAACATCCCAAAGCATAGCAGAAAATCACCTGCCCATGTACGAAACCCTTGCGTCATCTCGCCAGAGACACTCCCAAAACGACGCGAAAACCCTTCCAGGGCCACGGCCGTCGTTGTTGGCCGCGTCCACCTTGGCCTTCGCAGAGACCAGCTGCTCGACCACAGCGGCATGGCCGTTCCAAGCAGCCCCCTGCAGCGCCGTCAGGCCTCGGCGCCGAGGATGCAAGGCGGACGGCGGGGCAGCTGCGGCTGCCGTCGAGAGGCAAAGCGTATAATCATGGGATGTTTCTCCAGGTTGTTGGGCAAAATTCTGAATATAGGTCATAAATATCAGATCCGCCAAGCTGATACTTTTTGTATGCTTTAGTATGAGGCATGGCGAAAAACAAGAGGAGCAATCATCGCAAAATATGTTCTTGCTCTATCCTGTTGCTGAAAACTTACCAGCAGTTGCACCTGACTTTCGCAACATCATGTGTCAGGTGTTAAGAGACTAGTTCATGAATAATTTTGGACTATCCAAGTGTGGATAAACCGTTTTCTCAACTTAAGAAAGAACAAGAAATAGACATATTATTAGATTCTTTCCGGGAAAACCAAAACTGAACAAAATGGAGCACACTCATCTCATGAAGACAGGAAATTTCGATGAATTTTGTTTTAAAAAAAGATGGCACCTAAATATCCAATGGGAGTGACCCAGGTGCCCAAGCCCATGGCACTCACGCCATTTGTCATGCTGAGTTTTCAATGTTTGGTCGCGTCAAGTCTGGGACAATCAATGCCTCACAGCTGTTCTTTCAGGGATCCCATGTGTTTTCCATTTTCAATCTCAGGAAACATGCCTGCAACCCAAAAAAATCACTACATTCTTCCGCTGGCAGTGAAAATATCTGACAGCTCTGCTGTCAAAATTTGTTCCATACGGCGATCACAATTTCAAAGACAAATGAGACAAATGTGGGATCAAGCTCAAAAAAAATATCAAAAAAACAAATCCAGTGAACACTTTGAGACCACGTGATTCCTTCTGCTTTCTACTCGTTTCATCTCATTTCTTTTACCCGAAGTTCAAGAGGCCCATCCCATCACAAAAGTGGATCCTTAAACAACAAGTACGAACTCAACATCCCAAAGCACAGCAGAAAATCACCTGCCCATGTACGAACCCCTTCCGTCATCTCGCCAGCGCCACTCCCAAAACGACCCATTGATATTCCCTTCTCTGTCCTCAGATCATTTCCTGCTTTCGCTGATTAATTGTGCTTTCATTGCCTTGCTGAGTTTCGCGCGCGGCACTCAGAGTATCAGGCTGCAAAAAAGAGACACTCCCAAAACGACCCTTCCAGGGCCACGGCCGTCGTTGCTGGCCGCGTCCACCGTGGCCTTTGCAGAGATCAGCTGCTCGACCACGGCGCAATGGCCTTTCTGAGCCGCACATTGCAGCGCCGTCAGGCCTCGGCGCCGAGGATGCGAGGCGGACGGCGGGGCAGTTGCAGCTGCCGTCGAGAAACAAAGCATATAGTCATGGGATGTTTCTCCAGGCGGTTGGGCAAAATTCTGAATATAGGTCACAAATATCAGATCCGCCAAGCATACTATTTGTATGCTTTAGTGTGAGGCATGGTGAAAACAAGAGCAGCAATCATCGCAATATATGTTCTTGCTCTATTGTGTTGCTTAAACCTTACCAGCAGTTGCACCTCGCATACTTTCGCAGCATCATGCGCCGCGTGTCTAGAAACTATTTCATGAAGAACGTTGGACTATCCAAGTGCGGATAAACCGTTTTCAGCTGTTCTTTCAGGGATCCCATGTGTTTTCCATTTTCAATCTCACAATCACTTCATTCTACCGCTGGCAGTGAAAATATCTGACAGCTCTGCTGTCAAAATTTGTTCCATACGGCGATCACAATTTCAAAGACAAATGTGGGATCAAACTCAAAATCATCAAAAAAACAAATCCAGTGAACACTTTGAGACCACGTGATTCCTTCTGCTTTCTACTCGTTTCATCTCATTTCTTTTACCCGAAGTTCAAGAGGGGATCTTGTAACAGCAAGTACGAGTACCACTCAACAACCCAAAGCATAGCCGAACCCCTTCCGTCATCTCGTCAGAGACACTCCCAAAATGGACCGAAAACCCTTCCGGGGCCACGGCCATCGTCGTTGGCCGCGTCCACCGTGGCCTTCGCAGAGATCAGCTGCTCGACCACGTCGCAATGGCCTTTCTGAGCCGCACATTGCAGCGCCGTCACCCCTCGGCGCCGAAGATGCGAGGCGGACGGCGGGGCTGCTGCGGCTGCCGTCGAGAAACAAGGTGTAGCAATGGGATGTTTCTTCAGGTTGTTGGGCAAATATTTTTGGATAGGTCATAGACAGAAGATCTGCCAAGCCGATACTCTTGGTGTGA
>Ga0126342_10018111_pt1 | contig 12101 bp, 12 predicted proteins | sample Cyp1metagenome_FD_92528 | JGI IMG/M metagenome (GOLD analysis project Ga0126342, IMG submission 92528) | Coral microbial communities from Lord Howe Island, Old Settlement Bay, Australia - Cyphastrea 1 metagenome | ecosystem: Host-associated > Invertebrates > Cnidaria > Coral ... | reverse complement strand
TATATTATCCATATAGTATCCATTTATTATCCATATATGATCCGTATATTATCCATATATGATCCATATATTATCCATATATTATTTTTTTATCCATATATTATCAATTTATTATCCATATATTATCCATATCATCTAGTCTGGGCAAGGCGACCAGAGCCTTGCAAGCGTTGCGATCGAGCAAAGCCTGCAGGCGGCCCGTTGTTCCAGGGCTTCAGCTGCTTCAGGTGGTTCTACTCATGGAGACATGGAGACATGGAGGGGTTTTTGTCGGAGAGTCAGAGAGTCTTTATGCTGAAACCACAGAACTTATGGTGGTTTATGGTGGTTTAATGGTGGTTTAATGGTGGTTTAATGGTGGTTTAATGGTGGTTTAATGGTGGTTTAATGGTGGTTTAATGGTGGTTTAATGATAGTCCAACCAGCTGCCCCACTTTGTGTTCCGTTCACAGTGACTCAAGGCACTCATCACTGCAGTCGCTGCAACCGCTGTGTTCTGAAGATGGACCACCATTGCAGCCTGACCAACACATGTGTTGGTCTGCACAATCGTTCCTTGGACGAAGCAAGTTGGCTACGCAAAGACTGGAGCCATGAGCCCTTGAAGCATGTTGAACCTGGTCAAGATGGGGGAAGGGCTTACCCCAAAGCCATGGATTTTTTGTGACCTAGGAACTCCGACCTTGAAAAAGGCAAATGACCGGTGATATTAGTCATGGTTTGTCAAGGTATGTCCCAAAATTAGGTCTCCCCCATGTCTTTTTTTTACCCAAGCAACCTCGAAGAGCTAGGCGGTCAAATTAGGTGCTTTGAAGGTTTCAGACGGTCGAAGCCCATCAAATCACTGTGGTTTTCTTCGCAGAAACATAGCTCTCGCAGACCCGTAGACCCGATACTTATCATGTATTCCTGGTTCTTCATCTCCCCCAAATATACGTATGGGAAAGTCATGGAGAATCATACATATATATATATATATATATTTATGTATGTGTATATATATATACATATTATACACACCATATATCATGTACGTTCGTTTACTGTACTATATATATATCGATATCTACATATCTACTATGTATGTACATATTTGATTTGTATTACATATCTACGTATTTATATAGTGTATATATGTATACATACAGTATATATATATAATATGATTATAAATATATATTATTAATTGACTCTCTCTCTCTCTCTCGTTTTCTCATTGGCTCTAACATCTCTCTCTATCTTTATCTCACTATCTCTATCTCTACCTCTATCCTATCTTATATCTCATCTCAACTGATCGTAGGCCTGCTATCCATCTCATGTGAGTGAATTTTGGTGCATGTCCCCGGGGTCCCCGAGCTGAGGCCATCACTTCCACTGGATTCTCGTCATTCAGCTGCTCTGGTTGCTGTTTGTCTTGTTGGTGCACGGCTGGCAGCTTCTACTTGCCGCGAAGCATTTGCTGCATAGAGGTGATCTGGACTGGAGGAGGCTGCCCACACACCTAGTAGTCACCTGGCTTCTGGCACTAGGACAGGAGAGGTCAAAAATGTGAGGAAAAATTGGGCTTATGGTGTTTATAATTGTCACAGGATGTCACAGGGGTGAAAATCTGAGGTGCTAGGCCTGAGATGCAGGCATTTTGGGCAGGTTTAGCATGATCTATTAAACTATTATTTTAGTTATTATTGAATTAGTGAATGACCCATAGCAACATGCTTACTGCACCCTAAGTCGACCACCGCAGAAATTGGCAGGACTCTTTGTGGACATGCTTATTTTGTCGTGCTGGCATTTGTACCTGCCACTTGGGTGCATCACACGGTTTTTTTCAGCAGTGTATTTTAGGGATATCGGATAGCCATGGATAGCATATTTTCAGACAAAACCATATACCCTCTGGTAAACTAACGTAACTATGGAAAATCACCATTTTTAATGGTTAAATCCACTATAAATGGCCATTTTCAATAGCTATATTGACATAACCAGAGGGTATGGATGCTGGGAGAACAACCATTCACCCAGCATTGGATGGCACCCTCCATCACCGAGATGACCTTAGGTCATTGACCCAGCAAAGCACCATCGACGTTTGGGGTCGCATCTTCTGGGGCGTCGCTGTCGCCGCGGCTGGCGCTGGCGGGGAGGAGTGTGAGCTGCCTAAGAAGAAGTCCTGAGTGGATCCCAGATGCGATCCTCCAACAACTGCCACGACTGGGCCACTGGGAATGGGAGCACGACTCGAGGATCCGGCGTGAGCACAGGTTTGCAGCTTGACCAGTTCATTGTGAATCTGTGGCGCAGCCAACTTTGCAGAAAGCCAAGCCACGGTGTTGCCAGACTATAACGAGGGTTTGTGGTGGAAGGAATGAGTTTTTTTTGTTGATTCTCATCCAGATGCAAGGCTGTAAAGGGTCGGATTTTGTTGGCCTCCTGTGATTCCTTTTTCTGGCCTTTTGTCAATTCGCTCCCAGCTGAGGCAGCAAAATACTGACGGCTTCATGGAGCTCCCTGGAGCTGGCGCTGTGCTCTGCTCAGCGCAGGCTTGTGTCGTCACTTTCCAATGTCAGCTGGATGCTTCCAAACTCAGCTGCGAGTTGATCGTTGCCATCTTACATGATGCTGGTGCTCATCAATTTGTGCTATGCTTGGCGGCTGTTTGATGCTATTTCTTCGGACAAGGACTCACTAGCGGGTACACCAAGAGTGCCACGCCAAATACAAAACGATGGACAATGCTTGGCCATGCATGTCTTGGCAGCACTCCGTACGCTGAAAAGCATCCTCGCACCTGATGCAATTGCAAGATATTGTAAGCACTTGTGGCGATTATATAACAGCAGAAGATTGAGCCAACCTTCACCTTTTTTCATCACACTGGCAACCCGCAACCTTGCCCCGACCATCCTTAAGCCTTTTACATACTGAGATCTTGAACGGGCTGGCGAGACAGGATCAATTCAAAAATGGGCGCACCGATGCGCACCAAGCATTGGGGAACGGCAAATTCCACTGATTTGGGATGATTTGGGATGATTTTGAGGCACAAGCTTCGCTTGGTATATTAAATACCGACGTCTTAGACTGTTTTAGCACATTTAGCATACAGATAGCTAGATCGCTCGATCGCTAGATAGAATAGACAGATAGATTAGCCAGACAGACAGCCAAACAGACAGACAGACAGATAATTAGATGGATAGATAGATAGACAGATAGATAGATAGATATAGATAGATGAACAATTAGACTGAATTACATGTTCTACACAGTACCGTCCAAGAATGATCTCTATTCTAGTAGGATTTTACAAACTTCTATCTTTCTGGGGATTACTAAAGAAAACGACATAGATACACATAGATATCGATGTACAAAAAGCCGTTTTTTCACCGCAGCTTTTTTTCGCAGAAATTGCGTGGGCGCGCCAGTGGATCTCCGGGGATCGCCAATGAGCTTGCAGCCAGCCGTCCCTAGGCGCGGAACCGCCAATGGGCGGAAGTTTTTGGATGTTGAGGGCCTCAGTCACTGAATGGTTTCACTTACCCTATGGTTATGACTAACATAGCCATGGAAAATCCCAACCATAAATGGAGGTTTCTAGCTGGGAAAATCATCTATAAATGGGCCATTTTCCATGGCTATGTTAAATAACCAGAGAGTAGTAAATTGTGGGAAAAAAAAAAAAGAATCTGATCGGATCCGGACGCCACCGGAAGCCAGTTTCCTCGCTGTTTGATAAGAGGTGCGGTTCCCCATTTGGGGATGGGATGGGGTCATCCTGGTGCGGAAAAAAGGGGCCCTACACAGGCAGATTTCTGTCCAAAGTCCGCCGCAGTGGCAAAGCCCGCAGCAATGGCAGGCTGGGTTTGAAGGGTCGGCCATGGGCGGCCATGGTGCTGAAGCCTTTGTTGCGGTGCAAAACATGCGGTCTTCGAAATTTGCATAAGTTTGCTGATGATGTTGCTTGCAAAAACATTTGGAGCTCTTAAATATGTTTAGATCCATACAAAAACCAGTCGACCATGGTTTTTGCATCAACTTTTGTGTTTTTCAGTGACGGCATTCAGCTCGAATCCTCACCTTCAAAGCCATCCATATGCTGTCGGACTCTTCATATAATTGCTTTCTGCAAATCCATTGTGTCGATTTCAAGACTCTACACTCTGTTTGAGTTTTGAGTGGGCAGGACATGGCAGGACCTTTTGATAGTTTTGATAGCTGCTTCTACCACGTTCAGCTCATTTAGGGTAAGGATAGAGAATCCTTAGAGAAAAAAAACCACTTGTGATTTAGTGCAAGGAACCCTTGTCTAGACATACCAGCTGTCGTGGATATGGATTTCCTGCTTGGTCCCAGTGTGACGACTTTCGGGTGCAGAAGCAATCCTTGGGGAATAGGAAACCGTTGGAACAGTTAACACAACTACCCATGACCGAACGGTGTTTTAAGCAGCTGGCGATCTACCTACAACGTATCTGGAGTCCTGGTATGGGCATGTATGGGCCCGATTTTGAGATCCTGGGACTGACAATGTAAAGCAAACATAAGCTAACTATAGCCATCATCAACCATGCCATCTTTGGGTGCTGCGACTTTGGCCCTTCATAGATCCCTTGGCAGGTGGCGGGTACACCTGTGACACAGGTGCTTCCGCAGGTCCCACAGATGGCACCGTTGTCACCGCTAGAGGTTCGGGATCCCATGGGATGGTGTGCGCCCCACGGGATGACCATTTTTTAATGGGGATATGATGACATATGATGACAATATTTTCATGACAATCCATGTGTGTTTGAGTTTTAAGTGCCTTTGTTGGGATTCGTCAGATTCTCAACTAAAGTGTCTGATCGGTTCTGCTGCACGGAAAGTAGCATAAAACGGCTGGTGGGGATGTTGAAGAAGGTGGGAATTGGCGCAGTCCATTACACTTGGGTCACTTTGGAATTTGAGTGGTCCCCAGGTCCCTGCATTGTTGACCTTTGATATCCCAGTTTGCACTTGTTGATTCGATTGTTTTAAATGTGGTTTCTGATGGTTTCTATCCTCAATGCCATGCCCAGTGATTTTTTGATATCATCCGCATGCCCCAGCTTGATTGTTCCACAAAGATATATGATAAAATATAGCATGAAAGGAAGTTTAGATGAGAAGCGTCTGAGTTCCTGACACACTAAACCAATGTGCAAATTTCAGCTCACCAACTCAACCATCCCATAAAGGGGATGGGAAAAGTCATCCCAGGGGAGTTGATCATATGGAATACCCGGTAAGCCCATCTGACTTGATCATTAAGTTCCCCATGAATCAATATCATGTAACTATATGTTACTATTATATCATATTATATATATATGTATTATATATATATATTCTATGACATTCAATAATTATATATATATGTGTGTGTGTTCTATAGTTATATACTTACATAGCTATAGAGTTATATACTGTAGTAATATTTATCATAATTAACACCGTAGTTATAAATTAACTATAGTGTAGTCCTATATTTAACTATAGTAGAGTTATATATTTAACTATAGTTATATATATATATTATGCACTGTAGATCAAAGTTAATAATTAATAATCTCAAAATTTCCCATCTCAAACTTCGCAGGAACTCGGTCCACCTCCTAAGAGGCAGACGGAGAACATGTGGCGACCTCGATGGAAGTCTGGTGGTTTTTTCATGGTGAAAATGTGGAGAAAAACATGGAGAAAACACCATGAACAACTGCAAGAAAACAACATGGAGATCTTCAGAAAGCAGAATTTCGCAGCATGAAAAATTGCATTTCACAATGAAAATGGAAAATAGAACCAACCAAAACTGTTGAACAAAGGGTGGATTTACCATCCAAAATGGTGGTTTTAGAATGGTTTTACTATCCAAAATGAGGATGGTTACCATCCAAACTGGAGATCAATGGATGTCGGGGGAACTGTCCATGAAATCTTTGGGTCGGCTGGTCCTTTGTGCTCCTCAGGCCCACCCCTGCTTCCATTGCGAATCAGAAGGAGGCTTATGTCCCAAGCTCAGGTCTGCCACAGACCTCACTGGTTTGAAGACCACCTGACTGTTGCCCAACCAGCTGGGTTACCCTCTGGTAATTTAACATAACTATGGAAATCACCATTTTTAATGGGAAAATCCACTATAAATGGCCATTTTCAATAGCTATGTTAGTTTACCAGAGGGTACATGTTTTGTTGACCTGCGACATTGCTGAGTCAAGAGCTTTGGATCAGCAGCTAGAATCCGGTGCCAAAACAATACATGATCAAAAAAGCGCGGGAACCCAGGTCACCGAGGTACCATGAGGTTTTTGGTCTCTTCAGATGAATAAGGGATGCATCAAACTTGGATAACTTGGATGAAAATGGATGAAATAGGTCTACCCTCTGGTAATGACTAACATAGCTATTGAAAATGACCATTTATAGTGGAGTTACCCATTGAAAATGGTGATTTTCCATCGTTTTTTTGTTAACGTTTACCAGGCCGGGTATCTCAAAGCATGGGTAATGGGCAATGAGTTGAGCCATTGAGAAATAGGGACAGCACACGGCCACAATTTAAGTGGATGGGTATATACAGATTGTACACACCGACATTAGAATATATCAATGTATATCAACAGTATATATATATCTATAATATGTTTCTATATGTTTCTATTGTAAATATAATATATGTATACAGATAATGAGATAATCTCCATTTTGACGTCCCATCTTTTTTCATTCCCCCATCCGTAGTTTGCTCATGTTTTTTTCACATCTTCATACATGTTCCAAGCATGTTTGGTGAACCCCCCGTGTTCCCCGCATCGCCCAGCTCAAGCCCTGGACATCTTGCGCAACGCCGCGGAAGAGAAGAAGATGAAGTGCGGAAGCTCACCGTTTTAGGACCTGGGTCGCCTCGAGGAACCTCGAGGTTTTTGCGAGTGAGTTCACCATGTATGAAATCTGTTGGGATTTATACAATCAATGGTGATGTGGATAAAATGACCACCAAATAAGAACAGAGAAGAGTTTTAATGATAATGGTTATTACTCACCATTGGTTATGATAATCCAACTATTGGATTAAGATAATCAAATAACTATTGCATTATCATAATCCAATGATTATTTCCCCAGAAAATAATCATGATTTCAATATTTTCAATGGGAATGGGATTTATAGATATTTATAGCGAGTTATACATAGCTATATAATCATAGCTATACTAACCTACAAAGCAAAAAAAATGGGGGATATTGGGGGATTATCATAATCCATTAGGAGATTTTAATTTATGGTTAGACACCTAACTAACCAAGCAACACTGCAGATTTAGCCGTCAGAACATGTTCATGGTTACATCCATATGATAAGGATTGCCCGCAACGCGGGACGGACATCGGATGATCAGTCAGCAAGTTTACCATGTCACAGATAGGTGGATATGTGTGCAAACTTTGTTCCAAGGCTGTCAGCATACATCTTCCACCTGATAGACAGTTATATAGGTAGATATACTTATTGGTCATCTAATCTGGCAGTGGACAACCAGCATTTTTAGCACATTATCAATACTGAAGTGAGATTTTTGATTGCCAGAGTTGGGCAGAGTGAGTGAATTACCAGATCAAATTTGACAGGGTTTGTCAGTCCATTGGCCTCAACAACAACCACATGTGACACATGTGCCACGTCTCCAACATTAAGGACAGGTTGCTAGTTTCTTTCAACATCCAACCATTGGGAGTCTGACCATCTAACATATTTCAAATGGGGATATCGAACAGCTCACACGCTATCCATTTTTCCCCAAACAGTGTGTCCACACTGAGGGGTTCTTACGGTAGGAGCAAAGGCCGGTGCTTGATCAGGGTGCTCACTCTGGCCGGCGGCATTTTCCCTGTAAATTTCCGTCGAAAGTGGCTCTTGTGAAATCTTGACATGCCTTTCGACTGCGCAGGCTCGCACAATTGTGTTCCCGGTCTTGGGATGGGTCTTCCTCCTCAACATCATCATCCTCCACTTCATCTTCCGCAACATCATGATCATCCACCTCATCTTCCGCAACATTCTCATCCTTGTCATCCTCCTCCTCAACATCATCATCTTCCTTCTTCTCTACATCATCATCCTCCACCTTTTTCATCCTCCACTTCATTTTCCACATTATTATCATCATCATCATCGTCGTCATCATCATCATCATCATCGTTGTCGTCGTCATCATCATCATCATCATCATCCTCGTCATCACCATCATCATCATCATCATCATCTTCTTCATCCATCATTACTATCACCATCACCATCACCATCACCATCATCATCATCATCATCATCCTCACCATCAACATCACCATCATCACCAACACCACCATCAACATTAACATCTTCATCAACATTATAACGCATTATCCTTTTACTTCCCCACCCTGTTTGGGGTCTCTTGCCGGGATAATTTGGATCCCCTCAAAAATTCGGGGGCCCTCTGAAAAAATCAACCTGTATCCAACGGTCATTCATGGTTGGTCAACGATCTATTTTTCTCGGTGAAATCCGGAAATTCACAGCACTGAAGCGCTCCAGGTTTACTATGCAAATTGAGGAGGAAATGCTACAGAAGGAGACCTGACAGATATTATTGGTTCACAATTGTGCATATATATATATATATGTATGATTATGTATGTATGTATGTATGCAAATGCACATATATAAAAGTTACAATTATAACGTTTCAAACAATACAATTGGATATATGTATAAAATTGTAAGTGTATATGTTTTTGTGTGAAATACACAGACACAACATTATGATATGTATAGGCTAGCAGCTGGGAACCGTAGATGAGTTTTGACCTTGCGCAATTCGATTCGCACCTGTGTTTTTCCATGTTGCCCCAAAAGATCGCAGGATCAATGCTGACACCCAGTATTATCATTAAGTATACAATTTACCCAGTATATAATATGATAATTAATATAATCTATCGATTGATCTATTGTTCAAGTAGAAGAATGAACTGCAGTAACCTATTGGTCCCATTGAACACTTGGGATGTTCGATGATGCTTGTTTTGCAGAGGCGTACTAGCGATGTCCCATAGCCATCCTGCCTGCCATGAGGAGTTTGAGCTGGACGAGAACACCCATGCGCAGATCATGCAACTGCAACAGGTCAGCCCTGGGATCACTCATGACTGGGTTTATCAATATTTATCAATACTGTAAGTAATTCCACGTAACTCCTATACTGTATCAACCAACTGGCAGAACCAACCCACGATGGATTCTGCACCGTTTTCGGACTCTGTGTGCTTCTTCTGGCCGTTGTTTGCATTCCTAAAAAGGAATTGAAACAGAGCAGTGGGCGCAGTATACATGTTTGAGTTCTAGGTTGTTGTGTAAAAATGGCAAGGACATGTTTACTTTTTTGGCACATGCTGCGCACTCATTTTGCCCAAACAATGGGGTACCCCCAAATTCATGGTGTATCATCAGTTTTCCCATTATTTGACGGCCACAAGTTTAGAGCCTATGGCCCGTGTTTGGACAAACCCAAATATCATATTGTTGGTTATTTATCCCACAAGACATCCCCATTCCCCATTATGGTTGGTCTCATCCTGTTTCATACCCACATTTTTCTTGCTAAAGCCCATTTTTGGACAACACCAGATGGGGGTTGAAGAATCATCCTGGCAGACATAGCTAAATAGCGCTGTTTTTCCATGTTCACCATCGGCACCCAAGGAGATACAAAGAAAGTGTCCCTCTGTTTTTTGAATGAAAAGATGTGGGACCCTCCAGCAACAGACGTTGAAATGCCAAATATCACGTCTATGCATCTCGCGCAAATAAACATGCAGATATAGATATCGTAATTCTGTATTTTATTCATATAGTATTCTATTGTATTCCATCATGTTCTGTTCTGTTCTGTTTTGTTCTGCCATGCCATGTCATCAGATCTCATTTAATGTTGCACATATACATATATCATACTATGATAGGATGATGTCTGTATATTTACATCGTGGATTTTCTGCCGGCTCCTGCCGGCTCCTGCCGGCTCCTGCCGGCTCCTGCCGGGTCCTGCCGGGTCCATCCAGCGACAGAGGCGGCGTTCCAGCAGAAGTCGCAACTGGAACACCAGGTCGACAGCAGCTGATGGTCTGTTTTTGGCGGTTGGTTGGTTGGTTGGTGGGTGGGTCACCAGAAGGTATGTTATTGCCAGAGTCCATTTTGCAGGCCCGACTTTTTCAGCCAGAGGTCATATGCCTTGAGCAGGTATACGGTGAATTGTTGTAATTTACCCAGGTATATCCATTAACCTATTGGAGTTTGGTTTGGGGTTATACATCCTCGAATTGGCAACTGGTTGGTGCTTTTCTGGGTGGCAACCAGGCAGGAAAACATAAGTCAAGTAATGAGACCAAGTGGATATGCTTCCAATTTAGAGTACAATTTCGACAATGGGACTTTCTGGGTTATCATCCCACCCCACCCCACCCCACCCCAGACTATCGGATGCGGATGTGTGGATTTGTGCGACAGTAACGAGTCCGTTGGCATAAATCCCTTGTCTCCACAGTGGCATATGATCACAACATGCTGCCAAGTTTCATCATGGCTCACCGGCACAGTCTGCGCAGTTTGGAGGCGAGTCAACTGATCATGGAGTACAAGCAGAGATTTATGCAAGAGGTGATGCTGCGGGCCAACGGGGTTGGCTAAACGTTACGACGGTTCATGGGAAACTGATGGAAACTGATGGAAACTGTATGTCATACGTGATGCCGTTGCACGGGACGAATGGATTCTTGTTTTTAGGCTGTGTTCGCAAAAAACAAAATTGATTTCCACCAAAACCAGCATTAAATCCCATGAAAAATCCCACTAAATCCCATTAGATCCATGAACATCCCATAGATATCCAGGTCTAAATTCACGAAATCTCTAGACATTAGCCCTGTCAATCCCTGTCACGTATTTCCATGTCCTGCCGGATGGCGCGCAGCAAATGCAACAACGACTTTATGAACAAAAGATGCGACAACATCAGATGCGCCGGGTACTCGCGGGACTCGGCATCAGATGCAGCACTGAATCACCATGAGACGTTGCTAAGATGGGTAGTGTGAAAATAGTTGTGGAAAAAATGAAGATATAGTCTTTTGTATGTTTACCAGAGGGTATTACTATTAATAGCCTATATTATATTACTATTATTTTATTAGTTGTGGGTTCACGGTTCAAGGCTTTGTTTGGATATGTTTGGATTTTCTTGTCGCTGAGGTCTTTCTAAAAATCCCTGATTTTTTGAGGTGAGACCATGCAACAAAAGATGAAAGACGTTTCGCACCGCTGGCTTCACATTGTTTAAGTGCCACTGATGGGAAGATTTGTATGATTTGTTGCATCGAGATGAGGATCATGAACCCAGTAGATGTTCATGGTTGTCCAAAAATAGGGGACTTCCCAGAAGAAAAGACTAAGAAATGGAGTAAATCCACCATTTCTGGAGAATGAAAACACAGATACTGTGCCATATGTGTGGTTATATATATATTTCCAGTCTATCCACATGATGTCCCCGTTACTGGTAGTTTTATACCCTGTTTCTATTGGTTGAATGCACTGCTTTTCCGTATAGATAATAAATATATTATCATATATTATAATCATATCCATCCATATCCCCATGATATTACCATCCATCATGGTTGCTGTCGTGTATCCATTGACTATGTCCACTTTGATCAACCCATTGTGGTATCAACCCATTGGATTCTTCAGTCGTATATAAAATAGATCAACATCGTTGCATATCTATGATGTATATCTATAATGATATGATCTATAATATATGATTATGTATGTATATATATATGTATATGTATATGTATATGTAAATGTATATGTATATGTATATGTAAATGTATATGTAAATGTATATATATATATATATATATATATATATGTATATATATATATATATATATATATATATACATGTACATATATATATATATATATATAAATACATATATATATATATGTACATACATATATATATATATAT
>Ga0126342_10018110_pt1 | contig 12101 bp, 9 predicted proteins | sample Cyp1metagenome_FD_92528 | JGI IMG/M metagenome (GOLD analysis project Ga0126342, IMG submission 92528) | Coral microbial communities from Lord Howe Island, Old Settlement Bay, Australia - Cyphastrea 1 metagenome | ecosystem: Host-associated > Invertebrates > Cnidaria > Coral ... | reverse complement strand
GTTGTGAATCCGGGATGGCAGAGCGAATCCACTGATGGACCGAAAGGTGCTTGAGGTCTCCTCTCTTTCTCTCTCTTTCTCTCTCTTTCTCTGACTCTCTACCTACCTACCTATCTATCTTCTCCCTAGGCTTCCGACTACTTGCTCAGGAGATATTTCTGGGTTAACCTTCTCACAAGGTCTTTGACCCCGAATATCTGCTCAGGAGGTTGTTGGTTCCAACGACCTCCTCACAAGGTATTTGGCTCGGATCTATGGGGTATGTCAACCAAACTTTGTCTAATCAGAGATGCAAACAGATTGAAATCCACTAGTTACCATTGAAACATGGAGTGTTTGAGTGGTGGATAGACCATGCATGTACCTAATGGTCTATGTTTGGTGAAGAAAACAATTGTCTCCTGTGCCATGGGACTCCTGCGGTCTGCCTCACTCAGAGGTGCTAACCCCCCCTTGCCTTCACTTTGTTGCATTCCAGCTTGTAGTTAGGAAAAACCGATGAATAACTTGGCAAACCACAGCTATATGAGGGTTAATTGCTCAATGCGCAGATAAAAAACAATCATTGTGGTTTTCTATCTGTGCATCAATTGAAATACACACCCCATGGGTGGTGTGTGATCCCTGCTCGGCCCATGCTTTTCTTTGCAGCGCAGTGTTGGGCGGCCCAGTCTTCGCCACCTCGGCATTCCAGCCATGGCTGAGCTGGAAGTGGAAGTGCAACAAGCACATGATGCAGCTAAAAGGATGATGAGGCTGGAGTCCAAAGATGGGGTCAAGGTCTATACCCACCCCTTGAAGTTCAAAGTTTCTGACACTTGATTGCATGCAAAAGTAAATATCATGAAGAAACAACTATCTATAATTCGTACGCAAGTTTCACCTGAACATGTTGCCACATGGTACCTCCAGGATTTGAGGATCATCCAAGTCATGCTCAGAGCCATTTTTAGTTGTACCATCATATTGTTTTCTCTTGGGTGTCCAGCCATGGCATCAAATCTGATTAAATATGAGCATAGCTTTCATCACAGTCATAACAGGTGGATGAGTATATATATATATATTACTGTTCAACAAAACAAATATATCATACATATCTTTGAATTATATATATATATAGATTTCAGGTGATATAGATGGATAGATGGAAGATAGATAGACATTGATAGGCCCCAGCTCCTTGCCACAAATTGTAAAACTGAGGACATGGCTCAGGAGATTTTTGATGCCATCAGAGACTTCGCCGAAGTGAACATGGCAGCAATCCTAGCCAGTGATGCCACTCGACAGAACAGTTAAAGGTTTCTGGCTGGGGCATGCTGGGGCGTTTGAAGAGATGACCTTTTCACACCAACCATTCATCTAAACTCAGGATCGGCCACTGGTTTACTGGCAGGCAAGGGATCGCGAGACTGTGAGTGAAGAGGATCTGATTGGGAACTTTCACTTGGTCAAGGAGTACATACTTGTAACTGGCCATGTCACGCCTTTGCCTCACCTATTACATCACGAGGCGATCTGGGGTAATGATGTGGAAATTATGACTGTATAAACGCCTACCCGAAACAGAAAGAAACATATCAGCCTTCTTTGAGTACATGTAGTTATGGTACCATAGGAAGGACACAGAGCTGTGCTCTGGCCACTCATTTTTTTTGGCATTGGCCCATGTTTTCATCTTGTTGTTTGATGTGCTCAGGCCGCATTCATTCTGCTGTCGGTGACCTACAACCTTCACTCTTCTGTTTACAATGTCAGAGGTGGACGTGGATTGATTCGCGTCGTTTGTCTCATCAGGAACATTGAGCCATAGTATATCAGAATAGCCAAACTTTCAAATTTGCAAGTGGTTTTGGGAGGGTTAAAACCAAAGGTCTACCACACAAATTGTGTAAATTCATTCGCCGATCTTTTTGAACCAAGCTTCACCCATCTTTACCCCCCTTTTTCCACCTTCCCCCCTGCACTGAGCCTAGGATTGGGCTCGAACCCAGGCAACTCGCCTCCGTTGCATGGGGACAAAGCTGATGGCCATCACAAGGGCTACCCCTCACTCCAGGCCCACATGTAGGGATCCCTGTGTTTTTGTTTGGGGTGATGAGCCAAGTTATTGAATTAGTCAGTTTCCAATTTTTCTCGAAATTATTTGGAGCAAAGTTACAGGTTTTAAGGTTCTACATTGGCTGCTTACTGCGCCAGGGAGCCACAGATTCGTGTGTTGAAGAACCTGGTGCTCAAACTCCATGACAAACATGCCACTTGTCAAATTGCACAGATTGATCTGCATTTGTTTTTTGATTAACCAATTAACTGATAAATGGGTTTGGATATTTTTCATCAATGTTTACAGGGGCACCTGGGGATTCCAAAGATACCGGGCCATCAACGCAAACCAGGGGGTAAGGGTGGTACTGTTTGCCAAAGGGTGGCATTGAATTCAATTTAAGATTTGAATTCAATGCTAACCTTTGGAACCCTTGCTGAGGGAAATACTTTGTCAAAGAAATCATCCTCTGCATCCCTTTCTTCGTCACAGGACACTGGAGTGGAAGTTTGGGACCCCCCAACAGATATATATATATATATAATATCAATGTATGTACATGCATGTGTCGACTATACGTCAATAATTTGTTGGTGGTTTCAACCCCTCTGAAAAAATATTAGTGTCAGTTGGGATTATTATTCCCATTAATGTAGATAAGGTAAAACATACATATGTTCGAATGGGGTGAAGCATGTGTTCTCACTTCATCATGCGACAGGAGCCGAACGTGGAAGCGGATGAGGATTGTGAGGAGCTGGCCCAGTTGGAGAAGGTGGATTGATATGATATACATATATATATATTCATATATGTGTGTGTCTTTTGTTTCCTTTTTTGAAATGTAAAAGCAACCTGGAATTTATGGCTTACTTGCCTTCTGCCGCTTCCAGGTCGGAAGTGCTGAGAAAACCTTCTTGGGATCACCCCGGGAAGACCGCATTAGTGTGAAAAGGGTCCTGGAGTTCCGTGATGACATCGAAGATGCCATGCAGGTTGGGCTACTTACTCATGTTACATTTTCCAGTGTTGTGTATCCTCTGAAATCAGCATTGATATCGATGACTATATATATATATGGATGGTGTTTTGGAATATTTTTTATTTTCATAAATTAGGGGATAATCCTTCCCATTGACTAATTAATAGTTTTCAAGATGGTGAAAACCACCAGCCAGATTTATATTATATATTAAATTACCCCTTGAATACCCAGGTGGCCCGGACCTCGAAGCGGCAGACCCTGGCATTCCAGCTGGGCCTTGGTGATGATGCTGATGACCAGCAAGATCCTCCGGCTCCTTGCAAGTCGATAGCCACATGGCTTTGCTTTCAAACATGTCACAAGCATGCACATGTATACATATATATATATACATATATATATATATATATGTATAAATGGTAGATGTATATATATATATTATTTTTAATACATACACATACATGTATTTGCATAATCACACAATCACACATACTACGCACACATACTTTGATCCATTGTGTGGAACGATGGCAAATATGTGTTATCAAAAACATATTTGAGATATATATATATATATAAGTTTCGCAGTTTAGCCAAGGAGAAGGAAAGCAATGGAGACCACCCCGCACGTGGCTCTTTGATTCCCAATGCGTCTGACCTGCCGCAGTTCTTGAAACCCACCCCCAAAAGCATGGTGTGTCCCAGCCCTGCTGCTGATGGGTCCCTTTCATGTCAGCAAGCACTCTTGCGAAAACAAAAGGAGGAGGAGCGATTTGACATTAAAAAAAAACATGTGCATCCTTGTCAAGAAATAGGAGAGGAAAGTAAATAAATATGAGCTATTCGTTTTCAGTATACGTAGGATTATGAAAAGAGATTTGGGTCACTGTACATATGCATATACCTTTAATTGTATATACATATATATATATGCACACATACATCTGCTCTCACTCCAGGAGAAAGGTGAGAAGGCTGCTGAGAAAGTGGAAAGGAAGCGCAGGAAGAAGGAAGCAACAAAAGATTCCCCAAAGGAGAGTCAGGGGAAGGGCCGTGGGAGGGGCAGGGGCCGTGGAAAGGGATGTGGCAAGGGAAGGAAAAGAAAGGAGCCGGATGAGGAGGAGGGAGTGCATATCCAGAAAATTTCTGGAAAGGGTAAGGGCAAGGGGAAGCGTAAGGTGACCAAGAAACCTTCCAAATTGATCTCAGATTGCGGTGAGACCCCAGTCAAAAGGACACGCAGAACTTGGAAACCATCCCCCATGGCAGTGAAAACGTCAAAGGTCGCCAGCGCAGCTGATGAACGTTTGAACAAGGCCAAGGCTGCTTTGGAAGAGTTGATTTCACGCATGGAGAAGGGAGGCAACCCATATGCATATGCGTTTGAACCTCCTCCCAAAGGTTTTCTGAAGAAGAATCTTGCCTGTGAAATATTGTCATTATTATTTTGTGGGGTTCGCATCAGTGGCAAAAATGGTCCTATGCTGGTTGCTTCTTGCCCCCACATCTCATATACCAAGGAGCTACACTATCAAGCCCGCAGCTGCGCATGGCGATCTAGCTCTCACTACCATAGGTGTGGTACTTTACAGCCGAAGCTTTTACATCAACCATGCGGTTGAAGACAAGTGGCCACAATCGGCCCTTCAAGCTGGTCTCAAAGTGATTTTGGCTGAATTTGTTGGGGGAAGTATATGCGGGTGTATATATATATATATACATATATATATATAATGTTATATTTTATATTAATATACTTTTATGTATATGTATTAAAATGTAGGTGTATATGTGTAGGTAGTTATATTTATTTTCAGAAAACATATGTTTATATATATATATATGATATTTAATATAGATTATATATTTGCAAGTACTAGCATTCAATAATATATATGATATTTGAAATATATGTGTACTTAGCAGTACTATTTTGGGATTCTGTAGTTTCTTGCTAAGTCCATCATTGCAACTAAGGTGAATGCCAAGGGTGGATGTACAGTGCCTTGGGGTGATGACCCGATGAATGCGTGCCCTTGCTGCATTTTTAGAGGGACATGCCTTGGTATACAAATTTCCGATTGGCTCACAAACTTAATGGTGGTGATGCGCCACATCCCCAAGGGTCAGGCAAGCCGGCCCTCACATGATCGGTTAGCTCAATGGTTGCCCTGATTAAATTGCAGCATCTAGCTAAGGTGGAAAATTTCATGTGAAATTGCGACCTGGCCAACTGAGAAGGAGCCTAAGGGGAAGGAGGTGGACATAAACAAAATACCCATCGATTTTCAAGCATTGGCTCATGCATTCATTTATATATGATAGAAACAACATGTGGATCTGGCTACCTTCTGTATGAGACAACTGCTTGTCAAAATTGAAGCAACAGATTTTTACAAACAAAGGACCACATACTAAGGTGCGTGTATCTCACCCAGGCCCCTGAAATATGTTTTGCTGTGATGCCCCACAATATGAGTAGGGGAGGGCCCTTGATTTTGATTTGTTTAGTCGAGAAAACCCGCATACACAGATAATATATATATATATATATTAAGAACTCATTCACCAGCTTCGGAACTGTCATATACCCCGCTGCTAGTCCTTTGTCTCTTGCCTTGCTTCACCAGGAGTCGTCTCCTGCGTAGCAATGGCCACGATGCCCCGATGCAATGAAACTGGGCCTAGTGTTACATGGATGCTGGCCTTATGGGACAAACCCGTCCATCATTTTGTGGTGAACAATTGGATCTTAAGCTAGGGATCTAGGTTGCTTACATGTCAGCCAGTTTCCTTTGTCAACTTGTCAACTAGTGGGTATCTTCCAAAGTGGTCATCTAATAGCACAATGCACTACAAACACATAGCCTTTATCTTTTTGGAATCTGGCAGGCTACCTGATTTGAACAATGGGTAAGCTGCGATTTTGCAGCATGGGCGATGCGAGTTCCAACTGGGACGCTGAGTCAAAAGTGTCTGGGCTTGGGCACTTGTGGATTGGGAATTGCCAATCTTTACTATTAGTTCTTATTAAGATGTGCATATCATCATTCAAAAACTTCAAGACAAATCCAAGTCGGTGTGTTTATATGCTATATAAAAAACATATCTTTATACATGTCCAATGGGCAAAGAGTATTTAGAAACAGTTATTGTCCCTAATCCATCTGCCCACGCAGGTGCAAAACGGCCTCGTCTTGCTGAAGATCCTGGTTGCTTGGGACAGTCGACAGGTGCCAACATCCCCCTTCAGGGTTTTGGGACTTGCAGGTGGTCCAACTAGGCCATATTTGTCATATTAATTAGCGGCACCTAATTTGGAATTTGTCAGCATTTGCTCAAACTAACAACTATTTCCAGCACCATTGCTACTTGCAGTTGTGTATGACATTGCCAATGCATTGCGGCAGCCCATTTGGGGGTCGAAGCTGCACTGTGAGTTTTAGAGAAAGGGAAGCACCATGCCGAAGCCAATGCTTCCTATTCGGAGTATGCGGCTATCGCTTCTGCAATCAGCGGCCCTACTAGCTTTAGGAGCTCCTCCAGTGCTGTTCCTTGATTGAAGTAGGAAGGGCCCGTAAAGACATTCCTAACAGTATTATATTTGAATAGGCTGCCATCCATGGTTGTATGAAGTGGAGCCCAGTGAGCCCATCAAACCATATCCAAGTTTATGAAACAAGGGTCGATATATCTCAACAACATTGCCTGTTGATATGCAAGTAGTTTAGCTCATGTTCCAACTGCACATCTACATGTGCATATCTAGATGCGCATTAATTACCGGTCTAGGGGGTTGTTGTCCTAGATCAACACTGGTTTTACCCATCAGGCATTATCATTGAATATCATTGAACACCTTGCTTGTCATAAAAAAGGTTCCTTCCTTTGTCCCATGGCCGAGGTTACATCTATGTGATTGGATTGGGCAAGTGGGGGCACCGAACAAATTGGAACAGGAGATGCATTGAATGGTAGGGTTGAGGATTACATATATATATATATACATACATACATACATACATACATGCAAACATATTTGTGCTGGGATTTGTGGTCTTGAAGGTTGGTACATCCTATCGTTGGCATGATTACGTGTAAAAAATTGATCATTTGCGATGCATATATATATATATATGGAAGATAAATAGGTTCAACTGCACCCTAGTTGGCCCTTTTTTTCGGTTGGGATAATTACCTAGGTCAATCAATTACCTGGGCCTTACCCAGTCTCCTGGTCCCAGGACATTCTCTGCTTCGAAATGTACTGTGGAATTGGACAAGTGGTGCGAGAGTTTCGAACCTTGGTGGAACACCGAAGTTTACCACTGGGATTCCTTTGAGCACTGCAACATTTGATTTTTACATGGTTTTCACCAATGCCTTATCCCCAAAGAAAATCAATGTCCCCATCCTGCCTCGCATTGCTGCCCAAAGTGGGGCCCAGGAACTCGAGGAGCCCCAGCGTATCTTGTCTTCAGCTTCATCCTGCCCCAGAACTAGCATGGTTATTGGGAAGGTGCCCCAAAAAGTTAAGAGCTGGTGTTTCCAAGTTACACTTTGGTTATGGGCAGGGGGGATCTAAAGGTTACCCTGGGATTACAGATGTTGCTAAATGGAAAGGATCCGGATATCAAATGTAAGGATAGTTGAATCTGAAGACCCTTTCTATCTTGAGGACCTGTTTCACATTGGTGGTCTAAGAAGGTTCACAATTTCAGGCCTTGAAAATTTAAACTTGTCTGTTCCTGGAAATCACCCACTGAATAGGAACAAGATACTTTTGGGGGGCTTGGCTAGAAGGAAAAATATGTTTTCCTTGGAAGGGTCACCATCCATATGGTAATACTATGCTGACATTGGGCATGTCCCTATTGATTGGTTTCCTTTAAACTTATCAATTCTCACATGGGGAACATATGTATATATAAATACTGTTTCTTAAAGGTGTTACACCGCTTATCTGAGGCAGGGCTTTGATAACCAGAGAGACATGGTTTTGGAGGACATCACTTCGACTATGGGCCTTGTCCGAGCAGTTACTAATTGTCTGAGGCTACAAAGGCGTGGTCTCCTTTTTTTGGGACTACCATGCAATTCGCATACTTGGATGTCCTCTAGCCAGCATGGAAGGGGACCTACTTTGCCCTTTGGAAATGAAGTCTGGGGATTCGTGGTCCTAGGCAACCAAATAGCTTACCGCTCAGCAATCATGATTATGATAGCCCTGGTTCGTTCTTGCCTGTGGTTGCTGGAGAATCCTGGCAATTCCAAGTGCACCTACTTACCGGTGTTGGAACAGCTGTTGTCCTTCAAGAAGCTGTTGGGATCATCATCCACGAACTGGTCTGGGCCATAGCTTTGAATATTTGTTTGGCCATTGGCATTTGTTATTTTTCCTTAACCATTTGACTACATATATATATATATATATATAGTATTCATGAATAAACAGAAAGTTAGTTCCTAAGGACAAATGCCAGTGTCTTTGCAACAGGTGTATCATGTTGACAACCTCACTGTCGATGCATTTTTAAATGTGTTGTTTCAACAATTGATTCAAAGTAAGGTGGATGGGATCATTTGGATCTTGGTCCTTGAAGAGGGAACTGGCTCTAGGGAATGCGCCACCAGCTTAGCCAGCCATTCAAAACAGTTCGATGCAATCTGGGCCAGCGATAAAACAGTATAACATCATTTTTATTATTCTGTGCCCAGGCCCTACATGGGCCAGCTACAAGAGCCTATGTCGAAGGAAACCCGTGAAGCAATTGAGAACCGCAAGACTATCCTCGGAAAGCGCATGGTGAAAGTTACTATTTCCAAAGATGGAACTAAGTCAGTGTAGGGGCCTTACCTCTTCGATGTTGTGCCATAATGTTGAAGTTGAAATGTTTTCCACACCAATAAGTTAACTATACCCTTGAAGCATCTTGTCCTGAGGTCTGGTGACAAAACCCACATGCGGTCATCAGCTGCATACCCAAGACTTTTTGGGTCTCGAATTGCTGAGCTACATCTTCAATGGATGGTCGCTTGACAACATATTTATTTATATTTCTATATAATATATATTGAATCAAAATAATCAGGCAATTCTCTAATATTATAAGTACAAACTTTAAAGCCTGGAAGCATGATGGACTGGCCGAAGTGGCACCATTGCTGGTTGTAGCACGTAGCATCTCTGGCAACCCACCTTGACGTGGAACCCAGCATTCTTGCTGATGATTCCCGTGGCTGCACTATTCGTCCATCGTTCTGATTTTGCTGAAGCCTCATAAGTCAAGATTGGGCTGCAAGTAGTTGCAAGTTTCGGTGCTTCCAAATCCACCCCAAGAGTCATCCACATGCTCGGTGCATCAATTTCACGAAGGAAAGAGGCTCAGGTGTTGGAAATTCTTTTTCAATTTCCATTTGGGAATGTCTCAGAATAGGGATGCCACAACTGAGTGCCCCAAGCCCTTCTTTTGTAACTAAAAAAAAGTGAGCTTGGGGCACTCCTCTTTTGAGACATTCCTATTTAAGGAATATGGATGGTTCCCTTTAAACTTGAAGAGTTTGACTCCATATATATATATAATAATGATATATATATATAGGGGGTTCAACTTAAAAAGGGATACCAACAGTGATGGTCTCCACAGGAATGGTTTTAGACAACATTTTTTGAACATAAAAACATTGTGTTCAACAACCATCCAGTTTGAAATCAGAATTCAAGGGAAACTTCCTGTAAGTGCAAATCTACATAGACTCCGTACAAGTACAGGTAGCACAGATTAAGTAAAACAAACTATATATATATATACAAAACAAAATTTCCTTTGAAAGGGGTCCTCAAGGTGAAAAGGGTCCTGGCCTAGAAGCCTCCAAGATTAATTTCGACCGAGTTTTTGCCTTTGTATGAAAAACTCGGTCGAAATTAATCTTGGGGGCTTCGCGCGCATATAAGGAACATTCTTGGCCAGGACCTCTTTCACCTTGGGGGCCCTCTTCAATGAAATCTTGTTACAAATACATTTTGATTTGTTATGTACATGTGGATTAGGCTTACTTCCTGCCCACCCAGGCGAGTGACGAACCTGTCCCAGACCTTGCCGAGGTGGTCATGGCAGGCTTTCATGTGCCTTGGCTTTGTGCTTCGAGGGGTGCTTGATGGCGTTTGTGGGTCCCTTTGCTGATGCTTTTGGGGTACATTGGGTCTTTCAGCTATGTGGGTAGAGAATTGGTAATGGGGACCAATGAAAATGTTAATTCGTTTTTGTGGAAGGAAACCCACTGAGTAAATGATAGATATAGCAATTTTCCCGCAAGGGGTGGTTCCTTTTTGCTTGTCTTTAGCTCTTTTGGCAGTGCAGTGGCAAACCAACAGGAAAATTACAAGATAGATATATAATATTACTAGATGGATGGATGGATGGATGGATGGGTAGGTATAGATAGATAGCTAGATATATGTAGATACAACGCATCCACAAAGATAGTTTCTGGAATCGAAGGAAACCCATTGAGCAAGTGTACATACCTATAGAATTTCACTTGCACTCCACTTGAACCCAGTCAGGCGTCAGGTCCATTAAATCCACATATCTTTGGTACCCCCTGTGAGGAAATTGGTGGAGATTGGTCCCGAGCTGGCTTGGAACCTATAGTGGCGTTGCTGAAGGAAGCTATCGACCAAAAAGTTTTCACCCCGGACCCGCTGATTCCTTTACAGATTGAACCTTCACGAGAATGTTTCGAGAGGGTCAAATCCCAATGGATTCAATCCCAAGTGGGGTCCACAGCTGTGGCCTAAGGTCCAGCCCCAATCCTTGGCCGAACTTGCTCTTGCTTTTTGGGGGTAAATCATGATATTGAAAAATATATCATGTAAATATTAATCACCATAACCTATCAACTATATGTTTGCCCTCTGTGCTCAAAGCAGGGTGCAAAGAGATGGCTGAGTAAATTCAAGCTTGGTAATTTGAAATCGCTGCCAACATTACGGTTGCCAGTCCCTGCAGTGTCAAATTGAAGATTCGATGATGATTTGCAAATCCACAACGCAGCAGCTAAAAAAAGTGTTTGATTCCAAACCTGCAGCTGCTATTTACTCCAAATGTTCCGGATCAACATTGAACTTCCAACTACAAAGATAAACATCTGTAGTGGTGTGGGAGAGATGTGCAGAAACGGATATGATTTTGATTTGGGGGTTACTTTTCCATCTTTCTCCCTGCCTGATGCCCTTGAACTATTTAGCGCCCATCCCTTTTGCTTATGTGTGAACTAATTATGCATATTTATACTTTGTTTAAGCTATATACTTCCACCCTCGCGATGTTGAAGCCAAGCAGTGGAATGGTGAGATGCTCATGCCAGCGGGATGGCCATTCCCACAGTGTGGTGTGAAAGTTCTTCACAACTGTGTCTTTTGGAAGACATAGCCATTTGGGATGTAGATCCAAGTACAATTTCTCGAGCTCTTCAACCAGCCAAAGTGTCTCCCACAAGCCTCTGCTGTAGTTAAGGCAATGCTTGTGAAGATACCCCAACAACGTGTAAGCACACCAGCCAGTTGAACCTCCATAGATTTGCGCCCGAAGAAATGCGAAATGCATATGGCCGAAGAGTTAGGCACAGCTATACGCTATATATATGTATATATCTCACTTTAAACTATATGTGCTACCTCTTTCTCCTCTCACCCTCTCCGTTTGATGGAAAAGTCAACCCTTTGAAGCCTTGAAAGTGTTCACTGGCTGTGATATATAGTGCAAAACCACCAAAATGTGATGGATTATGGAATCTTCAAGGCATTACCCATGCCAATGTGAGCATTAATAGTATCAACACTGCTATTTTTACGTTTTTTCCTGCCTCTGTAGCCTTTTTTTTGGCGATTGGGAGCGTTTTGGCCTGGTCCTGGCCAGTGGAGGCGGGGTCTGAGGGGGTCCCAGGTAGCGCGTTAAATTGCGTTAAAAAAGTCTCCTGAGGAAGTTTTGCGCGTTAAATTGCGTTAAAATGCGTTAAATTGCGTTAAAATTTATTCCTGGGGAGGGTCTGGGGGGGTCTGGGGGG
>Ga0126342_10018109_pt1 | contig 12102 bp, 9 predicted proteins | sample Cyp1metagenome_FD_92528 | JGI IMG/M metagenome (GOLD analysis project Ga0126342, IMG submission 92528) | Coral microbial communities from Lord Howe Island, Old Settlement Bay, Australia - Cyphastrea 1 metagenome | ecosystem: Host-associated > Invertebrates > Cnidaria > Coral ... | reverse complement strand
GAAGCTCCAGGGTTGTGTAAGTTCAGGTCCAAATCCTGCTTACGGATTTTTCTTACGCACACCAATGAAACTTACGGGTCCATCTTGCACCCTACCAATGGTGATGTAGTATTTCACCACCCCACCTTCAGCGGAATCACCATTTGGTTTTGGCGGCCATCTTTTGCCTCTTCGAGGCTTTGACCTGAACTCCTGGGAGCTTTCTCTTTTCCTCCTTCCACCTCTGGACTTCCTCCCGGAACTGTAACAACTCTTCCATCAGGGACCAGTCGAGTCCCTTCCACTTCACTTGACACCTCAAGGCCATGTCAAAACGATCAAAACGCAAGTTTGTCAAGTCATCGGCCTCCACGTTTGTCTCCCGGGGTCGCCAACGTAACTGGAAGACCAAGCCGTGCAAGTAGCACTTCAACCCTAACTGCATCTGCACGTAAAACAAAGGAAACTTGTTGCTGGCACCTTTTCTCGTGATGTGCTCCGTCGCGAGGTTGTCCGTCCCCGCTTCCAGCACCACCTGCCGTGGTCGGGCACCAGCCTCGAAGTGTCCGAAGACCTCCAATGCAATCAGGGAAGCTAATAGCTCCGCCACCGTGCTTCTGGAAGGTAAATGCTCGGTGTCGAACAACCAGGGAACCTCCTCCGACGTCACCTCCAGGGCAAACCATCTGGCCTGTTTCGGATCTGTCCCGTTGGTCAGCTCCCATCCGCCAAAAACAATGCGGTTGGCTTCGCACTTAGCATCGGTGCGGAAAGCTTGGCTGCCTCCCCGCAAAGGGCTCCGACCTGAGGTGCGGTTGAAACCTCGCTCCAGCATCTTAGAGATGAATAACAGCACCACTGATACTGTCTGGGGCAGCGTAGCTACCGTGCCCGGTGCAACGGCCCCCTTCCAGGCGTGCAAGGGAGCCATAAGGGGTTTGAGCCAGGCCAAAGCTTGTCCAGCATAGACGAGTCGACCAACCAGCTGAACGAAATCTCGCTGAGCCACGACCCCCTCATTCCGTCGGGCCTCCTTGATCCATTGGACAATCCAATTTGTCCTCTTTTCAGATAGGCCCACTTCAAACTTGCAATAGTCCATGTAAAACCCTACGAACTCCAAGCACACACCTCCTCTGAACTTTGGCCACCTGAAGGGGCCCACCATCAGCCAGGCCACCAACATGTACCAAATGTAATGGTACTTGTACTCACCGGCAGCCAACATTTTCAGATCATCCGCAAATAGCAACTGGAAGGTGTGCGCCTGTCCGTTGAGCCGCAGCCTACCAAGAAGCGAGGCCAGCCGGGCAAAGTGGTAGGCCGCGCATGCCACCCCAAAGGTGCCCACTTTGTTGAACCAGATTGGCCCGTCCTCCTCAACCTTGCAACCGAGCAGGCCAATGTCCTCCTCCCGGTGTTTGAATCTGCGATGGGCCAGGGCTATGTCTGCTGCCACCGCTATCATCAGCTGATGCCCAGCCTCCAGCGTCTCTTCCATCACAGTGGCGCTGGCCTCAGGTCCAGGAAATTCCAATCTATCCTGGATCGTGATGCCATTGTTGATTTTTACGAAATGGGTGGCATCAAAAATCACTCGGACCCGCTCATCATCCTTCGGGATGGCCCCCAATGACGCCACCCTCAGCCGCTCTCCGTACCGTCGGCGCGCCTCCTTTTCCGTCAGAGGAAACATGAAGCCCATTTTCTCCTCCTCCTGAAACTGCACCTCAATCTGCTGCGAGTGCTCCTTTGCCGATTCATAATTGCTGTTCTCCGCTTTGAAGTCCGATTCGTCGTAGCGCCGCTCCTTGATCTTTGGCCGGAACACCAGGGGCACTCTCGGAAACGTGTGGCCATATCCCACCATTCTTCCCTCGCAATAGTTGTCCGGCCCAGTGTCAAGTATGTCGGCATCTTCCTCGCCCATCATTCGAGCGGTTTGAGCCACCGCATGCAAGAAGAAGGGTTGCCCTTCCGGGACCACAGCCGCTTCCCCGGGGGAAGGCAGGAGCGCAAACCAACGGGCCCTCAGAGCTTGCATCTGGGAATCGCTAAAAGGGGCCACCTGCAACTTCCCCAGCGCCAGGGCAAAGAAAGTGCGTTGTGGGTCTGGGATGACCTCATGGGTAAAGTTTCGAATCACACCTGCAAGCTTTCGGATGAAGTCTCCCCTTTCGCCGTCTTGAAAGTTCCTTCTGCCCGGTGGCCACCTCCCTGGGGAGCATAACCCGCACCCATCATTGAAACTTGATGGTGGTTTGGCATGCCAACGACATACCATTGGCATGCCCCTATTTTCCTTCAAAGCACCTACCAATTTCCCGTGGAAGTCCTCCTTCTCTTCAACCCTCTGTTCCTCCCTTTTGCCGTTGACTTCACCTCCAGGTTGTTTCAAAGTTCGCTTGGTTTGTCCTTCCCCCCCCCGCAGGCGTAGTAGGGCAGGCCAGGCGATACTTGCAATCCACTGGCACAAATCCGGTGGGTAAGTAGCCGAGGGGGCTGTTTTCCATGTGCCATCTTCCTCTTCCCTACCAAGGCTTTGTGGGCATTTGCGCCGTGGGGGCATTGTTTGGGCAGTGGACCTAAATATCGTCCGTCTGCATCCAGCTCATGTAAACCTTTGTAACCAACTTCAAGAGGATCCAACGTCGTGAGAAAACGCGTGGGTTTGGAGGAAGGTGCGAAGAACTGACATTGGAAGATGGCAAACGTACGGACACCTTTTTGACACAGCAACTCGGAAACCTCTGGGCGGTCCCAGATGCTGGCTGGGATTTGCCCGGCTGTGAGACCCAGTTGTTCTGGATGTTCCAGGAAAAAGTGGCCACCTTGTTCGTATACCACCAGGCATCCGTGAAAGGACTTCTGCACCAGGTCGTCTGCCAGTAACACCTTCTCCTTGTTAGCATCGCTAAGCCACGGAAAGCCATATGGAAAGTTGAAGTCCCGCAATGGCCTCGGGCCTCCATGTTGCCTGTACTGGCATCTGGCACGGCTGTGCGTATTGCAAGGTGGCGCCACCAAAAATAAGTCTACCTCTCCTGATTGTAGTCGCTGCAAAACCCAGCTCCAAACATCGTCTCGATGTAAATCATGCCCTTCGTTACGAAGGATATCCAACTGCAGCCCTTTGAGACAAAAATTGTCACGCTTTGCCAGTGCTGTCAGGTAATGTCGAACTTCTGCTTTGCGTTCGACGCCAGCAAAAAGGTATAAAACATGCACAACTGGGGAGTGCTCGTCACCCTCGTGCCAAACCTCCCAGGTGAGACCGGTTTCCGCCGTCTGTCAGTGGGTGGCCTCCTGGCCCGCGCTTGCTGCAGCACCTGTGTCCTTATTCTTCTGCTGTGGGCACGCATGACGGTTGTGCTTCGGGGAAAGGCAGAATTGGCACACATGTACTCGTCCACAATTGCCACGACAAGTGTTGTTCTGACTGTTGAAGGCATAGCAGACCTGCCTGCCATCGGGAGTCGTGGAGCAGACAAAACCTGCCCGTGAATCTGCCCCCAGTTTTCCTTTTCTGGACTTGCCCTTTCCGGCGCCCTTTGGCCCTGGGCGCTGCTTGAAGTTACCAGCACCTCCATCACCACGCCATTTGCCGTAGTTTCCGCCAGCTGCGGCAGCAGGTGCTGTGGTCGTGCTGCGACGCGCCAACTCCAAGGTCAAGGGCGTCACAAAGTAAGTCTCCTTCAGGGTTGCATCGGAGATGACCTCTTCCAAGGTATCTTTCAGCGGCTTCCCTTCTCGAGAGGTGCGCCTGTATGCTTCTTTGCGCAGTTTGTGCTCGAAGCTGATCATCAAGTCCCAGCTTGGGTTTGCCGCCATGGTTTGTGCCGAGCCGTCACCTTTGGGGATTTGCAACTGGTATATCTTCTCCCCCAAGAGAAAGTCAACATACCTCTGGTACACCTTAGTGCTCAGCTCGTCGAACCAGCTCTTGTTTCGGAACCGGGCAGCAAGCATCAACATAGTGTTGCACTCGATCTTGACCTTTGCACGCAACTCCTCCGAATTGACGGGCATCTTAGCTTTCTTCTTCTCTTTGATGATCCGGAGGCGTCCCCCTGAATCTAAACTGCTTTGCAACTGCCCGTGCAAATCATCCTTGACGCTGCCCACTTCATCCAATGAGCTGGCCTGTAAATCTCCTCCTTCAATTTCTTCAAGTTTCACCGCCAAATAATCCGGTGAAGGCTCTTCCCTCTCATCCATGGGCCCCAGCAAACGTTCTACTGCCACTCTCATGGCTTGCCTCTCCGTTTGCAGCAACGGTTTCGGAAGCCCCAACGCCCGTGCTTCCGCCTTCAGGCCTCTCTCCTTCTCGGCTGTATCTGCTGCCTGTTGCCAAGCGGCTACTACTGAAGCCAGTGCTGCCCGAGCACCTGCGTTTGCCGCAGGATCAATGCCGAGGTCTCTCCCCAGCGCCGTTCTCGCTTCCTGCTTGCTGTCTGCCAGGGCCGCAAACAGAGAGACATTGGTGTAGTTCTGTCCCAGGTCATACTGTCTCTCCAGCGTCACCCCCATAACATCCCAAATGTATGTGAGATCTGCGGCCACATTCTGCGTAAGCCAGGTTCTTTGCTGCTCTGGCGTGAGCGCCATCGCTGCCCACTAACGCAAACTAAGTGCAAAACGTTCTAGTTGTGTCCAACGTGAACTGGCATCTTTCTTGAATCTTGACCCTCTTACGGTGAAGATACCTGGATTCTCAAAAACCTTCCAAACTTCAGGCCAATAAAACCCTACAGAAACCTTAAACTCTGAAACCTTACGCTCCGGCTTGCTGAGCTCTCTTTCACTTCCTTTGAGCCTGACTGCCACATATGCCAGCTCTCTGAGATGTGGATCGGACCTCTTACGTCCCGGGCATCTTACACCCCCGCCCTGCTTAAACCCCGCCTCTTACGCGGGCGGCCTTTCTTACAGACCTGCCTGGTTGCCTGAAGTGACTTGTATGCACTGCCAATCCACTGCAATGACGAGAACAGAAAACATGAAAGAAAACAGAGACTCACTTTTTCTTCACTCAGGCATCGTCCTCAGTGCTGGTCGAGCTCCCTGACGTGCTGGAGTCGTCTTCCTCCTGCGCGTCCAGCTCTGCCCGGAAACATACCCGGCACCACGCGTCCACTCCTGTCTTCGGGATGTGGTCCACCTCCTCATAAGACGTCACTGTCCAGTATTGGACTCCGCAAGCTGAACTCTTCTTGTGCAGCCGCCTGAATCCTGTCCTCCTTGACTTGGAGATCCAATACTGCATCTCCTTGCCGGGTCCTTTCGATCCACTGGCCTTTTCTTTCTCATCCAGTGGGACTGGTTGGCCCCAGCCGGCCACCATTTCCTCCAGCTCATCGTCTTCGATCAGCATCTGTAGAGTGGGGTAGAAGGTCCTCAGACCATAACGGTGGTCTGCCATCCTGACCATCACATGGAACCAGCGTCCATCTCTCTGGAAAACCCCTCTCTCCTCGCAGTAGGCCTTCAGCTCCTCGATGAGTTCGCCCTCGGTGAGGCCGAGACTGCCTTCACAAATGGCCTTGTTAACTTCCCTCTGGATGGAAGTGACAATCTGCTTGGCACTCAGGACGTAGGCATTGGATTCTTGAGCTCCAGCTTGCCATCGTCCCAAGTAGTCCCTCTGCTCCTTGGGAATGCCCACGTTCGCTGCATGTGTGGGCAACCAGTGTCGTCCGCTGTGTCCACTCCAAAAGTTTGTAATCTCTCCTGTGGTCAGTGTTTCACCACTTTCTGCCCACGCTCTTGCGCCTCGTCCGCCGCGGATGGGCTTCTTCACCACGGAGAGCACGTACCTCATGTAGCTGTTCAAATTCTGAACATTGAGGAATTTCCGGATTCCTCCCGACCAGTCCTTGTTGGGGGCCGGCAGGAAGTAGTCCCGGTCACTCTTGAAGGCCTCGGAGTGGAAGAGCTCCCAGCCTTTCCCTAGCCAATCCTCCCCAGCTAGGGAGGCATCTCGGGCAACGTAGGCCGGCACCTCCACAGCTCTCCTCCCCGGGCCCGTTGTTTTTGTCCTCCTCAAGATCATCCTCACACAGGTGCCGTTCATGTGCATCCTGGTGGGATCAATCCACTGCACATCGTCGGCGCGCAGCACCATCCAGCACATGAGAAGCATCACCCAGCCAATCAACCTGGTGTAGTTGCAGTACTCCGCACTGCATACCAGAAGCTCAAGCCCAATGATGGAGCTGATCAGGTAGGGCTTAGCCGGCTTCCTGGGGGGTGCTCCCGTCTGCAACTCCATCTGCATGTTCTTCACATAGTCCAGCAGCGTCCGATCACGTGACATCTTGTGACGGTCGTCTACCCGTCCCACGGTTTCCAGCAAAGCCAAGGCCCCCATCAAGCCCTGTGGGGCGGTGGGCCCGCATCCATCCTCGACACGGCCCTCTAGGTAGTCAGCCACGTCGCCAAGTTGCCTCGGCCAGTGCCGCGCCCGGTTGAGAAGCAGCCACACGTAGAATCTCTTCCAGGTGGTGGCTCTGTTCCTCAGCGTCTTTGCCCTGCGGCTGCCGAAAATTCTGCACCAGGCCTTTTGCTGATCTTCTGTCGCCTCGATCATCGCCACCACTGGCAGTTCAGCTGCCACTATAAACTGGGACAACGTCATGGCCCAGCGCGCTCTCTCCTCTTCGGCCACCTGAAGTGGATTCCCAACTTCCAGCGTGAGGTTTTGGCTCAACCTCGTCTTGTGGACCTGCCTGATGGGCAGCGCTTCACGCTTCAAAAGGTTTGCAAACGTTTCTTGCAAATCCTCGGAGGTGACTGCGGGCTCCTCGCCCAATCAGGCGCTTCTCCCTCAGCATATCTCGATTGGTGTGCTCCTTGAATTGCCTCAGGTCGCGAGCAATCAGTAACTGCTCCTCCCCCAGCCGCGCAGCCACGTAGTCTGCCAGGGCTATCAGTCCCCCGGGTTGGTCCAGTGCCTCGTGCAGCACCTGAAGATTGCAAAAATCAATCGCCAGAATTTCACTGACCTCCTTCCTCAACCCAGGAAACATTGCTCCGGCAACGCTGTGTAACGTCCCTCCCCCAAACTTTCCTTGAGGAGGAAGGCTTGAGCCAAAACATGTCCCTCTGGTAGGGTTTGCTCATGACGACGAGTCGCCAAGCCAGGAGACACCCGATTATCTGGACAGTTTCTTTGGCTCGGAGGTGTAACTGTGATGGGGTCATTATGGTTTGGATCCCCTAGGCTGGGCATGAGTTTGTTTGAACCGTTTTCCGCTACTGAAGAAATAGGGGAGATAGGGTCCGGCGACAAGGAGGGAGGTTTTCCTAGGGGACTAACGGGACAAGGGCATGGGACGTTGCTGGGCTGTTCCTCCTGTAATAGGGGGAAGGCTACAGCACCGGGGAACGCCTTCTCAGGGGGACTGACAAGCTGTTTTCCTCGACTAGGTTTCCTGGTGGGTAGGGGACCCTTTTGTCCGCTTGTGAGGTTAGGTGACAATTGAGTCCCTTTACACTCGGGAGTGGACGGTGGGTCGGGCTTGCACGGCAGCATGTCACTGTCTTCGTTATCACCATTAATTGGGTCGGCAGTGGAATCAACCACCATGCGACTATTAGGCATCTCTAATTGCTGAGGGGGTTGGCTTGCTGGTAGATTTGTCCACGTCATTGTGGGACTGACAGTTCGGTTAATGTTCGGAGTGCCCCGTTGTGAGGGGTGGTTACATACCTCTTTACTTGCCTGTGTGGCAGCGCTCCCATTTGTTTGACTGGGGAGGAGGTTCTTATTGCAGCTGGGCATGTCTCGACGTACTGACTTGGTGCTCTCTGGGCTGAGGTACGGATTGTCCTGACGAGGTTGTATGTCATGCAGTAGTGGGGAGGGGGGGAAACGGTATCAGCAGGGGCATAGGGAGGCGGATGAAGGGCAGCATTACAAACATCCACAGGCACCGGGCTTTTGTTGATTTCCTCATCTTGTGTCTGCGGTGTTTTACCTATTGTGATGGGTTTCTTAGACAAGGTTAAGCCAGGGGCCACTGGTGCCGCAGGTTTGCTAAAAGTACTGTTCACTTTTGCATCATTCGTTGGCTCAAAGTTCCAGACTTTAGCAACAACAAGTCGTGTTGCTGACATAAGGAGAGTACGGTGATCAATCAAGGGTGGGACGAAAAGCATCAAGTGACAGTCTTTAAATGGATAAATATGTAACGCATCAACCTTAGTTAAATATGGAGCTTCTTCCGCACCTTCCACTCGATTAATCTGACACTGCTTACCCGATGGTAATTGAAGTAACAATATTCGCGCATGTTTGGCCAGACTGTCCCGACTTTGACTTGAGTATAGACGATAGGTGCCGCTGTCAGCCTTAACTGTTTCACTTCGGCTAAACCTTGTTAGAAAAACATCTAAGTACTCAGATTCCGGCAGCGAATTAAGGAAAAGAATCCACGGGTAAGTTTCTTCAGCATAAGTGTAGGACACTGGTTGATTCAGGAGATCCACGTGTGATTCCTTCAAGAGCCCAAATCGCCTTTTTTGTGAGGAATTCTGCGCACTAGCAGGTGCAATGACTGTGAGTCTGTTCTTGTAGCTAGGATTCAATTGTTCCCCAATTTTACGCCAATGTTCACTTTTCGTCTCATGCCTAGGAGGTTCTCCTGGAGCTCCCGTTTGAGGCAGGATGCATCCACAATGTTCCACTGTAAATGAGAACTTCGTGCCGTCCTTGTCGGTAAAGGTGTGGTTGCATGGAAAGGAAGCATTCAGGTCTCGTGGTACCCAAAAAGTAATCATAGCAACGTTTGAATTATCATCTTCTACAATTGTCTGAAGCTCAAAACGGGTGGCTGAGAAGGTACTTGCAAGCGACAGTCCCAGTTCCGTATTGATGATGGGTTCCCCTTCATCGAGACAGTCGATAACGCTGCCCTTTGCAATCTGCAGTGGAATAAGCGGCATGCTGCCAACTGGCGAGTAGGTAACAGACATTTCATACCATTTGTTCTTGGTGGACTTGATGTTCCCAATAGAGACTTGTGACGACTGCTGACGCTGTCCGAATGGGAGATAAGTAGTGGTACAATGGAGCAAATTTCTCAGTATCTCAATGTCAATACCTTCAAGGTTAAGAATCATTCGTGCCTTGGAGAGGAAATAAAATTTAATCCGATACGACATGAGCTCTGATGCAAGTGACGTTCTTTCCTGATCACTAAGATGTCGAGTGGACATGACTGTGAAATTTTCGGTCTCTTTAAATCTCTGTAGTCTAGGCCAATCAACCCCTTCCTTGACCTGAAACTGAGTGTCCTGGAGAACGCTAGTTTCTCTCATCAATGCCTCTATCACTTCACGGACCTTAAGCCTTTGAAGGGACGAGTTCCGTTGAAATTTAATGGTCAGTGGTATGCTCCCTTTGGACCTATCAGAGTTATAGCATCCATTGGGAGCAGTACTGGTTTCCATAATTCCAGGGAGGTATCCATGCCGCAGATCCTTCCCATCAGGAAGCTCATAGGCAATACGGGCAGGAAGTATTAACTCATCACTTAAGGTGTCTGGAATCTTCCATATAATCTTGGGGCGGTTGTCATCAAGGTAGTTCATGGTGACCAAGTACAGAACAGTAGGGTATTTTTGGTATTTGATGGATTCCGTGAGTTGTCTGATTTCTCTTACTGCAGTTATGTATTTACTACACGTGTCAAAAATCTTAGCTTAAATTTCAACAGGTCCTGTATTGGCATGACACTCAAAAATGAAGATTGCTGTTCGTTGCTCAGAATAAAGTGCACGCATAACACTTTGGACTGCCCCAAAGGATGGAAAAGCATACACGGTAGTTTCGCTTTTGGCAATCTGAGTATGCAACTGATCGTATGTAGTGAGCAGGATACCTTCCGGTGCATTGATCCTGCTTGGAAAGTGTACCACTAGGGTTGCTTGGATCCCGAGCTCACTGAGTCCGTCGGCTGCTGCTTGTTGAGCTTCAGCATGTTCAGACATGATATTCGATTCAAAGTTGGAGGGGAGGAAATGACAGAGCAAACACCAGAAGATAATAGATAACGAGAGAAGTATCAGCGCACCTGTCACGTCTATGGACAGACACGCCAATACAAGTGTCCGGAGAAAGAGGAAGGGAAAGCAAGAAGAAGAAGGGGGAGGAGAGTACAAACGCACCTGTCACGTCTATGGACAGACACGCCAGTACGAGAGGGGCAGAGAAAGAGAGAAAGGGGGACAAAGAAGCCCAACGAAAAACAGCACAGGAGGGGAGTACGAGTGCACCTGTCACGTCTATGGACAGACACACAAGCACGAAAAAAGGAGGAAGGGAGGGGGGAGTGACAGGGTCGCAACAACAAAGCAAAAAGGGGAGAAAGAAAAGGTGCAATGAGCACAGTGGGAGTCACGTGGACAGAGCAGAAACGAAAAACCCGCAAGAGGAAAGAAAAGAGGATCCACAACACGGGAAAGGGGGGTACAAGTGCACCTGTCACGTCTATGGACAGACACACGGGTACCGTGAAAACAAAGCGAGAAAAGAGGAAGAAAAAGTGCAGTGTACAGGAAAATGGCAGTAAAATGTGATAGAAAACCACTGGACCTAAGTTGAACAGTGGTGTCAGGGGTGGTACAGGGCCTTAATTGAGGGGAAGTACAAGTGCACCTGTCACGTCTATGGACAGACACACAAGTACAGAAAAATTGGATGGGGATGTACGATGAGTCGAAGATCAATCAAAGGTCAATTCACAAAAAAATTTCGTGTGTGATCCAATACCTTAGCGAATCAAGCTAAGACGAAAGATGCTGAAAAACCCTGAACCCAAAATTGAAGGGGGGATGTGATGAGAGTACAAGTGCACCTGTCACGTCTATGGACAGACACACAAGCACTGTGAGTAAACAAGAGATTAGTAGATGAAAAGTTCGTGCAGTGTTCCTGAACCTTGGCAATAAGATTTCTTGTGGAGAGACTGGACCTTAGTTGTGCAGCGGTGGTGCAAGGTGCCAAAAACAACTAAACCTTGGTTGATCACAGAGTACAAGTGCACCTGTCACGTCTATGGACAGATACACAAGTACAGAAATAAAATAACTAAGCAAACACAACAAGACGAGATGGAGAGATGGTTCAGTGCAACTGTCAGGTATGGACAGATACACAAGAAAAATTAATCTCACTGATAGTTCAGTAAACTGAAAATCACAAGAGTTTCGTGCCCTCCAGTGTCCTTTGGGTGTGCGTCAGTTTGCAAACATAGTCCTGCAGAAGGAGGAGATCTTGTGCCTCATTGTGAGTCTGGAGTTCTTGAGGCATCAAAGAACATTTCCCGTGCAGTAGCCGCTATCACAAACCTGCCGTCTTCCACGCTGCCTGACAGTCCCTTCATCCGTGCATTCAAAATGCCCCACTGCAAACTGGCACCTTGGCGCAAAGAGGCCAGAGGAATGGGAACGCACCCCTGTGCGAAAACAAGGCGGTGGCAATCCTTGCACAGATGCAAGCCGGCCGACCGGCTCTCATCCAGAAAGATGGCGGCGAAATGCTCATTGCCATTCTCCTTGACAGGCCACGGAAGTGGTGACCCACCTCTCTCAAATAGCGCACAGCCAGTAGCACCGGCAGCCATGAACACCCCAGAGCCAGTGCCCGTGCAGTTTCAGCAGTCTCACACGGTTAACGTGGGGTACCCACGGTTGTCACACATGACGAGTAACCACTGTGCACATAGGTGCCACCATGGGGTACCCATGGTTGACTATTGCCGTGGATCTGGACATCAAGCGATGGCGGTGCAGGCATTCAGCCATTGAAAAGGGGGCACAATGTCCATTTGCGCGCCACATCGCTTGCAGGCGCCTTGCTTGGCAGTGCCGACTCTGCCGGAGGCGCTGGTGCCCTCTGACAGTTCACTGCAGGGCTTGCTGGTGCCGCAGTCGCAAGCACAATGGCAGGCAGTGGCTCCCCCCAGCAGCTTTGTTCCGTAGCCACTTTGGCTCAAGCCCTTGGCTCAAGTTTTCGGTTCAAGTTACCAGTAGCCGAGCACACCTGTTGCAGAGGAGAGTACTGGTAACTGCGTAGTTAGCCCAGGGGTAAGGGACTTGTTGTGTAGTTTGTTGCTGGGG
>Ga0126342_10018108_pt1 | contig 12102 bp, 10 predicted proteins | sample Cyp1metagenome_FD_92528 | JGI IMG/M metagenome (GOLD analysis project Ga0126342, IMG submission 92528) | Coral microbial communities from Lord Howe Island, Old Settlement Bay, Australia - Cyphastrea 1 metagenome | ecosystem: Host-associated > Invertebrates > Cnidaria > Coral ... | reverse complement strand
TCCTCTTCCTGATCCTCGTCCTGATCCTCGTCCTGATCCTCGTCCTGATCCTCGTCCTGATCCTCGTCCTGATCCTCGTCCTGATCCTCGTCCTGATCCTCGTCCTAACCCTCGTCCTGATCCTCTTCCTGATCCTCTTCCTGATCCTCGTCCTGATCCTCGTCCTGATCCTCGTCCCGATCCTCGTCCTGATCCTCGTCCTGATCCTCGTCCTGATCCTCTTCCTGATCCTCGTCCTGATCCTTGTCCTGATCCTCGTCCTGATCCTCGTCCTGATCCTCGGGCTGATCCTCGTCCTGATCCTGATCCTGATCCTGATCCTCCTCCTCCGCACCACCAGCACCAGCAGCACCAGCAGCACCAGCAGCACCAGCAGCACCAGCAGCACCAGCAGCACCAGCACGAGCAGCAGCAGCAGCAGCAGCAGCAGCAGCATCAGCATCAGCATCAGCATAGCATCAGCATCAGAATCACCATCAGCATCAGCATCATCATCATCATCGTCGTCGTCGTCGTCGTCATCATCGTCATCATCGTCATCATCGTCATCATCGTCATCATCGTCATTATCGTCATCATCGTCATCATCGTCATCATCGTCATCATCGTCATCATCGTCATCGTCGTCATCATCATCATCATCATCAGCCTCGTCGTCGTCACCGTCATCATCCTCATCATCCTCATCATTATGCCCAAATGTGTAGAATCTACGCGGTTGTAGACACGTCAAACGACAAGTTTGACAAGACTCATGTACAACCACGCACGTAATGTACGGACGCGCACAAACGCACACAGACACAGGTATATATATATATATAAACAAGTAGATACAAATCATTCCCCTGTACATACCTATTGTCGCTCTCGTATACACGAAAGAAAAAACTGTCACTCTCGTCCTCATGCTCGTCATTATCTTCGTAACCGTCATTTCCTTCTCATCGTGAATGGCCCTAGGCTCATCTCCTTGTGAGTGTTTTTTTCCTCAGTAAAAGCCGAACGGGCTTTCGTGGTTTCCAATTTCATTGGAACACATGCCAATCTGGCAACGTAGAAGTTATCATTCTTGTATGAATCTGGCAGCTGTCCCTAATCCATCCTGGTACCCGGTGCAACCATGCTTCTCCTTACCATTTTTTTGGGCTCAACAGTCAAGTTCGTTTGCGTTCCAAAGTTTGCAAGGGTTTGTTTTCTGCAGAGGTGATTCATCTGGCCCAGAGCCATGGACTAATTTTTTCGGCCACATTAAGGCTATGCCATTGGCGCACTGGAGCATTGCAGGTCTTTACTTGCATAAATTCTATAAACATAAAAAACTCTTCGAGAGCAAACGCAGCTGGCTTCCCAATGACAGCCTGGCGCGATGAGAGCCGTTTCAATGCAGAAGGCTGGCCTGGAAGGAATGAGGAACTTCAAGTTTCCGCCATGACAACTATAAAATCTTAACTTCTTACTGGAAGTATTGCTGCATAGCAGTGTAAGTACATGCACTCCTTGGTTTGCTTCGGAACTTTTAATTTGCAAACCTAGCGGAAAATTTTCGGATTTGTGAGCGAAGGTGTTGGCCAATCCCAGAAGCCCAAGCAAAGCAAAGACGGCAGTGACGACAGTTGCCAATTTCGACTCAGTTCATTTGCACCAACCAAGGCTTTTATAGAGAGTTGCAGCTGAGATTGCAGCGGCAGCAAGAGGCAGGGAGATTCCCAAGGGCAAACCATTGCAAGCCTGTCTGTGACTGGGAGACCTCCAGCGCAGGGCTGAGGAGAGCTTCCTAAGGACGTTTTTTTTTTTTGGGCAGGTTTGTTCGAAGGAACTTGTGATGGTTTCTGAGCAGAAAATCATGCAGACAGAGACAGAGAGAGGGCGAGTATGTAGGTAACAAATGTATATATAGCTGCATTAGCTCATTAGCTGCTTTTTGGAAACGCGCTATAAATGTCCTAATGTCCTAATCCCTTTGCGTAGGCATTGGAAAAGCTGCGACGCCGCACACAGGCTGGGTGCAAGTGGTTTGCATGGAGCAAGGGTGAAATGAAATGAAGCACTTCCTAACCTTGGGTGGATGCGATGTGCTCTTTGAATCTCTTTGGATCTCTTTGGGTCTTTCGCGCAATTCCCAGAGAGTATTGGGGGATTAATGCCCAAGGACTGCTACCTCATTGGGAATTTGTTGTTAGCAATCGTGAGAAACTTCTCCGTGCCAGAATCAAGCGTAGACTTGTCAATGAAATGGATAAAAGCATGGAAACACTATAAATCGATGTAAATCGAAGGTGCCAGAGGCAGAGAACCCCTTCCTTCTCTTCCCATTCTTTTCCCTTTCCATTCTGGCTAGAGGAGCGGCTTGACACAGCATGTACTGCGTCATCAAGGAGGCAGAATGGTTTCTCTTGGGTTCAGCGGCAGAACTTGTCGGCTAGAGCGGCCAGAGCGGCGAGTGCGGCTAGAGGGTGTCCCGTTTTGTTCGACGTTGCATGTGAATCCACAAGTGGTTTGAAATGCCTCGCTGCATGGCGCCTCTGACCGAAACAAGTGTGAAAGTTTCGTCTCCAATTTCGTGAGAAACATGGCCGTGTTTTGCTGTCCAACTTCCTTCATGCTGCTTTGATAGGTGGCCAGCCTCGAGAGATGATTCAGTTGAATGTGGAACCACGACTGGCCAAGAGAGAAGCAGACTGGCAGCTTGGTTGTAAGTTTGGGGAATATGTGCATATATAATGTATATTATATATATATATATTGATTTTATTGTTATTGTTTTTATTATTACTATTATTATTATTATATTATATTATTATTGTTATTATCATTCTTATTACTATTGTTATTATCATTGCTACTATTATTATATTATATTATACTATATTATATTATATTATATTATATCATATTATATTATATTATATTATATTATATTATATTATATTATATGTCATCATCATCATCATCATCATCATCATCATCCCTCATCATCATCATCATCATCGTCATCGTCATCGTCATCATCATCATCATCATCATCCCTCATCATCATCATCATCATCATCGTCATCGTCATCATCATCATCATCATCATCATCATCATCATCATCATCATCATCATCATCATCATCATCATCATCATCATCATATATATATAAAATCATATATATATATATATCTATACGTTTAATTATTTATTCATAGAAATAGAGATCTAAAAATAGTGATGGCGGTTGCCTTTGGTTGCCCACCCAATGCACGAGAGCTGGTCAGGTGGGTTGATCTTACGGATTTCAGTGGAGCGATATGGAGGGCATGGAATGCATCAGCCTGACCCTTCGTAGGGCTGTGATGAGGTGCTTGCAATTGAAAAGCCAGAGTGTTCTGCTGTTGGTGTTGATTGATTGTGCCGAGATGTGCTCTTGGCTTTCTAGGGTGCAACAAGTTGCAACATGTTGGTGGCACTTGCTGTGCTGTATGTAGCTTTGCTGTGTAATTCGGACATGATGCATGGCGGCCACTGATTGGCATTGGTCGGCGGATAGCAAATTCGTGCAAATTCATGCTGATGGAGCCTCAGTGGACACAGATGCTATTGATGCTTCTTTTAGACTCGAGGCCCAAGTTGACACTGAGTCTGTGAGGTTGCATTCAGAAACACTCGGTAGAGTCTGGTAGAGAACTGGTGACTAGTGCAAGCTGGTCGCTGTTTTCATCCTCCACCCAGGTGAGTTTTAATCCTGGCAGATGCTTCCTACAAACCTGTGTAAAAATGGACAGACTTTTAGGCTCAGTGTTCTTGCCTTAGCCAGAGAGGGACAAGCAGATGCCCTTTTGAAATTCTTCCCCTTGCCATAGCTGGATGTTCTTTTGAAACTCGGTCCTACTCAGCTTGAGGTTTCCCTAGCGACATGCTTCACCTCAATTTTTCCGAATTTTGTAGAAGCTACAGTCCCAGAAGCTGTCCCACACTGTGACAGTGCAGAATCTTTCCTGGCCCACAAAGTATCCACCAATGACCCTATATGATGACTCATAGGTTAGGAGAAAGAAGCCCTTGGCTCACAGTCATTGCTTGACCATCTTGACCTCCTTTAGGGTACGGTCCTGTCAATACTGTAGGGATGACAGGGATTGCATCGGTGAAAGCGAAGTTCTCGACTGCAGCGGCATTTTTTTTTCAAGCGAAACTCGATAAGTCGATGATAGGAAGGAAACATGGAAGGCCCTGTGGAAGGACGGAGTGTAGTGGTCAACAGCGCCGCTGGCCACCTGTGCGTTGTGGATGACATTTGCAGCTCCTGGCACATCAGCAATTTGAAGGATCGGGAGTGGGGAGAATTGAGGGAGGGCACAACGATGTGCAATTTGTTCTTCACTTTGCAGTAGTCCGTATCAAGTCGGTATCAAGTCATTTTTCTACCTATTCTTGTGCATGGTTTTGTCATACGTAGCGGCATCGCTGTGTGACTGAAGGAAGCCATCCACAAAGCTCAGCTCTTAGCATTACTGTGGGATGGGAGATGTGGCCGTGGCATGTAGGTCCATTTGGCCGCACGGCCAATCGTTGAGGTCCGCAAAAGAAAAACCGCAGATGATCAATGTGTATTTTGAATATTTGTATGTTAGAGTCGAGTGCGTCCCCGTGTTCTTACATTTGCAGATACTAAGCAGATTGGAAAGCCACTTCTTTGCCATCCATTGTCCCAACTTTGTGGAGAAGGTTCCAGTTGAAGCCAAAAGCCTCTGAGGTCACAGGGATCAACCCAGTTGAACAGCGACTGATTTATGACCTCCGAGAGTTGCCTGATGTTGAGCTGCTGGATGATTTGCTGAACATCGAACGTCCAGAGGTCGGATCGCTCGCTCGGAGTCCATACGATCAAAGGGAGTATGCAAAATCATTGGTTTACAAATTGACTGAATGACTCAATCCTTCGTTTTGAAAGCCTCACAGCAAGAGCACTAGCCGCACTAGCCTTGATGAGTGTGACATGTGCTTCGTTTTGGCAACCAGGTGACTCTGGTGAGACGTACTCAGCAACAAGTTCTATGGCTTCGCTTGGCTGTGGAGGAGACATCAGATATGCAAGTGACATTTATATGCGAAGATATGCGAAGATTCGTTGCGAAGATTTGTTGAGAAGATGCACGTGCTCATGACAAAGCTGAGCTGTGGCTGGTGTCCACAAGCTGCTCTTCATTGTAACATACCACACAGCGAGACCCAAAACTGGGGGAAAAGAGGGTACAAGCAACTAATCACTTGCAGAAAACACAACATGAGCCATACAAGAAAATGGATGAAACTGGTGGAATGCGAAGCTAGATGGGAAATCGAGACACCCAAACCAGAAAGGTCAGCCGATCATTATCATTTTGGCGAGGGCACTATGCCCTGGTTCGCGCGTTCGTTGCAGGATTGGAGCGAATTATTGAACCAATCCGCTGAGGCTGCAAGAGAAGGACATCAGGAGAAAAGCAGACCATGGAGATGTGATGAGATGATATGAGATGTGACCATACGTCAGCCGTACAATCTGCCTGTGCATTTGAATTATATAATATTTTTTGATATTGGATCCATTTTAATTTTCTGTGATTCTGTGGCAGTAGCCTTGCCAGCGAAGTTCCTTGTGACAGGTCTGGGATGACAAATCGACAGTTTTTGCTGCAGTGTCTTCCTGCGGGTGGGCCTTGCAGTATGCCTCTGAGCCTCTCAGGAACGATAAGGTGCGGAAGAACTTTTGGCAGTTCATGGCTCCATTGTTTTGAGTGGGGCAAGTCACTTTCTTGGGCTGCCAAAAAGTCAAGATTTCCAAAAAACATATTGCCTTTAAAAACCACAACATCATTGCCATGATCTTGGTTTTGGATCCCTAGATGACTTCCATTCATGTGCCATTGTCGACTGCAACAGGATTGGTTGGGTAATCATGAAAGCTTGAAACAGTGACTATTTGACACAAAGGTCCTACCAGGTCCTACCATACTCACTGAACTTGCAATCAAGCAGTCAAACACCCGGCTACATGGCAGATCGTTTTCAATTTCACCTGATCCCCAAGCCCTTTTCCTGAATTGTGCTGTGTGAAAACATAACAATGGTTCAGCCATGTTCAGAACCTTAAGGGACTTAAGAGAGATGATTCTGAGAAACAAGGAAAAAACACAATGTCTACTAAATAAAGATCAAGAAACTATTTTCAGAAACAGAGTGTTCGCAGGTCTTCAGGCATGAAAGTGCCAACCTAGTTGCCCCACAGAGACACTAAGAGGATAATCACAGTTGTTGACGCTCTTAAAGATACCGTGCTTGGGAAAGATATCGCTTGTGACTGGAGTCGGTTTGTTGCTTCTCGTTGGGGGAAGTTCGTCTGGGCCTTTTTGCAGGCCATAGCTTTGGCGGCAGTGCGACAAAATGGCCTTGCCTTGCAGTATCTTGACCATTCTTGAACCATAAGCGGCCTCCCTGAGGCTTCTGTAGTCTGCAACGGTGATTTGGCAATTTGGGATGCTGGGAACTTGGGCAACGCAGTCAGCTCCAGCTTTCATTGCGCACCAAAGGTTCGCCTCTTCAGATCTTCGTGGTGATTCTGATCTAACACTAGAGGCAGTCGCCCAGTGTGGCAGAGCTTTTAAATTCTGCAGCACGAAATTACAGCGCGACCGCGGCTTTGTTCTGCAAGCTGTGAAAGCCAATGGCCATGTCCTAAAGTACGTGGACGAGGCAAGGGAAGGAATGGAAAAGAACAGCTTTGGAAAGGTAGAAGCGGTATACACTGCATTGGATGCCGCCAGCAGCACTGGCACTTTGTTCAGGAATTGCAGGACTCGGAGGTGATGAGCGCAGCCATCGATCAGTGCGGGAGCATCTTGAGTAGCATCGTAGGCACCACCTTTGAGCAATCGTCTCGGCGGAGCCGAATCAAGCATGTTCTCCAAGACAAGGTGGGTGTGAAAAGGAAGGGTGGGAGTGGCACGAGGATGCACGTGAACGGCAAAGAGGACCAAAAATGAGTACATTCTGCTTCACCCGTACTTATATAGTTGCGATAGTTCTGCAGGGTGATGCGCCAATGGCTTCAGAACAACAAGTCTGTCTATGGAATGATCATGATGGAAATGGAAACAGTGGTGGGCGCTGTTGGAGCATGTAGTCTGTTGTGGTCTGTTAAAAGAGTCCAGATTCGGGCAGATTGAGTCTTTCACAATGTGTGATTGTTTAGCATCCAGTACTGAGAAGGTTCATAGGCCCCAAGTCGGCATATCAGCAAATGGCAGGGCGTACTTGGTGCTGACGGCAACAATGCCTCTCTAGAGATTCCAAGCCTGGACGAATGTGGCTCAACCTGTTTCTTTGGTTTGTGCCAGTCAACTCGGCATGTGACCCTGGCAAAACAGCTCGGCCGCTTGTTTGCAGATTGCTTTTCTCACCCTGCCTTCTCAAGCTGCTTCAGTTGCTTTGCCTTGCGCCTTTGATAGGCTTTTGATGCCTTAAGCCTTAAAGTGTTCGTAGCTGTTGTGTTAATAATACGCCACGTGATGTCACGTTTGCGTTTGAGGCAAGGATGCCACACAGTTGTGTGAGATGGGCAACTTGGGTCTACCAGTGCCACCAGGGTTTTGCCTTACAGATTCTTCATGGCCCAGTGTTAAAATGGCAATGTCCCACGTGGAGACTTTTCTCCAGAAAGGCTTTGGCAGCTTGGACAAGCCACTCTTGATGTCACTCCGGGGCAGCTCCCAAGAAGTCATCGGTTTGGGCTTGACCGATGAGATCGCCGAGAGGATGGCGCTGCAGGAGAACGCGAATTGCGTGTGGGACTCCTACCGGCGCTTGCTGGCATCCTATGCTCAGGTGCACCTGACGTTGCACCATATTTTTTTCATGAAGTACTTCCGAAATGGAACTACAAACCTTGAGCAGGTGTCGACATACTATGATATTTATGATACGTAAGATTATGTCAGCCTACGCCATCAGTATTTCATGTTTTTGCATGTTTTTGCCATGTCTCCTCCAGCTGGACACTTCAAACAAGAAAGAACATTAACAAAATCAACCTTGAGAGACAGCTTGGCACTTTGGGACAGGTAGTTTGCGAAGTGGATCCGAAGCCCTTCGATGAGGAGCTGCAGAAGTTGAAGCAACAGCTGAGCGCCAGAGATGGGCTCGGTGGACAGAGCCTTGGAATTTCCTATTATTCGGAGCGATGTTGTTGGATTTCTATGGATTTCTGGATTTATACTGTTCTTTTAAACTCCAAGTGCTCTCTTGTGGGTTTTGCATGAATTTATCAAGACTGATCACATCATTATTTTCTTGGAACACGGTGGGGCCCGATATACCAGTAGTACAGCAAAAGGCGGTGACGGAAGTTTCAAAGATAGGACACCTATAGGAGAGGTGGGTTGTTGTGATGCATGGATGGTAGAGCGAACCCACTGATGGATCGACAGGTGGTTGAGGCTCTAAATCCCTCTCTCTCTCTCTCTGTCTATCTCTACCTCTATCTCCTTCTCCATGTAACTATCTATCTATTTATCTGTCTGTCTGTCTGTTTGTCTGTTTGTCTGTCTATCTGTCTCTGTGTGTCTGTGTGTCTGTGTGTCTGTGTGTCTGTGTGTCTGTGTGTCTGTGTGTCTGTGTGTCTGTCTATCTGCCTGCCTGTCTCTTTGTCTATCTTTCTTTGTGCCTATCTATCCGCCCATCTATCTGTATACCTGTCTATCTGTTCATCTGTTTATCTATTTGTTTGCCTGTCTATCTGTCTACCTGTCTATCTGTCTACCTGACTATCTGTGTGCCTGTCTATCTGTCTATCTGTCTGTCTGTCTGTCTATTTATCTCTCTATCTATCTATCTATCTATCTATCTATGTACCTATCTATCCATCCATTTGTCTATTTATTTGTCTATCTATTTACTGATCTATCTATTTATCTGTCTGTTTGTTTGTTTGTCTGTCTGTCTGTCTGTCTATCTGTCTCTTTGTCTATCTGTCTCTTTGCCTGTCTGTCCATATGTCTAGCTATCTATTTATCTCTCCCGCTTTTTCTATTTAGTTTCCAATCCATTACCTGCCTCTGTCAATCTTGCCCAATCTCTGTATCTATCTTTTTTCTCTTTTTGATTTTCTCTGTCTTTCTATGTCTCCCCTATCTCTCTATCTCTCTAGCTGTCTGTCTGTGTCTGTGTCTGTGTATGTGTCTGTGTCCGTTTGTCTGTGTACCCGCCTTTCCCTCTATATCTCTATGTCTCTATCTCTTTATTTCTCTTTATCTGCGTCTCTTTCTCTATTTCCATCTTTATCTATATTGCTATTTCTATCGCCATCTTTATCACTATTTCTGCCTCTATCTATTTCATTATCTTCCCACCCATCTATCTATCTATCTTTCTATCTATCTATCTATCTACCTATCTACCTACCTACCTACCTAATCTATCTATCTATCTATCTATCTATCTATCTATCTATCTGTTTATCTGTCGATCTAGTTATTTACCTTTTCGACATGGAAAGCTGGGCGATCACGAGGTAGCTCGCACCCGCCGCTTTAGCGAGCCTACTTTTTAAGCTTCCAGAGCCAGAAAACATGTGAAAAATAGAGTGTTTCGCACCTTTTTTTTGCCTTTTCTCGCACCTTGCTCTTCTTTCTACTGTCTCTTTCTTCTCTGTCTCTTTCTTCTCTGCCTCTTTCCCTTCTGACCCTTTCCCTGATGGCTCTCACAGCTGTTGCTGCATTTGTCCAAAAGTCGGAAGTTTGACTTCTAATTTCCTTCGGTTATGATGTTGGTGCGGGCCATGATGGTTGATGATGGTGTTGATGCTGATGTGGTACATCTATATATATATATATATCTCTCTCTCTCTCTGTCTGTTTGTTTGTCCATCTGTCTATCTGTCTATCTGATTGGACTATCTACCTATCTATCTAACTATCCATCTATCTATCTATCTATCTAATCTAATCTAACCTAACCTAATCTAATCTAATCTAATCTCATCTAATCTCATCTATCTATCTATCTATCTATCTATCTATGTACTTATCTACCTATCTATCTGTCTGTCTGTCTGTCTATCTATCTGTCTATAAATCTATTTATCTGTCTGACCATCTGATTATCTGCCTTCTGGCTATCTGACTATCTGACTATCTATTTGCCTATCTGTCTTTCTAATTGTCTGCCTGTCTGTCGGTCTGTCCGTCTGTCCCTCTGTCTACCTATCTGTCTGTGTATTTATCTGTCGGTCTATCTATTTATTTAGCTCTCTACCTTTTCAGGTAGGACACAATTATGCGAGAAATCCTTTAAAAAAGGAAGCTGGCAGGTCCAAAACGGAGCATATAGAAGACTTTTGAAAAAACTGGAAGTTGACACTTGACACCTCCAAGAACAAAGAATTTCTGCGGGACTACTTCAAGTTTCGAAGTTGACAACATCAAAAAACGAAGCAATTCTGCGAGACTTCCTTCAAAATGGAAGTTGACTGCAGAGCTGACGGGCTCGGACCAATGCATGCGTTTTGTAAATTTTCCACTCCATCTGGCTAAAGTACTGCGCCTGCCACGAAAAAGTGAGGCCAGGTCATACGGAGTGCTGCGCCTGTCACGAAAAATCATCTCAGCAAACCTCAAGATTTGATCCCCCAAAATGCAACTGCTCTCAGGAAATTAGCGCCCTAACCACCCAACATCTTTGATGAAGATGTCTCTTGTACCGAAATCCACCGAAATCCATCTTTGCAGATCACCTTCCAACATTCCACGCCTGCCATCGTTTTTGCAATTGCTACAAAACCCTCGTGTTTTGCTCACCTTTCGCAAGGTGCAGAACCCATTGCGCCTGCCACACAAAACGGCACTTGAACGTCCAAAAGTAATCCGAACGTGGTGTGTTTTTTCACATTTTTCTGTTGACATGTGCTTCGCGCCACAGCGGCTTCGCGCCGCAGCGGCATCTCACATTCCAAAAGTGGTCCGGTCATGTGGTGTTTTTAACATTTTGACTTTGAAATGTGCTTCCCGCCACAACGGCGTGCAATTTTTGACCAACTCAATTTCCAAAAGTGTTTCGAACGTGGTGTGTTTTGCAGATTTTGACTTGGAGATGTGCTTCACGCCACAACGCCATGCACTTTTTCCACATCGTAACTTCCAAAAGCGTTCCGAACATGGTGTGCTTTTCGCGTTTGGACTTCGAAATATGCTTCGCACCACAAGGGCACGCACTTTTTGAACATCTCAGCGCCCCAAAGTGATCCGATACCGAGGTGTTTTTAGCATTTTGACTTTGACTTGCGTTTCGCGCCGCAATGGCGTGCAACTTTTCATCTCCCATCTCCACAGATGGCTCCGCGCCCGTCGCTTTAGCGAACCTACTTTTCGACCCTCCTGGGCCACACAATCGCGGAAAAAAGCAGTGCTTGCGATTTTTTAACCTTTTTGCGCACCTAGATCTTCTTTCTTCTGCCTTTCTCTTCTCTGACTCTTCCGACCTTTGCTTTTCCATTTGTACATATTATTGTCGGAAATTTGACTTCTAAACTTCCTGCGAGCGTTATTTGTATTGTACATTATTTTCTCGAATGCGTAGCAAGGGTTCCCGTTTCACTCTGTTGGTCTGGGGGCTGAGAGTGTGTTCGCTCGATGTTGCGTTTCTGTTCGCAACCCTTCGCAACCGTTCGCAACCCTTCGCAACCGTTCGCAACCGTCCGCAACCGTTCGCGCGATTGCTCTATGGCCGTGCCTATGGTAAGTTCTGCAGGAGGTGTCGTTTTTGGCGGTTTCAAACGTATTGTTGCTTCGTTTCGCGTGGCAGGCGTGGCACTTTGTGACATTCAGACGTGTTTTGTAGCGTGTCGAAAGCCGTTTTGTGTGGCAGGCGCAATACTTTTGCAACGTTTTCAGAAGATGCGTCGCAGTTTTCGTGGCAGGCGCAGCACTTTGGACGTGTCCATCGTCATTTTGCGTGGCAGGCGCAGCACTTTAGACGTGTCGCGTTGCGTGTTTTTTGCAAATCGCATTGGCAGGGCTGCGTCAAGTGGCGACAAGGTGCAAATTCCGTGGCAGGCGTGGCATTTTGTGACATGTGCTGAAAAT
>Ga0126342_10018107_pt1 | contig 12104 bp, 15 predicted proteins | sample Cyp1metagenome_FD_92528 | JGI IMG/M metagenome (GOLD analysis project Ga0126342, IMG submission 92528) | Coral microbial communities from Lord Howe Island, Old Settlement Bay, Australia - Cyphastrea 1 metagenome | ecosystem: Host-associated > Invertebrates > Cnidaria > Coral ... | reverse complement strand
CACATGTAGACATATTTACTTATGTGTATAGTATATATGCAAATAGAATTACGTTTGATTACGTTTGTGTGGGGAGGAACGAAATAGACCCCAAAGGTCCCTGCCACATATATATATATATATGTATCTCAGGTAATTATATATAGTATATACATACCCTCCGGGTAATTTAACATAGCTATTGAAAATCATCATTTATAGTGAGTTTTCCCATTAAGAATTGTCATTTTCCATAGATATGTGACAGTTTACAACCATAGCTTTGCTTTGTGCTGCGAGAGTCGTACCCAATGCTCCTGGTGCGTTTCCCACTCTGATGTTGCTTCCATTAGGCGAAAAACCCAAAATACCCAGTCTCATTGAAAGCATCATTGCTCCCACGATATAATATTAATATAATATAATAATGTATATATGATAATATATATATACATATCATCATATATCCATATATCCATATATCCCCCAAAAAAAAGAAAACCGTGTATCTGTTGGTGAATCCCCAAAGTGGTCCCCCAATTTTTCCGAGGATTTTTCCGATTTAAATGACATTTTTTTCCCAAAAACCATGGTTTGGTAGGGATGAAACCATCTATATATGGAAGCATCGTTCAATGGGGATGTTTAATATGAAAGGGGGATGGGATTATACATGATTATACCCCATATAACCAACAATTTTACCCTCTGGTAAACTAACATCAACCTCCATTCATAGAGGATTTTCCCAGCTATAAACCTTCGTTTTTCGGGTTTCTGTTCGTGACTCCCCTTAATATCCACCGTTTTTCTTGGCTAAATCGCTAACTCCCAGGCCTCCGCGAGCTGCATGATGTTCTGCAGCTTTGCCACGCGCAGGAGGCGGATGATACCTGGAATGATGACCAAAATCAATGGCCATTTCAGGAACCTAAATTGGAGGTACCTACCATATATAAGGCCTATGTAAGGGCTATGTAAGGGAATATCCCCAGAAAATATGGCCTTATATGGTACAGTACCTCCATTTTAGGATCCTGAAATTCCCATTGACAAAACCGGCAAAGATGTGGTGAGATGAGTATGAAATTTTAAACAAACCCTGGTTTGGACGTTGAATCAAAGATTGAAAGGCTTTGGAAGGTGATGCGTCCTGATTCTTTTAAACCTGCCACTTCTCATTTTCGCATCTTCAAGGATGAAATCATGTGGTGTAGTCATGTTACCCTCTGGTAATTTAACATAGCTATTGAAAATGACCATTTATAGTGGATTTTCCCATTGAAAACGGTGATTTTCCAGTTCGTTATGTAAACGTTTACCAGGGGGTATATCCCATGAATATCCCATTGAATCACTATAAGATCCCATTAATATTCCATTAAATCCCATTGAATCACTATAAAATCCCATTGAATCACTATAAGATCCCATTAAATCCCATTAAATCCCCATGGTTTTGACGGTGAAACCCACCTCTGCGACCCCTCCGACCCCTCCGACCCCTGGCACGGATCATGCGAAAGGCCCGCAGCACGCGGGCACTGGAGCCAACGGCGCTCACGCCGTCGAGGACGATCATCACCTCAATCCACGGTGGAATGAGCGAAAGCCATGGGCGTTTTCCATGTGGAAAAGCCATGGAAAACCATGGAAAACCCAGAAAAACTGGGTTTTCCCATGGTAAACTCGGATGTTTGATGGGATTTGTTGATGATTTTCTGAAGCATGTGTTCCATTCATGATGTTTATTGAGATCAATAGATCGAATGGGTGAATTGATCTGGTTTATATAATAGGTGATGTAATGGTTAATAAATGTCATGTGGATTTAGAATGTCACCATCAATCACCTGGTGATGCCCTGGGCAGCTGACTCTGGGTGATGCCCTGGGCAGCTGACTCTGGAGCCCCACATCTGGACTTGGGGCACCAGGATTTGCCCTTGAGATGGCTAACATGATTCGCAGCTGGGTCAAAACCCCGTTGGAACTGGCATAGGATAGGGGTTAGACTCAGCCCCTTACCCTTTCTTAAGCTCAAAAACCAGCAAGGAACATCAATTGAGACTCTATGAGACGAACACCTTCTAGGGGTGCGGATCAGCATTTGAACCACCAACTCCCCCAAAAAAATGGCTACAAGATGCCAAGATGCTACATGTACCTTCTTGCAAACCCAAACCTGCCATAGGTGGTCGCTCCCCACCATTTCACCAAGGGGCCCAATCAAAGCAAACCACCAAAAGGTCAAAGATGAACCACGTCTTGAGGTAGTGCCTGCGACCCATGGTTCTGCCCAGATGGGAACAATATAGATCCACTGAACCAGGCAGGCTCCTCTCAACACAGGAGGAACCCATCGCACAAGTCCGAAGCAACTGCTTTCCCAAGATTCTTGGAGAAGCACCCTACCCTTTAGTAATCTAGCCAAACCTAACCTGAAAATGGAAAGCGTCCATCTTCAGCAAGAATATCATCCAGCTAAGTCAATGAACAAGTTGAACAAGGTAGCTGGAGATTTTTCGACGGTCCAACTCCCCAAACAAAATGGAGCCTTGCCTGAAGATTCCCTGGAAATCCCCCGTCGGAAAATCCTCCGCGCCTCAAGGTGCGTTGGGGAGATTGCACCAGCAGGCCGTGCTCGTAGAAGCCTGGCGGATTTGGAGATGTGCATGGCATGGTGGTTGGGAACTGATCACCGGAAACCATCGGAATCCATGGCTTACTTTACACCAAATACCCGGCCTGGTAAACGTTTACACAACTATGGAAAATCACCCTCTTTAATGGGAAAATCAACTATCAATGGGCCATTTTCAATAGATAGGTTAAATTACCAGAGGGTATATCCCATTAATATCCCATTAAATCACTATAAAATCCCATTAAATCACTATAAAATCCCATTAAATCACTATAAAATCCCATTAAATCACTATAAAATCCCATTGAATCACTATAAAATCCCATTAAATCACTATAAAATCCCATTGAAGGTAAACCCTGCAGATGTTTGCATCCAAGTCTGTGAAAGTCAGGAGAATCACCCCGTTTGAGCAGTAGCAGTCCCGCTCATATTTGAACATCGAAAAATATGTGAAATCATCAGCCCAACTGGGTATGGCTCAGCTCCGAATCCACATATGTATACATATAATTATATGGATAGATATAGATATATATATATATATATATATATCCGTGTGTATATGATTATATGTACTATACGTACATGGTACATGTGTGCTCACATGTAAACCCCAACCAGCCGCCCCAACGTGTTCGCCCGCTCGTTTTTATGTCGACCGGCTCGGTTGAGCGGGGCGCAGGGGTCGCAACTTCGTGGGATCTGTGGAGTAGCCAAGGTGATAGAAGTCCCACCCGTAACCTGAACTGCTATGGGCGGGGGCTGCGGCTCGGCATTGGAGCCCGGTTTTTTTTTGAGAAAAAGGGCCCGAAAGTTTTAAAGGGGCCACTCTTAAATGGAGATCCTGAAAATATGGGCCACAACTTTCAGGGAATGAGGAACTTCGAACATGAGGTACTTTGCATTTCTTCCCTTTCTGTGTTCCGGGAAATTCTGCGACGCAAAAGCTCCAAGCATCCATAAAATCACGGACGTTTTCCTAGAAAGTTCATGTTTCACACAGCCTTACCCAAGACATCCCAAAACAACAATGTGTCACGGATTCTTGCCTTTCGTTTCTTCGGCTCCATGTATAGACATAGATATAGATATAGAGGTGTATATATACATATATATATATATGTATAGCTTCCATATTTCGCGATGCGTCATCGCTCCAACCCTGCTGATCTGCCAGGTGACGGAACAGCATGGGTTTCTTGAGGTCCTGCCATAGCTTGGCCCAGCTGATGACGTCCCGCGTCAAGCGCTCCGTGTGGGCATGGTGATCGCCCTTTGCCCGAGGGGGCGGCGGGAGGTGCTCGCAGTGGTGGAACCTGAGCGGTGGAACCGGCCATTTTTTGGGAGATCATGGGAATGTCATGTAAAATGCTGGGAAAATGAGGTTCATATGTGATTGATATGGGGAAATACCCTGAATATATGGGGATGTACTGGAAATATCCATGGGGATCTAGTGGGATAAGAAGAATCAAGATATGGAAATGTGGTACAAGGCACGACCCAGTTCGAAATAGCTAGCTTGGATGACTAGCATAACTATTGGGTTTATTCTATATAGATATATCGAACATCATCAAACTAGTTAGTGGGGTGAAACAAAACAAACAGAACTAGGGAGACCCACCTTGTATCAGTTGATGTGTTAGTGATGTGGCTTGAAATCCACCCAAAAAAAACATTCAAAAAAAAGTTGCGTTGTGCATGGATATATAATCCATCAAGAGAGAAATGCGGCCATTTGATCAATCCGATCTGTCACACGTGATTGACAAATCTATTAAATGATTTAAGCTTCACAGGTTTCTATCTGGGGAATATTTATTGATAGTTTTGCGGATATCACATCAGACGTCCCGGATGTCATTCCGGATGTGTGCTCACCGGATCCCAGCCGGAGCGAAGGTCGTCAAAATCGATCGGATCGCGAGGAGGATTGAATGAACTAAGACTAAGGCGACGAACTGTTCATGTTGACATGTTTTTTTTAAATGTTTTTGTTGCAAAAAAATATGGGAAAACCATCAGAAATGGGTTCTTGAAGGATCAAAAAAAATACAGGGTACCATGACTTACCCACAAAGAATTGATGAGCGATTGCTTCGGGGGGTACGTTTTGTTGGTTCGGCTGGTACCCCAGTCTCAACGGAACGTCCCAGTTCATCACTAAGCTAAGCAGACATGGAACATTGCTTAATTGTTGAAGAAAGCCCAAGAATAGGGAGATGATGTTTGTCGTATTACCATATGTAAACTATAAAACTGGTATTCCAGTAATCAAACAGTTTTATGTTTTAAGATTACCCCTCCAGTCATCAAACATTACCATGCAAACTCCACAATGTTTGTCGCTGATTTTCCCAGCAACCCTCCATTGCCACGGATGACAGGCTGGAAAATCACCAGTTCCAAAAGAGTTTTCGTCAATATTTAGCGACTCGCGATGAACTTTGATTCAGCAGTTGGTTGAATTATCACACCACTTAGCAGTTGGTTTTATTCATTAAATCATGATGATAATTCAACCAACTGCTGAATCATCGAACTAGATGGGTCATGTTCCGCTATCGTAAAGTTTACCATGTTTACTGGTTGGCGCGCCTCGAAACTGCGACAGGGCTTCATGTTTGAAAAAAAATCCCTCAGAGCCCAGCATCAAATTGCCGAAAAACCAGCCAAAAATCCAGGCACACCACGCAGAGCCAAGGGACTCTGAGCAGAGTCGATCCTCTATCGCTTTCCAATCCTCCTTCCAGTTCTCCAAGCGCAGCACAGAGAATTGCCTGGCAGCTCCACCTTGAAGGATTGAAGTAAACCAACCAAGTTTTAAAGCCTGGGTTTCTAGAGGCTGCCTATAGGAATATAGGAATACCGGATTACCCTATCATATCCTATAATTAAACCAAGTGTTGTGGAATAAACATCCCATATGTTTGTCGGGTTTTGGCCTATGTCAAGTTGTAACCCTAGTAAAAATGCAAAACCCAAAAAGCACATCTGTTTCTCAAAAGTTTTGAATCATAATCCCTTAACACTCCCAAAACCTTCGAAATACATATATAATCATATATATATACACAATGTGGTGAACCCAACGATAAGCCTTCAGTCTTGGAGGGTTTATACCAACCATTTAGATTGAATTTTGGGGTGGTTTATTATTTGGTTTACCACATGATTCTTTTAAGTGTAAAAATAATCTGGGTAAATGATCATATTTCACTAACCTGAAACCTGCGGCCATTTGGGAAGGATTCCCCGAATCCTAACCATGGTGATTTCATGGGATTTTATAGTGACTCAATGGGATATTAATGGAATATACCCTCTGGTAATTTGTTACATAGCTATTGAAAATCACCATATGGGAAAATCAACGATTTCTATGGGCCATGGTTTCAATAGCTTTTTGTAAGTTTACCAGAGGGTATAGGGTTTCAACCATCTTTTCGGTGGCGCAGGATTTCGCAACCATCCACAGCGCCTTCAGATAATTGTTAATATCTACCGTATAATCCCATGATCTATCATTGTCTTTTAATATTTTTAACAGAGCAAAAAATGGATATATATATATATATGTGGTGAATCTATAATAAATCCCATTCACCTGAGTGATGATTCCCTAAATTTTCCCATTCAATAGATGATGTTCTATGATTTTACCAGCAACATCTCACATATCAGTCACTATCAGTCGACATGTGAATCACTACCGCACCTTGCGCTGCGCGGTGGCTGAATCCGCGGGTCATCCAACATCTCCTCCGTTCAGAAACCCGGATGGATAGGAAGAAAGCCCCGTTGACGATGGGATAGTGATGAATCGGATAATCAACAGCTGGTTAATCAGATAATATACTGTTAATAATGGTTAATATATGGTTATTATATGGTTAATGATGGTTAATAACCTGGTTGGTGGTTGAGCCATCCCTCTGAAAAATATGAGTCAGTTGGGATGATTAAATATTCCCAATATGATGGGAAAGTCATAAAAGCCATGTTCCAAACCACCAACCAGATGGGATATTGTCTGTATACAGTGGGATATGGTATGACATACTTGAATGTTGATTGAATTATAATGGAATGGATGCGCATCCCGAATCGAAGCCCGGGTGGCTTCGAAATGGGGGGGATGCATCCCCGATGGAAGCCCGCTGGCAATTGATCTGATGCTGCCAGCGAGTTTCGCTATCAAACTCCGTTTGCTGGGCGAAAAAAGGCATCATCATCGGATTCCGCAAAGATGTAACACACCTATTCTGAATATTCTCCCAGAAGATTAAATATATTAAATAGAAACCTTCTGGTTGCTGGTTATTTCAACCCCTCTGAAAAATATATAAAAATTCTTAGATATTAGTCAGTTGGGGTGATGACATTTCCAACATATGGAAAGTCATAAAATTCCATGGTTCCAGTCACCACCAACCAGTAATGGGTATGTAAATCTTTAATGGATCGATGACCATTCCCTAAATCCCTAAGTCATCACCATGGATTTATGGGATTATAGTCAGTCCCATTATAACCAGTTGGTTTTTTCAACCCCTCTGAAAAATATTGTTTCATCATCATTATTATACCCATCATTATACCCATCATTATACCCATCATTATCCATATAGTCCCACCTATAACCTTGGTTGATAATAATGATGTCATATTATACCCATCATTATACCCATCATTATATGTTATAGTCCTATCCATCATTATACCTATCATATAGTCCCATTATACCATTATCCATAATTATACCATATTATCCCCATCATTATACCCATCATTCTACCCATCATTATACCATATTCTCCATATAGTCCCATTATAACCAGTTGATCATCACCAACTGGTTGACTATTGGATCTCACCACCGTCTCGGCTGCCTTGACGGATCGAAGGTGCAGGACGTCATCGGAATTCAACCTCGATCCGCACATCGCTGAACCGAAAAATGTGACGCGAAAAAAACGCTGTTCATTGAAAAAGTGAGCTGGGGCGGAAAAATATGGAAAAATATGGAAATACTTAGGTACAAAAATGAATATCATATAATATAGTTACAGTAATTGCTGCAATAAGTGCTAAAAATGGCCGCAATACAAACATTGAAACAAAAATGGAACTTGTTCCAAGCACACGGCTCCAAAACAATGAAATAATTCAGTCACTAAAAGTTGTGATGATGCCAAAATTGAACTTTTTGCAGGCGAAACGGCCTCCCGATATGACTTTAACGAGCTGATACGACTTAACCCTAGCGCTTGTAGGGATATTACCTAAGTATAGATGTCACCTAACTATAGATATGACCCAAGTATACATATACAATGATATACCATTAGTTTCCTCTGTTGCAGTTGGCTGTTTCCCAAGTCATGATCATCCAGTCGTCCCGGGAACCAGTGAGGCCCAGTTAGAAGTTAGTGTATAAAGCCATACCACTGGTTAGTTACCATTCTATAGTAACCTAGATTAACTCATAGAATGGTATATCTATACCACAGTTATAGTTACTGTATAAACTATAGAATGGTATAGTTACCTACCATAGATATACTAGATTAACTGTGGTTTATGGTAGGTATACCTATACCATTCTATAGTTAGCTAATGGGATATATAGCTATAAACCCACTATCTCCCAACAGTAAACCCAACGTTTTAAACCAGCTGTGAACTCTGCGTCCTTGACCGGGGAACTCACCTCGCACCATTGCAGATAGGAAGTTGGTTTTACAAATATCTGTGGTTTCTGCCATAAACCATACTTGAGATTCCCATTCTATGTCCATATAATAACTTTGGGAAAACGGGAAAATTTTGGTTAAGTCATGTTAAGTCACCACTAGTGTTGGTGAAGTCACCTTAGTTCAATTGAGTTTTAGTTGATTTTCCCATGAAATAACTAGTATCATTAATATTTCTTAATGTTGGTTTTCTGGTATTTCTCCCTTTATTTACAACATGTTATAATTTATAACTACCATTAACTACCTATTTCTAGTTGATATTCCCATTCTATTTCCATGACATAACTACCATCATCTCTTCATGTCCCGAAAAACCATGGGAACTCGGCTCCGATGCAATCGCCTCGGCGAGCTCCGAGATTTCCATCGATATATTGGATTATTGGATGTATCTATGGGGAATAGATCGATGGAAATCTATGGGTATTTCTATTGGATATATCTATGGGGATATGTATATGATTGTATATGGGTATTGATATTTTTTGATGAATCTATGGGAATATGAATGGAAATCTATGGGAATCTATGGGAATCTATGGGAATCTTGGAATGGTCCTTCAAGTGCTGAAAGATTTATTCTGGCTGGTGGTGCAATAAGCATCCTGAAAAATATGAGTTCGTCAATGGGAAGGATGAAAAAACCCATATCTGAAATGGAAAATTTCAAAACAATGAAACCACCAAGCAGTTTGATAGTTTTTGATGAATATGAATGGAATATGAAAATGGAGAATGATATTCCACTGATTTTTTCCGGGAAATATGAGTTATTCCCATGAGATTCCCATCCGAAGTGGTGACCTTGATGATCTCATTTTGGGGCATTTAAAGCACCGATTCACGGCAGCACAATCGCAGTGAGGTCGTTCCAATTTGCCCTTTGAATGGTTGAAACCCCGACCAAATGATGGCTAAATCATTTGCTACCCAATTTTTCGAAAACCTCATGTTACCCCCATCATCTCCCAATCAAATCACAATGTCTCTTAGTTTTCCCACCATTTTCCCACCATTTTCCCACCATTTTCCCACCATTTTCCCACCATCTCCGAAACCGAAACACGGAAGCAGTTGGTGGTGTTCGTTACCTCCATCAGCACCGTGACGAAGGTAGCGAAGTTGGGCCAGCCGCCGAACTTCGTGATCATCCAGCGCTTGAAATACGAGGCCACGCGCATGTAGGGGTTCCTGCGCGCGCGCGGATCTGGATTTGGGGAATGTAGATATATAAGAATGAATCTATCTATCTATCTATCTATCTCTCTCTCTCTCTCTTCCTCGCTATCTACCAATGTGGATCCCAAAGTTGAGAAAACTCGAAAAGTAGGAGAAGCACCGCTTCTGAAGCATCCGATTTTTGGGGGAGCCGTCCTCGCCAAGAGCACCATCAAGCGTCCATGGCCCTGCTGACAGCATTGATGACACATGAAGGGCGGCGTCACCAGCCAACCTGTCGCCAAAACCCTGGGTTTTTGGGTCAAAGGGATTGCTTCTTGTCAAAACTCCAGAATCAGCCTGGTAGTACTTGGATGACTTGGTAGTTCATCCTGCTCAAAGAATCGGTACAGCCCCAGTTTGTACCCACTTTTTATCGGGATAAGACATATTTTCGACCTACTTTGGTCGCGGGAGAACTGATTGGTTAAGAATGAGATTCCCCATGTTGAATTACGATGAGATTCCCAATACAATCATCCACCACCAGGGGTTGGACTCACGCAGCCGCTGCTCAATCATGGGCTGACACACTGACCCTAGACCAGGAGTCTGAAGCCACTGTTTCCTAGGCCTCACCTAAGGTTTTCTCCGCGCTCGTCAAGAAGGCCATCTCAGCCAGTCGATATGCTCCCACTCTGCTGCAGCCCAGATGTTTCAGGTTCAACCCTGGCAGCTGCTCCGAGAGATTTCCCACCTCAGCTGCGGCTGCGGCGGCCCTGATGCCAGTGTTTTTCAAAGTGGAGAAGCTATCCTTAAATGGCGCCAAATCGATGATGAAGATTCGTCTTGACTGCGATGTTTTTTATTTTTAACCATGTTGGCTGCGTCTTGGTGTTCGGGCCCCCACAACAATCTGATGAAAACATCTCGCTAGCTGTCACCAATCCTGATGGTTCCTAGCGGTTCCCCGTTTCGTGGCTACTCGACACTGGGGTGAGGCAACCATTTCTTGAGCTTCCAAGGGCTTTACAATTGAAATGTAGGGGTGAACCAATTAAATGCCACGGGTTACCCACTTAGCAAAGCCATGATGTATTGCAAGGTATTAAGTTGGTTCACAACATGTTCTAACTATGGATGGATCTGCCACAAACCAGAAAATCTTGAGATCTTGGTGAAATCCACCATTTGTCCCATGGTTTTACGCATGGTTTTACCCATTTCACCAGCGCCTCCCAGCCTGGTGGTACAGCCCATTGGCAAAACACTGCAGCATTCCTGAGACCAGATCTACTTGGGACGGCGCCCGGGTATCCTAAGGATATGATGGATATGGTCAGATGTCAGATGATGTCAGATTATCCATGGTGGGATAAGAAGCGGCTTCATCCACTTGCAGGCCTTGCAGGACGTTTTCAGTCGCTTAGTGGGATGAAGCACCAATCGTGCTGGAACGTGACTTTGCCACTAGGCAAAGGTGCCAAAAACCCGATTTCTCCTCACAGGTTTGCCAAGAAATTAGGTGAAGGTACCCCAACTTATATGGCAATTTAAATCAGGATTGGATGATTGATCAATGGTTTCCCAAGTCGTATACTTTCAGCATCATAGCAAAGAGCTACCGAGTAGCGTGCAGAAACCCAACCACGAACACATGGGAAAGAAAACTGCATCCTTTTCGTCTTACACATCAACTTCCGTAACGGATGTGTGATGATTTGCTGTGAATGTGGTACAGTCAGCTATATATAGACCATCCCCAATACGAACATCCCCAATACTTTCTAATTGGGTTTATCCCTTCGTAATTAACATAACTATGGAAATGACCAGTCTCAGAAGCTCTAGAATCCACAGATTGGCCATAGCTTCGACAAACTGTAATGTGGGTTAAAACAATTCCATAAACCATCCCCCAGTCATCACCATGTTCATGGGCGGTAGTTTTGCCATTCCCAGTCATGGTTGGTTTATCTCATTGTTTTAACCACATTAAGCCCGGCCAAAAAAGGGCTCCGTCTTCGACTTGGCTCGGTTGGCATCCACGGGGTTAAAGCCGGCGTTCATGTAACAGCTTCGGGCCAACATGGAGATGCTGAGGTAAGAGGTTTCCTGGGGTGTGGAGAATGATGAAGTTGCAGTGGGAAAAATCATGGAAAAAACATGGAAAAAACATGGAATAATCATGGAATAATCATGGAATAATATGGAATAATGGGACTTAGCTATGATTTTTGAATGTGGAAAATCCCCCCCAAAAAAAAACTGGCAATGAACCTTTTTGTGTTTGGGGTTGTCCTTGTCTCCGGTCCCCGAACTGGCTGGCTGGGATGGGTAGCGTTATGGGTTGAGCCTTGGTTGGGATGATTTTTTCCTGGAAATCCCATGAAATCCTATTGTCATTGGATTGGTTTAAGGGAAAATCTACAGGAAATTACTTTACTTCGTGTGATCCCCACCATGACATTTATACATTTTCTTACTGGCAAATCTTCTGGCATTCTATCTGACATATCTTCTGACAATCTATTTGGCATTCTATCTGGCATATCT
>Ga0126342_10018106_pt1 | contig 12107 bp, 10 predicted proteins | sample Cyp1metagenome_FD_92528 | JGI IMG/M metagenome (GOLD analysis project Ga0126342, IMG submission 92528) | Coral microbial communities from Lord Howe Island, Old Settlement Bay, Australia - Cyphastrea 1 metagenome | ecosystem: Host-associated > Invertebrates > Cnidaria > Coral ... | reverse complement strand
GCAAAAGCTTCTGTGTGTAAAAGCTTCTGTGTGCAAAAGCGTCTGTGTGTAAAAGGTTCTGTGTGTGAAAAACTATACGAAGGATACGATGCAAACTAGTGTCTTGTACTTGTAATATTTTGTCTTGATACTATTCTCGTCTGCCTATAATACATCTTTAATATATAAATATATTGTCTTGTAATATAGTGTCTCAATACTAACAACAGAAGACCCTCTTCCTTTACGCTCTCGGGCCATCCATCGTCCAGTTTGAGAGTTTGATATGGTACAGATGGCCCATGAACATAGATTACACAAATTGATGATTTACCTAGCTATCAAGTGGCGATTTTCCGGTGACGTTAAATAACCAGTGGGTAAAACGATGGTTTTATGGGCTATAAACGGATATGACCTGTGTATCACTACGATGAGAGCATGTGATTTTGCCTACGTCACTTACACAAAACAGGAGAGCTTCATTAGCATACAACTAGCATACCTGGTTGGTGGTTTGGAACATTTTTTTCCATAATATATGGGATAATCCTTACCATTGACTAATATTTTTCAGAGGGGGTTGAAACCACCAACCAGTTACAGACTGGACCATGTTTTCAGCCATGGCAAATCAAGCCGCAGATGCGGTGCTGAATCCCAAGGATTGCCATCTCGAAGTCCGCCGAGTACAGCTCCTGGTGTGCCATATGTGCAGGCTGGGTGGCAAGTGAGACTGACAATGGGTTTATAGAACCAGTATGACTGGAAAAAGAATGGGAAATACAATGGAGATGTAATGGGAATATAATGAACCGACCCGATTTGATGTGTTCTTTGGGAGCGAGTCATTGCATGTGAGCTTTCACTAGTTTCGGTAAGATTATGTACAGTACTCTGGTAAACTCAACAATAGATTCAGCAAATCAAAGCGAATTTCATCATTTGGGTGTCTTCTAAGCCTTCAAAACTACAAGTTACAATCGGGTTTACCACATTGAACTGATCTCATATTCATGAACTTCAGAGAGATAACATGACGAGCAAAGTTTTCTAAAGCTACAGTGGAATGCCCAACTCCCTTTAAAAAATGTCCAAGTTCTAAGTTGATTAACAATTTGGCTTAAAACCATCAACCACATTATATAATATTATATACAGATATATACAGATACATATACATATTCAGGGTGATAACTATTATGTCTGTATGTGTGCATAGTACACATAGATTCACCAATTTTGCCCTATTATGTATATAGCATACACATATATATATATATATTAATATACATCATATACATAACTATTATAACTTATTGTATCATATAAACACATATACCATATAAATACATTAAATACATATATCATCATATATCATATAATATTAACATAACTGTTATATTGTAACATATTACAACTGTGTACATATATATATATATATCTGGCTAAATCATGGTTAGGATTCGGGGAATCATCCCCAAATGCCCTTACTATTCAGGTTAGTGAAATATTATTTCATTTACCTAGATAGATAGATAGATAGATAGAGAGAGAGAGAGATATATATATATAAATAAATAAATAATTATCAATCACCATAAAAATCTTCACCACGTATCCCAGGTGGAATCCCCGGTGGCTGCTGTTCGCTTCGCCGGTTGTTTGGCCCGTGCCTGGGACACACTGCAGCTGCTTCTGCGCTGCTTGGGGTTTCGCAGCAGCGCACGCTTGGCGTGGAGCTCTTGGGACTTGTGGCCTGGCAGATGGAGCACCGGGGATGGAAAAAAATGGGGATTTCTTGGAGATCCAATGGTGATTCAATGGGAAAAACGGGGATTTCTATGGAAAAATGGTGATTTCATGGGATTTAACCATGAAAAATATAGAAAAAATGTGATTTAATGGTGATTCAATGGAGATTTCTTGGGATTTAGTGGGATATATATATATACATATTGGGGATATAATGATACATATATATATATTACATATCAGATCATATCAGTGATGGATGCATTTGGGGATATGTGGGGATCAAAACCTATGAAACTAGCGACTGGGGGAATTTTTACATCCAGCGGTAACCAAGGTTTGACTTATCGTCATTGGGAAGGGGAATATCATGGGGATATCACGTGGGATATATGATTTTGTCAATGACATGAAAAACCATGAGATCCAAAGTTTAAAATGAGCACGTGACATTTGAATTTGTATTTGTGTTTTTTTGAATGATTTCAATACATCATTGTCTGGTTGGTGGTTTCAAACATTTTTTATTTTCAATAATATATGGGATAATCCTTCCCATTGACTAATATTCTTCAAGATGGTTAAAACCACCAACCAGGTAGTACTTGAATGTACTTGATACATTTGTTGACAAAATGGGGATTCCATCGTCTAAGATGGTGATTTGACCAGTAAACATTGGCGTTTTGACTCCCCAAAATAGCAATTTTGGCAGGGAACAGCTGAGATTTATGTTGGTTGTAGGGGACAAGCATGTTACCTGTTGATATTTGTATGCATTATAATGGTCAGAAACAATGATTTAATGGATATCTTTGAAAACAATGGATTTGTCCCAGGGTTTATCCAAGAATTGTGTATACTGCACATCTGAAGAATTGCAATTTTAAAATTTATAGTAGGGAAAATGATGACACGACCATTAGTATGGCATCGTATGGTATGGTATCGTACTGCCAAAATCATAGACCATTGGATTTTGGGTATGCTGCAGACCATTGGATTCCACCGATTGTTCAAAGAGGGGCAACCCGGGCAACCCGGGCAACCCCCAAAGTAGAACAAACAAAATCTGAAGAACGTTAAATGGCAGACAGCATACCTAGTAGCTCGAGAATTTTGCCACTACCACTGAAGCCTCAAAAAATGTGTCGGTGTGGTGTAAGTACAGCACTAGAGGGTAACATTGATTACGATACCATTGGGCTTTCAGAAAACTTTCATCATCTTACATCCATGGTACTGGAAATCAACGCCTTTCAATGGGGCCTTGCATGGGCGATTTGTTTTAGACCTGGAACTTTGTGCTTAGCCAAGGTTGAAACCAATCCAAGAAGTGGCATTTGCCTTCGAGTCACTTGCTTTTGCTGAGAATGAGGATTGAGGATTCTTTGAGAAGCTGTGTGAAATTGTTTGGTTTTGTGGGATTTTCGGCCTAAAAGGGATTGAGGATTGAAAAGTCATTTAGCACATTTGGGAACCGCTTCATGTGCATGTATAATAATAATATTTATCCTAGTTACCTTCATGGTGTTGAATACTTTTTGTGCCATCGTCAGAACCTTGAGCCAAGGTCCAAGGTGGTCTAATCCGGCTTTGAAGCAATCCACCAACAGGTCCAACAGGTCCAACAGTGGCTGGTTTAAGGACATATTTACCAACAAGCACGTGGCCATAGGAATCCAGCGTTGCCATGACAAGAGAAGTGAGGCTTTGATAAAAAACAACAACCATCCAATGAAATCTATCCCCAGTTGAACGATTCGAACATCGATTCGAACAGCAACTTGGATGGCTTTTCCCAGTGGGATCTGTTAGATTCCGTTAGATTAATGAGATTTCATGAGATTTAATGAGGCCGCCATGTTGGAAGGCAAGTTACATCAGTCGGCCCGAGAGTTACATCCACAATTTTGGGGCTGAAGTTGTAGCACTTCTCTGCGGCTACGGCTTGATAGTCCGATGTTGGCTACTCCTAAGGTTTGAATGTTTACACGCTGGTAATCTGGTAATCAAACATGGCTAGCTGGAAACTCCTCCATGTATAGATGATTATCCCAGCTATGAGACTCCATTTTATTACTAGAGGGTAGCCTTAAACATGCACAATATCTGCGATTCCAGGATCTGAAGTTTCAACCATTGGTTTCCCCATCAAACATGACCAACGACGTGGTCTTTTTTTGATTCCTTTTTTTAAAACAAAACCTCTATCACCATCACAACTATGTTCTTATGACATCCCATCATATCATATCCAACATATCAGATCGACATAAAACCAAACATACACAATACACATCCAACCTTTCATTCATAGCTACATCTGAAAATCCATATGAAACACTCACCACCATGGTGGATGGGGCACCAAGGCATTGGTTCCCCAGTCGCATCTTGGTGCTGGGTGGCAACGCTGGCAACGGTGGCGCGAGCAGATCTGTGGAACTCTTCGATGGAAAGTGGCCGCTGAGACGGGGAAGTTGGAGCGACGACGTCATGAACATGGCACAAGATGTATGGGAAATCCCCACCAAATAGAGGTTTCTGGCTAAAATCAGCTACAAACACATATAATCGACAGATATGATTGATAGTTCCATCATGGAAATTGGGAGGTGTGACCCCTTGTGTGATTTGCTTGTTGTTTGTCATTGTGGTTTTTGACTTGAGACCCCATTTTCCCGGGGTTACCCCAGGTGGGAGACTTCCACCATGCCGATCAGTTTTGCGGGATACCCCCAAGTTGTGGCAATGTTATATGATGTGGAAATTAATGAAAAATCATCAAATTTGATTGCTCTACTTTACCTTATTTTCAGAGAAAACCAGATGAATATGGATGGTTCAAACCTAAAACCCATTTCAGTCCTGGTTTGGTCTCGAAATGTTTCACAAACAAACAGTACTTCTTGCATATGCGGTGTGTCATGGTAGCCCATGTGTCCCAGGCAACAAGTTGCCGACATGGACCGCGGTCGCGCTTCTGGGGCTGCTGTGTGCACCAGCGACGGCCGTGTGTTGGTCATGGGTGGAAAGGCACGGTCACAACGGGCGGAAAGGTGCTGTGATGAACTGGGATTCCCTACAGTACCTGAGACCCATACAAAGTGGTACCCCGCGCAACTATAAGTTGATTTGTAAACCCATGCAACATCACCCAACTATGGCATACTGTAGTTGAATCTACCATACACCAAAATTAGCCGTCAATTAGCCCACTGTTTCACCAACTTACCTATTATTTCAGGGCCCGCCTTGAATTTATGGGTGGTGGATGACTTTGTTGGGAGTTGACCTTAGACTTCACACCGTCATTTTTTCTAGGGTTTGCATAGTAGACCGAACGGGCCTATCTAGTTTGTATTCTACAAAAGCGACATTGTTGTTCCCTCGCAGACTACACTAAAATAGAAAGTGACATTGGTTCAAGTGGTGGATTTGTATGGCAATGTACTGCAATTCGTTGAGATTTGCTGAGTTGTTCTTGTGGTTTGGACTGTTTGCGGGTTCACATGAAATGAGATCGGATAGAGGAATTATATTGTGTCTCTGGCCCAAGGGTCTTAAAAAATATACCTACAGTACTTGATTTGGGGATTGTTCTAAGTCCAACTCAAGATCTGCAGCAAATTTGAAAACATGATTGGTTCCTTTTGTTTGAGCCGTTCCCATTTCTATGTGGCTTGTCTCGGTGAATAATCGGTGACAGGATGGAGACACAGCTCTTGACTCTGTGGAGGAGTGCGCAGCCCACAAGTTCAGTGCTGCTTGAATCATTTTCCCCATTGTTTGATGGCCATGAATTGGGATCTTTCATGTCTAGAAAGGTCCGGATCTCAAGATCCCAATTACGCCAGAATCTTCCTGAGCAGTTTCGTTCAAATGGCCGCAGCATCAATCAATCGTTCACAGATATCAAGTGAGCCTGTGGTTTGGAGTACCAGGATCTTTTTTGCGGGATCGTGACAAGCAGAGGCATCCCCGAGCATTTCAAACCACCACTTGAAATCACTCCTTAGCTACATTGGTTGAACAGCTGGTTTCAAATTCTAGATATGTTTATCAGCTCCCCTTCATAAGAAGTGAATCATTCTCCTGATTCCACCTCGAAAAATGTCCCTGGGAATGCGAAGCCAGCCTGGAAGAGGTACAATCTCGACAGCAACACCTGGCAGACTGTGCTTGATCCTGAGATGACAATGGACGTGCTGCTCCTTCCCATTATTCAGCTATTAACTACAGCGCCCGTGCAGATGTCATCCCAAAGTACCACTTTGGGGTGGTATGAAAGTATAAACTAATTGATTTGAATTGGAAGGATAAGATGCCCAGAAACCATTAGAATGATGAGCATCAAATGACCAAATTCAGGGCTCGGGGGAACAACATCTCTGGATATCTCCGGTGTTATTTTGAGCGTAATCGAACCTGGCAACGGACAATCCCTCATCATTTCAATATCCATTTATTATATTTGAATACGTCTTTTTTAACCATCAAACATGACTCTTCATCATTGCTATCTTTGATTGGCAGGTATCAGATCACCAGAGGTTAGCTGGTTAAACCATGGTTGGTGGATTTGTCCTCGGAGTCAATGTGGATAGACACTACTTGGATCATCCCAGTCACCAGGTTAGCAAGTCCCATGACTAGGTAAATTATACCCTCTGGTAATTTAACAAAGCTATCGAAGGTCATCATCTTTTTACAAGTAAATCATCCATAAGTGGAGCATTTTCCATTGCCATATTTGGTTACCAGAGGGTAACACCAGGTAGTAACACCACTAATCATTATTAAGAAAATATTCGATTCCCATTAAATCACCATTAATCCACCATAACTTGCCCCGGTTCCTCGCCCCTTACGAGTCGTAAGAAGTGGGAAATGATCCTCAGTCGTCACCAGGTCGCCTTTGAGAATCGCACGCTGGGGATGCGCCGCGGTGGAGTTCCGGAACCAGGTCAGCAGGAAGGATGCGAGGAGAATAGTATGGTTGACATTTGGCATATATTTTTTGATATTATATGTAATTATATAGCATATATATATATATATTAATATTCAATATGTATTTGATATACAGAACATGATCACACACATATATATGTATATATATAGTATTATTACCCGCAGCACGTTCGCTATATACACTTTCATATGGTTTTTGTCATGGTTCATTTAGGGTTTCTTTAGGGTTCATTTAGGGTTTCATTAGGGTTTCTTTAGGATTTCTTTAGGGTTCATTTAGGGTTTCTTTAGGGTTTCTTCAGGGTTCTTTGAGGTTTTCCTCGCGTTTTTCTAGGTTCTCTTTAGGGCTTATGTAAAAGTGTTGAAAACAGCGAGAGGATTTCAGCCGAATCCCCGCAGAGGGTCATCAATCACGTCCCTCACGAAGCGAAGTGGGGGACATCAGCGTAAATCATCTCGACATAATGGAAGGCCACAAAGTACTGTAATGGTCACAAAAAATGAAGTTCCCGACAATCATCCCAAAAGAGTTTGGGGCATGGCACAAGTGCTGGCCGCATGATCACATATTATATATATATTTATTCATACACACCTGTATGAGAGAGACTTCCTTGATTATTTTGAGATGATTGGTTTGCCTTTTCTTTTGCCATCTTGCTTTCAGTTCATGTTGTGAAAGAAAACATGGAATGTGCAGTATCTGAGACAATCGAACTCGTTAGGTGCAGAAAGGAACCAGGACGACATTCATGCTTCCCTCCTTCAAGGATAATCATCATAAGAAGTCTTGATATTTCCCCTTTATGGGGTGGGTGAAAAACATCACCCGTGGTGAAGGATTGGCCGGGTGATAGTTTTGGTTATTACTTTGAGCGAAATAGTGATTCTATCGTATTCTATCCCTACGCCCGTCTCGCCGATGTCGCCGGCCTCACCCACCTCTCCGGCGGCATCGTTGCCATCCCCCGTCGCCCACTTCCCGGACCTCGCCCACGTCTCCGGCTCAAGAGCCGTTCAGCTTATGGGACGAGGCGGACATCCACCCAGATGCCCCGACCTATCCAGCACCGGTGCCAGTGAAGCGACGTTGGCTCGTTGGAAAGGTGGAAGACTCAGAAAGGAGCCGGCAGCCTGCTCTGCTTGTGATTTGGGCAAATACGGGCAAGTTCCAAGCGCTGTAAACATCAGCTATACTTAGAAAGTCTTGGGACCTCAAAAAGTACGTCCTTAGGAAAAGTTGGCCTAAAGAGTGCTTTCGCCGAGATTTTATAGCATTGCCGAACTTCTACGGCCGAGCCTTTTTAGCACTGCCGGCCTTCTACGGCCGATTTTTTATCTTTTAGAGACTCAGTCACTCATAAATGTTGACGGATGCTATTAAGGAGTGCTCACGATTGCTCACGATTTCTGATATGATTGCCGAATGTGCCGAATTTTGCCTAACAAGCTCCTTTTCAGCTCCTAGGTACTTTCTAGGTCCACTTTCCATAATATGCTTGTACTCGCTCACGATTTTATGGCCACTATATATATATATATATGGCAATCCCTTCAGCCAAACATCATCAGACATGTAACTTCGATATGTACCTTGTAAGGTCTTAGGGACCCAAAAAGTACATCAAGAGAAGATGTACTTTTAGGACCAAAGATGTAAAAAGTACATGTGGCTGATCGTACCTTTTGAGACCACTTTCTACGGAAATTCCTGGGACCTCAAAGTAGGACCACTGACTTCTAGGGTATTGTGTATTATGATTGGGCATGAATTTTTGAGTTGTGTGAAAAGCGCTCGAATTCTATAGATGCAGGATGCTCGGCATGGAGTGGCGCGCCGTGATCCCCAGACTTCTGGAGGATTCGCGCTTGAAGCGGGAGCTTCAGTGCGGCACCTTGCCCAGTGTTGATTGGAGCATGAAACGTGCCAAGCCTTCAATCATGAGCCTGTACATTAGCACCCGCGTTGAGCGCCCCAACGGGGTGGAGGTGTAGCGAATTTTGTTTCCGCGCGCAACTGTATGAATTCATGAATGTGCCCTGGTGACAACAGCTGCAAGTTGCACCGCAGGCATTGATCGCAGTGCCTCTTTGGAGGGGGTCATGTATTGCTCCTACAACACCATCGTATGCACACGCAAAGGTTGTGACGCGTCGGGCTGGTGACCCGTTCGGATTTTCCAACGACCGGCGACTCTTAGGCTTGCTCGATGCCTTGCCAGAGGGTGGTAGTGCAGCAGAATTCATGGCAGCCGGGGACCCTTGTTAAGAAGAGCTTGAGCAAGGCGCCCCCCCAGGCCCTGCCAAGTAAACACGCTTACCGGGTCCACATCCTGATGGTCGACACAATGCTCGTCCGCGGAATTGTTTGCGCAATTGCGGAACAGGTGCTCGAGCATGTCTTCTTTAGGTCGCCGGATCCGCGCCAGGATGGCTCCCTGCGATCGGACTAATTAGGCGCCTATATACGCACGCTGCCAAGGATGTGCCAATTCTTTTTGGCAACTGACATGGTGAGCAAAGCGAAGGTATGTCATAAGGCCACCGATGTAAAGGTCCGAGGCAAGGGACTAATACACTTTGACACATTATCACATGGGGCTTCCAAATGAAGAGCTCCACTACTAAACCACGCTAAACCATATTAAACTAACACCATACTAAACTAAAACCATGCTAAACATTTTTTGAAAAATAGTACGAACGACACTTAACCAGTGTTTTTTTTCTGGGTGGTTGTTTCTGAGGCCCTTTGCTCAAAAATAAATTGTTTCATTTGTCAATGGTGGCCCTTCAGGTCTATGTGATCGGTGGGCGGAATACCGAGCCCGTCCTCCAGTGCGAGAGCCTTTCGAGGCGATGATTGGATCACAGAGAGAGGTTGCGGAAGACCAAGTTTTGCATCATTTGTTGAAAAAGCCTTCTGGAATGAACTGTGACCGCCGCAGGTCCGAGTGGTGCATGGTCACTTGGTCTCAAGCGGCTGTGCTGGTCATAAACTACTTCTTTTTGAGAGGATGAATCGGTATTCACCATCAAACATTGGGATTGAATGGGGGTTTCACCAACAAAATTATGTGGCTCATCAAACTTGACTTGGAGTCCTTCGCATTCAAAGGGTTGAGACGTGGTTTGAGTATTTCTGAAACCCACAGTCAAAGAGGTTGAATCTGTGTTTTCCTTAAAACCGGTGGGAATTTTGAGGAAAATCCGCGTTTGACAGCTGTGACACAGCAAAAGATTCATCATTTCCTGTAAGTTTCCATAGATTTCCCTAATCTTCGGCACTTCTTCACCAGAGATTTTAAGTGTCGTTGCTGAGTTCCACAATGGTCTTGTGAGGCGCCGAGCTTGATTGAAGGCCGCACCTGTCCAACAGTGGCGGTCCGGATGCTTAGGATATGAAGCCCCAAAGGGTCATCAAACATGGCTTCCTGAGGGAAGTCCACAAAGTACATGGGAATGTTCCAGCAAACCATGTTTAATTCCCAGAGGGTATATCCCACACTTTTTGTCGCCACAAATGGGAGAATCACAAGTTTTTGATGTGGCAATCAACCACATTGGTTGGTGATGCTGGTGGTTTTAAGCATGTTCTATTTTCAAGCATAGAAATGGATGACGATCCCCAATGACTTCCCTATTTTGCAGGGGTTGACACCACCAACCATTCACCCTCACCGATTTTGCATGTTTCCTCACCTGTCAGGTGAGGCTTGTTATAGATTTTATGTCAGCTGTCCCGCCTCCTCCTTCTCCTTCTCCTCCTCTGGGCCTCAACTGCAAGCGCTAGATCGCACAAACACCAAGCTCAGGAGCAGAATGACCTCCGCCGGACCTCAACTGCAAGCGCTAGATCGCAATGTTCCCCGCCGGACCCGAACAGCAAACTCAGGATCAGAGTGTTTCCTGCCGGGCCTCAACCACAAAGAATCTCCGAAGATATGCCAAATAGAAAGCCAGAAAGAATGTCAGAAGATATGCCAGATAGAATGCCAGAAAGAATGTCAGAATATATGCCAGAAGGTATGTCAGAATAGATGCCAGAAAGAACCTCAGAGTATATGATCAAAAGAATGACTTCCAGATGATATGTCAGAAACTATGTCAGAATTATGCATCAGGGTGGGGATCACTCGAAGAAAGTAATTTCTAGTTTATTTTGCGAGCTCAGAGTTTTTTTCCGGCCCACGGTTTTGATGTATGTTAAAATCAGAAGCCGTCGTCTCCTGTAATTTGTTCCCTCAATTCACCCAAGTGTTCCCCATGGTTGCATCATGGAACAAATTACAAGTACTTTGAGTGTTCTCTTTTTCCGTTTAGCTTGGGTCCTAACTTGCGAAGACCTTTGCAGGAAACATTTCTCCCTCAGGTCCTGGGCGGCGACCTCTTCGTGCTAGGTGGGACGTGACTGATCTCGGTACCATTGTTTAATAAGGGATTTATACATTTTTGGGATCATAGAATGATTAGAATGGGGGTTTGAAAATTCATATAGGGCTAATGGGATAATTATGGAATTTGAATCATGTATATGTTTGAACTGAACAGTCTGATTTTAACACCAGACTTCAGATGCACCAAAAGTTGTGCATTCGGGAGCTGAAAAAGAGGTCCTTTGGGTGGAAGCAACCCATTGTGGTACATATATCAGTTGTATTTGAATGAATGGCAAATATATCACTCCTCGAGCAGTGTGCACGCATTCTACACCCAGAGGGCTCTGCCATTCAGAATTGCGAAACAAAACCTTCCACTCACGTGACCTGTTGAGTGTGCACTTAGCCAAATGGAGTTTATTCCCAGCATAATGTACCTTCTGGTAATCCAACATAGCTGGCCGCTGGGATATATTTATGCCTATGGAGGGATCATCCTGGGAGGCGGAACCAGTGGCTCCACAGTGGAGCGTCTCGATCTTGAGGTGCACAGATGGTCGTTGGATGAATCCCTCTGAGTAGAAATTTAGGGGGATTAACAATGGTTAACATCCATTTGCCAACTATCTTATGGTGATGTTTGGTGGAAAAAAGGGAAATTACTTTACTTCGAGTCATCCCCACCATGACATTTATACGTTTTGTTACTGGCAAATCTTCTGGCATTCTATCTGGCATATCTTCTGGCATTCGATCTGGCGTTCTATCTGGCATATCTTCTGACATTCTACCTGACATATCTTCTGGCATTCTATCTGGCAAATCTTCTGGCATTCTATCTGACATGCTATCTGGCGTTCTATCTGGCATATCTTCTGGCATTCTACCTGGCAAATCTTCTGGCATTCTATCTGGCATTCTATCTGGCATAGCTTCTGGCATTCTACCTGGCATATCTTCTGGCAGATGTTCTGGCATATCTTCTGGCATTCCATCTGGCATTCTATCTGGCATATC
>Ga0126342_10018105_pt1 | contig 12109 bp, 10 predicted proteins | sample Cyp1metagenome_FD_92528 | JGI IMG/M metagenome (GOLD analysis project Ga0126342, IMG submission 92528) | Coral microbial communities from Lord Howe Island, Old Settlement Bay, Australia - Cyphastrea 1 metagenome | ecosystem: Host-associated > Invertebrates > Cnidaria > Coral ... | reverse complement strand
GATCAATCACCTTTCAGTCCATCAGTGGATTCGCTCTGCCATCCGTGAGTCACAACAACCAACCTCTCCTATAGGTTTCCTATTTTTGAAACTTCCGCCACCGCCTTGTGCGGTGCTACTGGTATCTTCCATGCAAGTTGCCCAGATCAGGGGGTTGTTCTTGGGCCTCTGTTGGGCCATTTGGAGGCTATGGTGGGCCATGTTGGGCTATGTTGAAGCTACGTTGGGGGGGATTTGGAGGGGGGATTTTTGTAGGGCACGAACCCTTTCACCTTCGAGCCCCACAACAACTTCTGTAGGTGGAAAATTATTTTGCCTCATCATCGGGTTACGGGTGCATAAGTTATTTTGCTATGATTCTTGTTAGCTGATGTACACATAAAAAATTGGTAAAAAATGGAAATTATTTCAAAAAAATATTCCAGAACCTGGTCCCACCCCAAAATATTTTTCCCAAAATATTTTTAAAGGTAGGACGCATATATTTTGGGAGGGGGCTGTTGTGAGCGGCAGAAAACTGAGATAAATGGCATGGTTGTATCGCGGCTTCACTTCCTACGATTGCGTAATTAACACACTCCTAGTGAAGTGGATATCGCGCCTGGTTTCGCAAAAAGTGGATCTGTGGGAAGGCATGCGGCTATGATTTTAACAAAGCAGAATGCGAAAACATGCTGCTACCTTTCCCCGCAACAGTGCCATGCAAAAAGGCTATAACTAGGAAAGGGCCGACATAGTTGTATCGCGGCTTTACTTACTACGAGAAAACTGTGTCGTTGCGCATCACATGCTAAATAACAGGAGTCAACAACAAGGCATCAACTTTGCTTGGTGGTAAGCACAAAGGAACATATATTATTATAACGAGAAGGCCAACCTGGTTGTATCGTGGCTTTACTTCCTATGAGCAAGCTGAATGGTTGCGTAACACACTCCTAGTGAAGAGGATATCGCGCCTGGTTTCACAAAGTGGATCTGTGCGAAGGCATGTGGCATGTGTATGCGAAACATGCCTCTACCTTTCCGCTGAAGGGCGCTATGCTAAAAGGATACAACCAGGAAAAGGCCAACATGGTTGCACGGCTGTACTTACTACGAGCAAACTGAGAGGTTGCGTAGCACACGCTAGACGTCAGGAGTCAGCAACAAGGCATCAACTTTGACTCGTGGTCATTTTAAGAAAGGCGAGTTTGAGCTGGTCGTATTATATCTAGCAAAGGAAAATGTAGGTTGGAAAGTCATGAGGAAGGTTAACTAAGTGGGTAAGCTTGATAATTGTTGACAATGGGGAATGCTCTTGTTGTTGAAGACGATTGGGGTTTAAAGGCCGTGGTGTGTCGAAAGGTGCAGAAGGGTAAAGGCCGGTCGGGGGTCCTGAAAAAAACCAAACAGCCGGGCAGCAGGACGGACCAGGGGGGAATCGTTTGGGCTGTAGTTCGAAAGCCGCTACCCCCAGACCCCCTATACTCTCACTACGTTCGCAAGAGACACTTCAGCCACTGCCTCCGGCTGGCTTTGATAACAATTCTTATGTACGGATACGTATCGAGCATTGCAATTCTACATCTGCCTGATGTCAACTTTCAACTTGTTCGGCCTCCAAAGCCAATTTTTGCTGATGTGGGTGCTTCCCAAGACCGGGGCCCCGGAGTCATCAAGCAGCGGATGGTCTGTTCTGGAGGCTGACAACCCACAATGACTTGTAGTTTGCAATGGGTTTCAGACATTGAACATCAGTGAGCCCATATGTGCAATGTCAAAAGATGTGTATAATATGTCTTATGGCCATCCATCCCATCATGACAATCCTTATATTCTCATATGTATATACGATTACTGGGGTATATACAATTATATACATCTCTATTATTCCGTATTATTGGATTGATGGCCCTCCCCCAATACGGGTACATCCAAGTCTTGGCTGAGGCACGCCAGCCTTCCAGGAGGCTCTGGCTGTTTGCCTTGATTGCTCTCTTCCTTGCCTGTGGTGTGATGAGATAATATCCAAGGATATCCAAGGATGATATGGAATGGAACCCAATTTGAATTTCAAACTCAGACATATATTCAGACAAACTGAGATTGTTCAGCAGGAGTACGCCAAAAACAAGTCAGAAACTATAAATGTGCGCCAAATAGGAACCTGGAGCAGTTTGAAACATTTTGAAACCGTGTCCAAGGCTTAAGCGGGATCCCGGGTAGGGCGAGCGTACAAAAACAATCGCTGCCTCCCTCAATGCAGCGCAGCAGCCACAATATATCATCCACGATTTTCCGGGGAACCAGAGGTTTGTCCACCGATTCGTGTGACGTGGATTTGGGGACAAATCCAGCAAGTCAACTGCAACTCATTGAGTTCCCAAGAATTTCGACCTTCAGAAAACAAATGAAAATAAACCGTGAATAGCCGCGAACCGCCGTGATAAATTATAAAGTGGTATAATTAATTGGATCTAGCACAGGCCAACACCTTCAACACCATGACTATTCCATAGGAAGGCCTTTGTTGTCAGGCTCAGCTTGATGGTTTGGACCTCAGGTGTGGGAAGTTGAGAGCACCACAACACCAACACCATTCAAGATCTCTTGCGATTTTCGACCAAATGAGTCTGAGTCTGAGCAGGCAGTTGTTAGAAGGTGACAATTAAAGGACCGGATAACCCCACAAGTCAACTTCTTCCGATAATGAGCAACAAATGTTGTAGCGGGGACGGGGACAGAAGGAAAGACAAAGGTGGTGGTGGAGGATCGAGAAGTAAATGAAGAGCTGTGCGTGACAAAGTTGTATGTGAAAGATGGGGTGTTGCAAAGAAAGATGGTGCGCAAAGACCAACAAGACCCAGCATCGCCCTTTTGCACGAAGCAACTGAAAGACATCCCTGCCACGGGAAACCAAGGAGGATGTCACCAAGTGCCACGCCTGGTGGATGTTGCCAAGTGCCACGCCTGCCACGCAAAGTGACGCGACGCCCCGGGCGACCAAAGCGCGCCCAAGCGCGCCACCAGAGCCAGCCCAGTGCCCCAAGTGCCACGCCTGCCACACGAAACGAAGGTGGATGTCACCAAGTGCCACGTCTGCCACGCAAAGTGGCGCCGCCAAGTGCCACGCCTGCTACGCAAAGTGGCGCCGCCAAGTGCCACGCCTGCCGCAAAGTTGTGACAAAGTTGGTGTGTGAAAGATGCTGTGTGACAAAGTTGCGTGACTGAGATGGTGTGTGAAAGATGGTGTGTGTGTGTGACAAAACGCAGAACGAAGGTGGATGTCGCCAAGTGCCACGCCTGCCACGCAAAGTGGCGCCGACAAGTGCCATGCCTGCCACAAAGTTGTGACAAAAATGGTGTGTGAAAGATGCTGCGTGACAAAGTTGTGTGAGTGAGATGGTGTGTGAAAGATGGTGTGTGACAAAGGTGGTGTGCGAAAGATGGTGTGTGACAGAGTCGGTGTGTGAAAGATGGTGGGTGACAAAGTTGTGTGAGTGAGATGGTGTGTGAAAGATGGTGTGTGACAAAGTTGGTGTGTGAAAGATGGTGTGTGTGTGTGAAAAAAATTGGTGTGAAAGATGGTGGGTGACAAAGTTGTGTGACAAAGTTGGTGTGTGAAAGATGGTGTGTGACAAAATTGGCGTGAAAGATGGTGTGTGTGACAAAGTTGGTGTGTGAAAGATGGTGTAGATGGTGTGTGAAAGATGGTGTGTGACAAAGTTGTGTGTGAAAGATTGTGTGTGAAAGATGGTGTGTGACAAATATGGTGTGTGAAAGATGGTGCGTGACAAAGTTGTGTGTGAAAGATGGTGTGTGACAGATGGCGGAGGCGGGCGAGGCGAAGGAGGCGGGATACAGAATCAAAAACAAGAACCCCACACAAAGATGTGGGGAGAAATCCCAAGTGGATACAGGCACTTGACTATGATGAATTGTCGAAAGTTCAAACAGATTTTCGGTCTTTCTACCTGTCAAGCCGCGTTGATCTGGTATGGCGGAATTCAAACCTGTGGGCCATGTTTCCATGGAACCATATGGGAAACTGTTTAGACATGTTTAGAAACAGTGTTTTCAACCTCAAGGCTTCCATTTGGGAATGCAAATGAATGCAATTTTGCCAAGGTACTGGGGCTTGCAGGCGGGACCTCAGATACCCTTTGAAACCGATTTCCCCCAAAACGATCCAGCGGCCTGGAGTATTGAAGCATGGGAGTCGAAATCAAAATGACATCTAGAAGGTCAACTTTGACAACTGCTTTTGACCACCCCAAGAAGGATCATGTTTCTAGAAAATGGTAGGTGCTGGGGGGCCGGTGCACATGTCTTTTTCTTTTATGCATGTACAGGGGAAAGCGAAAGGCACACCTAGTGAGGTAAAAACCTTGCTTTCCGCTTGTACCCCGTAGGCACACCTAAGGCGTGCCTACACCTGCGCTTCGTCGTGAGCTTCTGGAGCGCTGGAATATTCAAAACCATTCAAAAATCAAAGCACCAACGGTCTCTAGAAAATCAATGCACCCACCTTTTGGCCCATAACATAAACAATAATCACCTAGGATTCTTAGAAAAACTGCCTGTGCTTGCCGAGGCGCAGCCCCTGGAGGGAGAGGCTTCTGCCAAGTCCGCGCCTTCGCAGGTTTGACACCTGTCAGAACTCTGCCGGGCACGTATGGCCCAGTCTGACCTGTCTCACCTGCCCCTGTCTGACCCACGTGCGACATTGGGGCCAATTCAGATTGGACCTGGCGACATGCAGCAGTGAAGGGCAAAACGAGTTGATTTGGCCCAGGGATGGCTCAACTGCAAAATCTGTTACAGAATTGGAGAAGAGGATCGAAGAGGTCTTCAATATCATTTTTGTTGTCTACGTGCAAACGGCGTGTGACAATTGAAATTACACTGAAGAGGTTGAGTCCATAGAGTCCATATCACCTCCTGGGTATACATATCACATGTGCAAGACTTGGGGTAGGCAGTGGTGTCCCAAATCAAACAAACCTGCGACAGACCATGTGTTATGGATGAGTGGAGTCTGCAATCCGTAAAGCCTGTGGAAACTGAGCAGTGGCCAACCGTGTTGTGTAATCTTCTTGTTTTCAATTTCCATTGCATGAGCCTAGCAGTCCAACCACGGTTGAAACAACAACCAATCATCATTCCTATGGCTGTTTCAGGCCCAATGTTTTCGAGTTTCATCCAAAAAAGAAATAAGAACACTGAAAATCCCTTTCGAAGGAAGTTTAGAAGCAAAACATCGGACTATATGGACAGATGGAAAAGCAGAGGTGAGAGCAATCAGAGAAGAGCAAGAGTCACAAGAAAGAAGATGCAGGTGCGCGCAAAGGCACTGTGTTTTTCCAATCATTTGTGGCCCCGGAGGGTCGAAAAGTAGGCTTGCTAAAGCGGCGGATGCAGAGCCATCTGGGAAGATGAGAGATGAAAAATTGCACGCCGTTGTGGCGCGAAGCACATTTTGAAGTCAAAATGTGCAAAACACACACTATGTTCGGAAGTTGAGATGTGGGAAAAGTGCACGGCGCTGTGGCGCGAAGCGCGTTTCCAAGGCAAAACGGTAAAAACGCCACATGCTCATGCTCGGACCACTTTGGAGTTTCGGATGTGGAAAAAGTACATGCGGTCGTGGTGCGGTGCACATTTCGAAGTCAAAACGCTAAAGAAAACACACATGTTCGGACCACTTTTGGATATTAAACCGCATCACGCTACACCACAACAACGACGACGACAACAACAACAACTACTACATCTACTACACCAACTACAACTACAACAAGTACAACAAGTACAACAACAACTACAACTACAACTACAACTACAATTCAACTACTACAACTCCACTACACTACAGTACTATAACTACTCTCCACTTCACCACTTTACACTACTAATACAGTACAACTAACATTACAACTACAATTACAGCTACAGCTACAACAACAACTACAACAACATCAGCTACAGGTACAACTACAGCTAGACTACGTTTTTTTCAACTACGACTGCAATGCAACTGCAACTACTGCCAGTAGTGCCGCACAAGGCGGTGGCGGAAGTTTCGAAGATAGGACGCTATAGGAGAGGTGAGTTGTCGTGATGTATGGATGGCAGAGCGAACCCACTGATGGACCGAAAGGTGGTTGGAAATGTGTTTTTTGGAGTGGTTGCAATGGTTGCAGTGGTCACCTCAACCACAACTGCTGGATGTAGTGTGGTGTAGTGCAGCTGTAGTTGTAGTGCAGTTGTAGTGTAGTGTAGTGTAATTAGTGTGGTGCAGTTGCAGTTGTAGTTGTGGTGTAATGAGGGTACTGCAATGTAATGTAACGTAGTGTAGTGTGCTGTAGTGTTGCGTGCTGTAGTGTAGTCTAGTGTAGTCTAGTGTCGTGTGGTGCGAAGTGGTGTGGTGTAGTGTGGTGTAGTGGAATGTAGCGTAGTGGAATGTAGTGTAGTGTAATGTAGTGTAGTTGTAGTTGTCGTTGTAGTTGTAGTGCAGTGTAGTATAATATAGTGTAGTGCAGCGTAATGTTATTAATTAGTGTAGTGTGGTGTAATTAGCGTAGTGTAGTGTAATGTAGTGTAGTTGTAGTTGTAGCTGTAGTTGTGGTGTATTGTAGTGTAATTGAGTGTGGCGTAGTGTACTGTAGTGAAACAAAGTGGAGCGTAGTGTAGTAGTGTAATTAGTCTAGTGTAGTGTAATCTAGTGTAGTTTTAGTTGTAGCTGTGGTTGTAGTTGTAGTTTGTGTAGTGTAGTGTAATGTCGTCTTGTTTAGTGTAGTGGAGTGTAGTGTGGTGCAATTAGTGTAGTGTAGCGTAATTTAGTGTACAGTAGCTGTAGTTGTAGTTGTAGTTGTGTGGAGTGTAGTGTAGTGTAGTCTAGTCTAGTGTAGTGTAGTGTAGTGTAGTGGTGGTCGTAGTTGAAACTGCTGCAAAACCCTCACGTTTTGCTCACTTTTGACAATGTACAGAGTCCCTTGCGCCTGCCACACGAAACGACATCTGAACGTCCAAAAGTGGTCCGACACCGTCAGTTTTTAACACTTTTGACTTCGAAATGCGCTTCGCGCCAAAAGGGCGTGCACTTTTTCGACATGTAAACTTCCAAAAAATGCTCCGAACACCGTGTGCTTTGTACATTTTGACTTGGAAATGTGCTTCACGCCACACTGGTGTGCGTTTATTTTTCGACATCTGAACTTCCAAAAGTGGTCCAAACATAGTGTGTGTTGTGCGCATTTTGACTTCCAAATGTGCTTCGCGCCACAACGGCGTGCAATTTTTCGACATCGCACCTTCCAAAAGTGCTTCGCGCCACACCAGCGTGCGTTTATTTTTCGACATCTGAACTTCCAAAAGTGGTCCAAACATAGTGTGTGTTTTGCGCATTTTGACTTCCAAATGTGCTTCGCGCCACAACGGCGTGCAATTTTTCATCTCTGATCTGGCCAGATGGCTCTGCACCCGCCGCTTTAGCGAGCCTACTTTTCGACCCTCCGGAGCCACAAATGATTGGAAAAACACAGCGAATCGCGACTTTTCTACCTTTTCGCGCGCCTGCATCTTCTTTCTTCTGGCTCTTTCTCTTCTCTGATCTTCTTTTTTCTCCTCTTCTCTTCACTGACCCTCTGCTTTTGCATCTGTCCATATTGTCGGAAGTTTGACTTCTAAACTTCCTTCGATTACATTGCGCTACACTACCTCACACTACATCCAGCAGTTGTGGTTGAGGTGACCACTGCAACCATTGCAACCACTCCAAAAAACACATTTCCAACCACCTTTCGGTCCATCAGTGGGTTCGCTCTGCCATCCATACATCAAGACAACTCACCTCTCCTATCGTCTCCTATAGCGTCCTATCTTCGAAACTTCCGCCACCGCCTTGTGCGGTACTACTGGTATCTAGATCATCAGTCTATTATCTAGATCTTCCATGGTCTTCCATGATCTTCCTGGATATGTTTGATGTTTAGCATCTGCTTACCATCCCCCAGCGAGTTGTCTGGCACCTCCGCTGGATTCCCGGGCGCGAAAAACCCACCTCAAGCGCGCGGGGCAGCCCTGGTAAATACCCTTAGTATCCCTTAGTACCCTTGTGAATCTGCCCGGGATGATCGTGATGTTCACAGTAGTCATTAGATATTGTCGGGGTTTTCGGCATTGTTCATTTACTCCGTCTTGCGGTGGGAGAGCGTGTGGCATTGCTTGACTCATACTTGCATTATTTCGTTCCAATTTTATGTGATGAAGCAAGTCACTTGAAGTTAGGCTCACAGACAAACCTTAAGATACATTATATATATAAGCACCACAACAGTGCGATAGGAACCAACAACATCTTCTCAAATTGCTACAGCATGATAGATCAGGTTTTGACAACAAACCAGCAAGTACCAAGACAAAACACGTTTACATACTGGAACAAAACTGTTCATTCGGTTGTACACTTAAGGTTTCATGTTTCCAGGGTTTGCGACCCAGGGTTTTGCTGATGTTGTTGATGATGATGATGATGATAGAAAGTACGTCATCTGACTCGTACATTCGTTGGCGTCTCCCTCTGCACATTGCTCATAATTTGCTAAATATATCTAAATATTGCTTTAAGGTGCAACGCAAAGCCCTCGAGCTGCGCAATGAAACAAACAGCTGCCAGGTACAGCTTCTGGGGTTCAATCTCGAATCTCGGGGAGAGTGCAGGTATCCCAGTAAACAAAACGAGGAGATACGAGGAGTATCAGTGGGCAAACAGCAGGGCCTGACCGGTCCAGGTATGTCCAGGTATGTCCAGGTACTTGTACTGATACCTGTATCCGACCAAATGAATTTCTGAAGCAACTATAGTAGCTTTGTTTTGTAGTTGCATTCTCTGCCTTCCTGTCTGTCCTGTCTATTTGCTTTGAAGTTCCCCTACTTTGGTTTCTTGTTTGCCACTACGCACTAATATAACTAATTCATTTTCTTTTTGCATCCCGTTGCATTTTCCCAGTTCTATAAGGGTTCTTCATGGTCCTTCATGCACGTCAGGCCGAGTTGCCTCGTGGGTACGACTGAAATCCGGGCACCGCGCCGCCGAAGCCCGGTTCCCCATTGGATGGCTGTTCCTGATCACTGCAGCTTCAACCGGATGGATGCAGCGATGACAAACTCAGCGTTGAATCACGGCACTGTCACACAGCCGCCTTGTGATCATCGACACGGACAGGAACTGAACAGCAAGAACCACCTCGTGGATTCGTGATGCCCGTGGTTCGAGGTGTGTGAACTCAACTCAGCCACCAAATTTTGAATATTGGATATGCGTTACGCATCAGCATGTAAGGCAGGGAAGGAATGGACACCTTCTCTCACCAGGACCATAAATCCACTGCAATCTTCACACATTCCATGCATTCCATTGCGCCAAGAGTTGAATCAAGGAACCTTCGCTTCCGCTGAAGCTTTCACCTTGAGTTTCGCAGCGCGTTTCTTAAAGTTACTACCCCCACTGTTCCCGCGGGGTTGGTTCATGGCTTCAGCCTATTCCAAGATACCATTCCATGGTGGTCGCAACATCATTGCACATGGAAAGAGAATATAAGACATGCTTGAAGCCACCGACCAGACAGGCTTTGTGACGACATTTAATTTGATGACATTTGAATGAAAGCTTCGTCAACAATGGCAAGCAAACAAAACATGGAAGGCCACGCATCAACTGTTTCCTGCAGGAGTAAGGGGCCGAATTGTCACCAAGGGCACATAGAATGGTTTGTATACAAAGCTCCTGGATGCTGCCTGAAACGTGAACCCTCACAAAAGTCCAGCTTTGGTCCAATGCAGATCAGCTGCTTTGGTGGTTGATAGGATTCCAAAAGGAATTGAAACTTGAGTTGGACGTGCCACCTTAGTCACCACCAACAGCTTCAGAATTTAGTTACGTTGGCACCTTCAGTTCAATTCTTAACTGGTGCAAACCTTGTGATGGCAACTGCAACTTCATGCGAATTTAGCGTGTCGGCTGAAGTGGGGTACTGCGAACAATCTATCTACTTGCCAAGTTGGTGCTCCTCTTTCAGAAGAGGAAACATGAGGAAACCATCTTTTGGGATTCCAAAAGGCTAGGCATCTACATCCACATCCATCACAATGACGTTGGGTAACTAAACATGGGCAAACAGTCCAAGGTTGTTCTCCTGTTACATCTGTTACACCCAAAGCCACTGAATTTTCAAGTGTAAACTCAGCCAAAAGCACTGTTCCCAAGGGCCATCCGATGCTTGGCTTGCAGGCGTTGCTCTCACAGCACTGCCGAGCAAGTGCCTTTTTAGGCAATCTAATCAATCCATACACTGATGGAGTGACTACTGGGTTACAGCGCTTGAATCCACTTGAAGTCCTGAAATCTTGTGGGAGTTTTCAGACCGAACATGTTTGAACATGTTTCTGAACTACGCACACATGCGGTTGACAAAGAACAAATTTCTGAATTCGCATCCGTTGTTTTCATTGTATATTGTGATGTATCTAGAACTTGAGATACAGCAGTGGTTTGCCTGCGCCACAAGACATTTTCTTCCTTTCATATTTGTATATATTTGTCATTTCTCACCATTTCCCCTTGCCTATCCCAATTGTCTGTAAAATAATTCTGCTATCCGAAAGAAACAGGTGATGCTTAAAAGTGGCTGCAGCCGTTCGCTCACAAATTCATCACTTCACAGAACCTGCTGTTCACTCACAAATTTCCCTCTTGCAGGTAAAACCCTTGCAAAAGAGGCAAATGTGCATGCATCCGATAAATACCAGGGCAGCAGTAACAATGTGGTCAAACTCCAACAATACTTTTGAAGAGGTGGTCGGCCACAGATGCCCATCATCCGTAACGGCTAAGGTATCAGAAGCAGAACCTACCAGAGCCATCCAGAGCCACTTTGTTTTTTGGGGTACTGCTGGCACTTCTGGACTGGATCAGTCCTCTCCACAAGAGACCAGAAACCGACGTTGAGCTCCTGGGTCTTTCGGGGGACTCTGACCTTGGATGAAAGGAGCAGCTTCAGAGACGATGCCAAGATGTGACAACAACCAGCGGATTTCGATTTCCACCGTCATCGCTGTAATCAGCGCACTTCCACAGGTCCAAACAGAATCTTGACATGTCGAGTGATGACGAGCAACCCTTTGACGATTCTGAATGCTGATGATTTGTGCGTGCGGCATCAGTCTACTTCACTCAAATTGACAGATGTCGCACTTGAACTCGGGGACTGGAACCCCTGCAGGTCCCATGACCACGTTTGGCTAGAAATTGTATGGCACATGAGGTGAATGGATACCGAATTTATACATAAGTTTAGCGGTTGTTTTCACCAGTGCTAGTTTGAGACATTGCCAAACGGAGACAAATCAGAACTACCTCAGCTTGTCTGCCTCAAACTCTATGACACACAGAATACCTGTATATATACATACCAGCTAAGCCCAAAAACCCGGAAATCCAACGTTTTTTCAAAAAATGTTCGTTTTTGCTACTGGTGTCGGAATTCCTCCGCCTGTTGAATTTGGTGTGAGAATTTGTTACGACATGCATTTTTGGGGTTCCTGTGGCGTTCTGAAGGTGGCAATGGCTCAGCTTGAGATGCCTGCAGGGTATTCTGACATTTGTTTCTGGTATGTTTGCTTAGGAACTTGCCTTCCATTGCTTCTTGCAACCAGCCATTTCTATTTGGCACAGTTCTGGTGTTCTTGTGGGGATGGTTTTTTTCCGAACTTGTTTTTTTTTGCAATGATGGGGGCACACCTACCACTTTGGCCACGCAGTTTCTAAACGGGGCAGGTGCAGTTGCTGGTGCAGGCATCATTCAATTGGAAAATGTGTTTTTTTCAAAGTGTGAGGACGCAGGATGTCTCCAAGACTATTTTTGCCACTGCTTGGGTGAAATTGCGCATGGCAATTGGAGCCACTAGACCCAGAGAAATTCAAAAATAAAGCCGGAAAAATTCCACACCCGGACTAGAATTCCCGGAGATGGTGTGAGAAAAAAACGCGAGAAAACCCGGAGAAAATGCATGTATAGTATGTATTCAACCAACTTGTATCAACATTAAAAACATGGTGCTTCAGATTGCT
>Ga0126342_10018104_pt1 | contig 12109 bp, 10 predicted proteins | sample Cyp1metagenome_FD_92528 | JGI IMG/M metagenome (GOLD analysis project Ga0126342, IMG submission 92528) | Coral microbial communities from Lord Howe Island, Old Settlement Bay, Australia - Cyphastrea 1 metagenome | ecosystem: Host-associated > Invertebrates > Cnidaria > Coral ... | reverse complement strand
TTGAGAGGGAATAGACAAACTGATTGAATTTTTGGGCACATGTGGTATTTTTATACATGTTGACATCCACATGGCTAACATGGACTCCCTACTTTTTAGAGTTCTGCATTTGTATTTGTAGTTGTTTTTGAAATTTTGTATTTTTTTGTAGTTGGTTGCCTGGGCCATGATTTTTTAGATGGTCTTAGACCCCCTTGCACCCTGGGTAGGCATTCTTTAGATGTGCCATTTCAGTAGTGCAAGGTGGGCCACCGTTTTTTGTCTAAAGAATGCCGGAGTCCATGTTAGCAGGGGAATTCCAACAGTGATGTTCGAACATGTTTTTTTTCCGAACCAAGCCAGTCCAAACGTCAAATTAAAAAGTGGTTGTTTGCTTGCGAAAAAGTGGATGTTGCTTGTATAAAAGTGCATGTTGCTGGTATAAAAGTTGATGTTTCAAAAACACAAAGTTCTCGAACAATGGAGCACACACCTTTTCGAACACGCACACACCTTTTCGAACACGTGCTATTTCAGCATGAATTGCGACTGTTCGAAACGATTTCGAACAGTATTATATCAGAAGAGTTTGAACGGCAACTTTTTTCTTGAAACGATCACATCTGACTTAAAACCTGGCATTCGATCCGTTTAAAGTGAATGTTTCAGGTTCCAATTATGAGAAAGAGATGGCGCTGCAGAGAGAGAGAGAGAGAGAACACATTATATATACATATACATTATATGATTATATAATATCATATGATATTATATACATGTATCTTGCTTGACGCGGAAAACTAAGTAGCCAGCTAAGCTAAATTAGTTTGTTTGTTTGCCGGGTATCCAAGATTGGCAATGATCAATGATGGTTTGGATCTGGGGAATTCGCTCCAGATGGCCGATCGACTGGTCTTGGGATGTTTCGATCGAGCAACAACATGTGGGATACCAAGCACTGAAGTTGGAATGAAAGGTACGCAACAGTTTAATTTAGATTGCTGTTGTGGTGGTGGTGGTGGTGGTGCTCGTCGTTGTCGTGGTGGTTGTTTTTGTCGTCGTCGTTGTTCCATTGAAACCATGTTTCTCTTTCAAGAAACTTACGAATGTATTTCTGGAAAACGGGAACCCTGACAATTCAACTGGACATGTTTTTCCTACACGACCACACCACCTAAATGTAGGTATGATAGATATGATATATCAGAGGATGGTGTGGACATGTGTGGAAGCGAAACGTGTCTTTTCCACGTTCTGTTTCAGAGCTTCCCGGCTTCCCTCTGTTTTTTTGACCTAGGCAGAGTTTGAAGGCAAATCTCATCGTGCAAAATGCCATTGGCAAGAGTTGCTTGGAGCATCGAGGCATGGAGATTGACAAATATGATCTGATAAGGATAAGGCATTTGAAATACATTGAACTTTAGTAACTTTAGTATATCTATATGTATATATATATGTAGCATGTGATATGTGTTCATGTATTTGCACTAATTGAGTTTGCAATTTCTATTTGGTATGTGCACATTTGGTCCAGGTGTATTTTTGGGGCCGAGCCAGCTCCCTGCTTGGAAGCCAACTGGTGTGCCAACTGCTGTGCCAATTCGTTGATCAACCTTGGAATAGTTGATTAGAGTTAGAGGGTTGTGGAAATCTTAAACCACACATGGATTACGATCGCATCTATAAGTTTCAATTAAACATTTATAAATTTTCAGAACGGTTCTGGCAGGTAGTGACTTTACCCCAAAACATGTTTCTGCAAAGGTATTTTAGGTACAAGATTAGCCCATGAAACTGCTCAGGTTTTGCGGGTGCTTCTGCATGGTCGATGGCCGTGGTGAACCACGACGCTTGGCTGATGGGTGACATCCACGACGTGTTGAAGTGTTACCCCGTGGCTGCTCACAATTTGGTGGTTTTCTGAAGCTTCACTGAAGCGCAGACAACTAACACAGCTATTTGACTGTATATGCATATATATATATATATTATCAATATGTATGTACATATACTTAACATATGCTTGTATATTTTATACATTTGTTACGTGTGTGTATGTACATGTGTAATTATCTATCTATCTATCTATCTATCTTTATGTACATTTGTACATATGTATATATATATATATGTATACACTTCTGTTTTGTAATTTCATCACAGACATGCATTTGTTCTCTCAGTCTATTTATGTATGTACACTTCTTCTTGCAGGAGCCTGAGGTTACTAATGATTATACAATGTTGAATTCATGTTGTCAACCTGGGCGTTAATAGAGATCATTTGAACTATGAACAATGGTTCTTTGTTGCGCTGGGGGGTGCATCCCATTTAGTAAATGGCTTATACCTCCAGTATCCTCCATATGGAATATCCTCACTTATATAGGTATATGGCTTATATACGGGTTATTCACCACTTAGTGGGATGCACATGTAAGTATTGTTGCAGCCTCACCAGGAAAGCCTGAGACATCGCGACCTCCAGGCGCTCTCAGGGACCAGGATGGGGTAGTTGGCGGTGAAGGTCCATGCCGCAAGCTGTGGCTGGGGGTTGCTTACGGGTCACACCCAGTCAGGCATAACACACAGCGTATATATAATATTTGATGTATAATTAGCACATGTTACATATATATATATGTACATGTTACACTATGATATACTTATATCACACGCACACTTTTTTTGTATACAGATACATGTGTACGCACTCTACATGCAAAATATATAAAATATGTGTGTGTGTGTGTTTGCGTGTTTGTATGTGTATATATATATATATGTATATGTATGTAGATGTCGTAAAGTTGCCTTGATGCTGTACAGCTTGGAGTTTTTGTTGTTGTTTGGCAAAATTGCTTAGGTACCAGGAAAGGTTAACATGCCATGGAGCATATGTGAGGGATAGCACCCAAGGGATCCAAAAGGGGGTTCACAATCTGTGCTCAACATGTTTAATGAAAATTCCTTTTGCGGCAACATATTATTGCCAGTTTGGAGCAAACGGGATGTCAGGAGTGCGTTTTGTTCATTGGTTTTTCCAGAGTATCAGGAGGAAATGACATGTAATCCCACCGGCAAACAGGAGATCATTCATGCGCCGTGACATATACATACATATTTAATGTATTATATGTTAATACATAAACATACCGCATATAATCATCATTGAAAATTAAGTCCATTCAACTCCCTGAGGCCGTGGGCCGTCAGACGTGTCTATGAGGATGTCCTTGCGCCGGTGCGTTTGCAGATCAAGCTATGTTTTGTGATTTGCGCATTGCCCACCCCAGTCGCAGTGGTAGCTATGCCGCGGCAGAAGGGCACGGTCCTTCCCAGTGGAAATGATGCAGTGGACACGAAGCGATGCGCTTGCATCAATAAGATACTGGCATTTGACAACACCATTGACTACCAGAATGATTTTTCCTTTATGTTCGAACCTGGAGTGGGCAGCCGGCCAAATCGTTTGATCAAGCACCTTATCAGTTTGGATTGCTTGGACAATTTGGACCGCATTCATAGTATCTCAGCTGCTTTTGTTTCCTTCATGGACGCGGTACAAAATCCAATGCCTGAGATCAGAAGCTTGAAGACTGGAAAGGTGGATACCCAAACCCAACACAGTCCATTTCTGTTCATTGGGATGTTTTATTTAGGCTGTGTTGCATTACTTTGGGTTTGACCAAGACCCTCCAAAACCGTCCAAGACACATACATACATATTTAATACATACATATTACTACATATATATATATTATATATATATTGTTTGGATTTTGAACCAATGTTTATCGATTTCTTTGCCCCAAGAGCTGATGATGATTGATGTCACAATGGGAACATGTGTTCTTCCCGGGGTATGGTATGCCAGCATAAGGAACTTCGATGTATGTGACAGTAGCTCTTGGGTCCAAATTCTGATGTGTTTGTATGCTGTTGCACAAACTGGTTTCGGACAACACTGAACAGACTGAAACGGAAACCTTCATATTTGCCCGGTAACACCATGGTTTCCGGACTTTATTTTCAACCAATCCAAGTCATTTTTTGCCGACATCGAAGCAATGATGAATGGCCAACTGGTCCTGAGGCTTGGTGGTCTGGAAGCCTGCAGCCCAAACCACCAGTTAAGCATTGGCTCAAGATTCGCACCAAGCGTTTTTCTTTGTATCCTGCTTAGTGCGTTATTGCGTATTGAATATTGCTCAGCAGTGTTGCATCCTTGTCTTCCCAAGGGGGCACTATAGGCTCATTCATTGGATGTTTTCCTTCGACGCCAGTCCTTTTTGTGGATGTCTTGAAGGTTTAGGCTTCTCCACCCCTTGACCGTTTGCAAGGCATTTTGTTCCCAGATTCACGTCCAGTCACCCGCGAAAGATCAAGATCGCCAAAGCCCAAGAAGTATACCATGTACCACGGCACATCGAGGGAAGCCGCAAGAGAGATCGAGGCAAACGGCTTTCAACCTTCAGGTCACGGCATGCTCGGGAGTGGAGTTTATGCTTCAAGAGCCTTCCCATCCGCTGCACTGAGATGAATCCAGAAGTTAGCAAAGGGCTGTCAAGTGGGGGAAACCATTCACTCCCTTTCTATAAGTGGTGATGTTACTTACTTACCAAGACTTTTGCTAACTTCTGGGATGCTCCCAGTGAAGCTGATAAGCTTTGTTCTTTTTTTTATGTTTGTTCATTTGTTCATGCCTAAGTCACTAGGGGCAGAATCAGATTCTGCTCAAAGCAGGAGATGTCCAGAAAGCCATGGCTTACGGCCCGGTGGTTTTTGAGGTCTCTGTTGATGTGGGCCGCGTGAAACGAATTGACCGACAAGGTCATCCCTTGCAAAAAGCCTGGAGCTTGCATGGCTATGATACGGCATGGGTCCCACCTCATTGTGGAATGGTTCCCTCAGGAAGGGAGGAGGATTGTGTCTTTGATCCCGAGCGGGTCACAGTGGTTCGCCGAGTGCGTGGGTGAGCCAAGCTGCAGTGGATTGCTGAGACCGTCAGCTGCCCATGTGCATCATGTGTGGAGCGGCGCAATAATTGGAAACCCTAAACGGTTGAATATGTGGATTTCATGTATTGTATGATATCACCAGTTCATGATCAACATGGACATTTGAAATAGAAGTGGACCTGAATCAACGTGATTTTTAGTAGTGGTGCAGCAAGCCCTGTTGCCTTCTCTATACCAATCGCCGAATTTGCTACTCAACAACATAAATAAACAATCGCAGGCCAACCAAGGAGTATCATGCCATTTCTGGCCGCTGCGCACTGGGCGGGGCGGCTGTCTATATTAAAAAGACGGTGCAATTGTGATACCAAACGCGGGCATTGACAGAAATGGCTCGCAAGTCTTCAGCCGCAGGAAAAAGAGACTACTGTATGCTGCAGTAAACCAGTTTGGAAAACCTAAAATTTGTAAATAGCTTTTCCTAGCGAATGAATTGGTTTTCTTCTTTGTTAGTTGGTGCAAGGTACAGTACCATCCAATCATCCAGGACCCAGCAGCAACCAAGTAGCTTTGAATAGGTGATGTGGAGGCGTGGAAGATCCATCCATTTTGGCCCAGGATTCTCGCGTTAGGGTCAAATTTGCTCCACAATGCCTGAACCCCAAGAATGAAAGAGCTAAAACATGTTGAAAGTTAAGAAAATGCAACGTTGTTCAACTTCAGACGCCCGGATGTGATAGTGCATGTGTTCATTGTTTATGTGATTTATATCTTGAAAGTACAAGCCCTGCAGGCGGACGCTTACAGCTTCAGCAGCCTGGTCACGGCCTGTCGGGATGTGTGGCTTCAGGCAGTGGCGATGCTTGGGACATGCTTAAGATTGGGTAGTTTTTGGCCGCTTAGGATTTCTAAGGTTGGTTTTTGTTTGGTTGAGGTATACAAACTTGGAAACTGACCTGACTCTGAAAGATTCTAATTAATTTTATGTGATTTAGTCAATATTTGTCATGGATTCGTAGTTGATCGTTTTTGTTACACTTGCACCTTGAAAAATGTGATTTGCATTGGATTGGTGGATTTGACCCGATCGCAACCTTTAAACAAATTCAAAGGGATAGAAAAGTAAATTCCGACTAAAACTAAACTACAATATAGTATGTTCCAGGTATGAAATTCAAATAATTCAACTTATGTTTGATTCAAATTGAAACGCGGCACCATGGTCGCAAGTGCTAATTTTACAAGATGGGATCTACCATGACCCCTTGGCACATGTTGCGGTGAGAGTATTTGAGGAACCTGCCGCCAGTCATTGCCTTGCAGAAGAAGAGGAACTGTTGGTGATGGCAAAATTGGGGTTCTGTGATTGCTTATGATGGAGCGGGCTCAATCATTTCCTTGGTGCTTTGAAACATGGCTGTGGTTCAAAAGCCATGGGAAATCCCCGTTGAAGGCTAACTTAGATAGCACAGCTGGATGTTAATCCTTTCAAAATTATGGACCCTAGTTTCATGTTTTGACACAGAATTTGTAGATAATGGCCGGAAGTTTTTTTTTGGACAGTTCGGATCACAGGAGCAGTGTCGTCTGCAACGCCCTGCTCGCTGCGTGCAGCGAGTTTTGGCAGCTTCTTGCCAGGGCAAGTGGAACCCCAAAAAGCAGGGTCCGAGGGCCGAGGGGTCTGAAAATCATTTTCTTATTGACTTTGGTTGATTTGGGGTTCCAAGTTAAATTTGTGTTGTGCCAAGTTTAGTAGAGATTGCATTATTATCATTGTTTGATTAGTGGTTTCAAAAGGTTTCTTATTTCAACATATTTCAACCACATTTGGGATGACAGTGGGAACGACTAGAGAAATATGTTTCGCTTGGCTGAGGCCACCAACCAGGCATTCGACACCACAATTGATTTAGGCCCGATTGCATATAGTTAAAGCATTGGTTGGTGCATGATATAGGCGCCTTTACATGTTCCATCATTACCAAACATATCCTAGGTGCCTTTAGTGTATACAGGCGTGTAGTCATGCATAACATACGGTACTATAATATGTTGTATTGTGTTGCATGTTTGATAATTTCCCTTAACACACATGTTGTAAATGCACACCGCATTCTCAGAATCGTGTCAGTTGATATTTTCCTCACCAGATTTGGATGACATGGCTGGGCCCTTCATCACCTTTCGCCCAAGTCTGACTCGCGTGCCCAGGAGTGCTATGTCCTTAATGTTGTCAATGGCGACGTCAGCCTTTCAGCTGTCTCAAATCACCTATGGAAGCTGCATCGCTGCCGTGGGGAATGAAGTTGGTGGTTGGATGTTGGCTTCCAAGCTGCAATTCCAGTCATGTTTTGAGGGGCAGGGTGGGCTTGGTGAGGGGTGGCTTTGGCTCTGGGTGTTGACAGGTTTGGTCTTTTTGGCATTGTTTGAGTTTTCTCTACATTAATTTGAGTGTTCTGTTTTTGTGCCTCAGTCGTAGGTTGGACAATCCTGACCAATTTTCGGGTGGTTTCCACCACAGTGCTAATTATTGTAGTTCTTGCTAGCCTGAGGCTTTCAATATGTTTTCCAAGATGGTCAGTGTGCGGCTTCAAACGAACCTCATTGTCTACAACAGCCTTTTGCCACTTGACATTGCGAGTGGGCTCACTAGGGAAAACGTGACAAAGCTCCTGTTGATTAGTTCCAACCCCTTCCAGCTCCCATGCACAAGCTCTTGGTGTGCTCAGAACTAAGGTTTGCATGGGGCTTGGATTGATTGGCATCCACTCATAGAGAAATTCCCTTTCAGAAAAAAGGTTCAGAGCTCTAAATCTTGGCTTTGGATATCTTGGGGCATGATGGAGCAAGATTAGATCGTTTAATATCAAAATTGTGGCATTAATGTTAGGTTTCTGATGTCTCCGCATCTTCTGGGGAATTGAATCAAAACTATTGAGTCTTTACTCGCTCTACTCACTCAGTTGCCAAAACTATTGAGTCTTCAGCTGCCAGGAGTGCATGCGCTCAAAGTAGCCAGTGGCAACTTGCTGCCTACTTGCTCATGACCATGCAGAAACCAGACGTCGCATCTTGGACACACCTGTTGGAGGCCTCGAATGGACCGAGTCGACCATGACTGGAGCACATTGAGCAAACTGAGCAAACAATGAACCATTCTGATTGGTGATGGTTTCAAATGGATATCTCCAGTTTTTCCACGGTTGTTCATGAAACATGAGGGCTCATTATGACCGCATAGCCATGTTGCTGAGGTGAGCTTCAACAGCGCCATTACTGCCTGCCGGCAAGGCGGCCCGGTGATGGCAAGGAGCTTGCTACAGAGGATGCGCGAGGTCAGGGATGAGTCTGGGATAGGCTGGGTATCGCACTATCCGGCCACATCTGGCTTGCTGTATGGGGTACAGTTGACGTCAAGGTAGGGAACCAACAAGCTCTAAGATATATGGAGCCAAGGCTCGAGACACCTATACACATGACATGGCATTTGGTCATTCTGAGCCCTAAGCCATTTTTATGGATGGTATCCGAATATGACCCATATGCACATCAAATCAATGTTACACAATGTTATTCGACTTGAAGGGGAACAACTGCTTGAAGTACAAAACTAAAAAATGCGGACATGCTTTGCCGAAGCCAAGGGTCTATAATGTGCTTCTTTTTCAAATGATCATTTGGTGGGGAACTTTTTTTATTACGTAGAACCACACATCACATCCTGTATATCCCAGTATATCCCTACTATCGCCCGTGTTATGTACCCATTATTTTCATGTATATATATATATATATGCCCTTATATTCACGTAAACAAAGAAATAGATAGATAGATAGATCGATCGATAGGTAGATAGATAGATAAACTGTATATATATATACATAATTTATCTTAGTTAATCGCCATTCAATCATCATGTTTGTTGGTTAATCAGTTAATCACCCTGAAATCACTTTTTTGTTGGTTAATATCATATCCCTGTAAACATATTGCCAATCTGTTCTTGACACCTTTCCAGGTAGCAATCGAGGCAACATTGGTGACCTGGAATAGTTTCTGGGACTGTCGCTGACAGAGGAATGCTTGGGGTGGCTTCCCTGAAATATTGGGGTTGGAATAGTTCCCCTCAGGGAGTTTCACAGTTCGACCTTGAAAATGGCCAATTGTTAGTGGAAACTAATCTTCCAAATCCTTTCTGGGAGGGTCTATATTAATTTACCGGAGGGTATATATATATATATGTATAATCAACAAAAGTATATTGTTAATGGGGCCATGGAAGTTATTTTAAAGTGCATATTTATACATATATATATTATATTTAGTTATTGATTATATATATATATATATATATGATAATCATACATCTTACTTCCAAAACAATAGTAGAAATGATATAGGTCATCACAAGTACATCGCAGATATTTTTATAGACATTGGCTGTCCAATCTTGTTTCTCGGCACTTATGCGTTGCGTAATCTTACACTCGTGGGAACTGAGCAAGACATTTTTCCCCATGTGATTCTTCCAGTTGAACCATCAGGACAGAAACCTAAGACTGGCCCAGGTTGCATTTGTTCTTGCTCCGATGGTCATTGGCACCTTGGCACTTTCCGTATCATCTTGCTTCATGTGTTTTTGAAATATGATTACTGTAGTGATCTTGTGACACATCGGAGGCAGCTGGCATTGCACCTGCTCCACTGCTGCATGCGCCATCTCCAGCCAGATGGTGTAACATGCAGCGCAGCCATGAATGCATGCGAACGAGGAGTGGCAATGCTTGGTATAGGTGTTTGTGGATTTCTCGGGTTTGTGAGAGCGTGGCCGGGACTAAGCTGTTGTTTTGCAGACGAGTCCATGAAAATTATGAAGATATGCTTTACGCTTTCGCCCTGCAAAGTGAATGACTTTCACTTGGGATGAACCAGGGCGGCACCCACCGGTCAGGAAGTCAATGGCAAGCAGCACTGGAGATCTACACTTTGTCACGGGGAGATGCCATTGGGATGACAGAGAGCAATTGGGAAAGGGTAAATCCCAGCGTAGCAGCCTCCAATCATCAATATTGCCTTGGAAATTCCCAAGTTTCATTACCAGATGAGGTGTTTTTTTGCACACTTGAAGACATAGGGTTACTAGCGGGTTCGCCACCGCAAATCATACGAACATGCTTGAACATATAAAGGAAACCCAAAACAGGAAGAACAACTGACAGGAGGAAGCTCCTGTAACTGGTGCTCAAAACCATCCTTTTCTTTATAGAATATCCTTCCGATCCATTTGGGGGTTTCCAGAAATGAGGGATCTCCAAAATCTATAATTTATATTGGAAGATCCTATTCAAATGGATGATTTAGGGGTACCCCCATCTTAGGAAACCATGTTGCCATGCAGGGATGATTTGCCATAAATTTGGTTTGTCCATTTGTGGGTGAATCGAGGAGCCCACTGGCCCCAAATGACATGAACCTGGAGATGATTCATTTGAGAACGATGGTATAGAGCAACTAATATCAATAATCATGCATGTCAGGTACCATGTGGTTTACATCAATTGCAGACCCATTATTTTGGTTAATGTTTATTGCTTGAATCTCACCAAGGCATGTTTAACCCCGCGCTTGTTTAATGGCATCTAGCAGAAATTCGCATCCACATAAAATTGCTCATGTTTATTCGTGAAATCTCCACGATATGATGTTCCATAGCGTGTGCTCAAGTGCCTTGCTGCCTTGCTCATGAAATCCATAATGTTCAATCAATTCGTGACTCGTACTTTCCATCTGATCCCATGTCCAACTTGGAAGATCCCCATGATTGTGTGTTAATGGGGTAACATGTTTGCTTGATGGTAAATGGATGTAAATGGCAGCACTTAGATGGGCCATGCCGTCAGCTTGCAGAGTGGTAATTATATAGGTTGTTTTCACCATTTATAACACGTAACGTAGATTAGATAGGATATATATATATACTGTATATATTATATATACGTGTGTCTGTGTGTATGCGTAACATCTGAATAGATGTAAAACTTCTATGTTTTTCAAAAGTACGCTGGTGGATGAGGGTCCCTTGGCGTGCCTCATCAAACAAAGACCGCACCAAGTGGATGTGACATCAGTGCCCGGCCAGCACTGACGTACCTGCATTTTGTATGTTTTTTTTAACGCTGTTGGTTTATATGCCAAAGACTCCTTTCGTCTCTATATTTCTACGCTGTTGGTTTATATGTCAAAGACTCTGTGATTTATAAGATAACGCTGCTGGTTTATGTGTCAAAGACCCCTGTGATTTCCACTGATGTGGTATGGGGCTAAGCCAAGAACCCCTAAGCATCCCTAAGTAACATGTTTTGTCATTGGTTAAAAGGATTCAATTCCCAACAGATCACTTACATGATCCGGTTCTTGTCTAGTGTGTGTGCGTGTGCCCAATGAAGGTGCCACCAGCCGGTGAACAAACTCCAATGTACGTCTCCGTCATACAGTAAACCCCGTTTTTTTGCTGGTGAAATCACCATTTTTTGTTGGTGACATGCCCATTTTTGCTGGCGGTTACCTTCCGGACATGAAACATAGCAATTGGAACCCCCTATAAATGGATGGTATTTATTGGAACATCGACATAAATCAACTATAAATAGGATGTGTTCCATTGACATGTTTGATTACCGGGGGTAGATCCCTTGAATCCCATGTCACTTGGAACACCACATTATTGATTATATATATATATATGTATATATGTATATATATATATATGCATATGGAATTCTGTTAAATACATAAATATTATTGAATATGATAACCTGTTATATGTATATTTCTATTTACACACTTTTATTTCTATAATATATTCGTGGTTCACCCCCACTAATGCATATACTTATATGTACACTATTCAGTATGTCATCATATGACCTCATATTTCCATATATATATATATATACACACATACACCATTGGTTCAAACACACACTTGCTCAGAAACATCTTATCGAATTACTGATGTGGAATGCACCGTACGTGCAAAAAACGCTCCAGTAAACCTGACAGGAAATGGTGAATGACCAGGCGTGAGAAACAGTGTAGAAGAATTCTGCCGCTGAAACTGTAACAACGTAGTGGACAGCGTGTTCAACAGTTAAAAACTATCTGCAG
>Ga0126342_10018103_pt1 | contig 12110 bp, 10 predicted proteins | sample Cyp1metagenome_FD_92528 | JGI IMG/M metagenome (GOLD analysis project Ga0126342, IMG submission 92528) | Coral microbial communities from Lord Howe Island, Old Settlement Bay, Australia - Cyphastrea 1 metagenome | ecosystem: Host-associated > Invertebrates > Cnidaria > Coral ... | reverse complement strand
TGACCAGGCATTTGCTGCGATCCTGGCTGATGGGTCAGTCGTGACTTGGGGCGATCCAGAATTTGGTGGTGACAGCTCTGAAGTCCAAGATCAACTCAAAGGTGTCCAGCAGCTTCAAGCAACACGCTATGCATTTGCTGCGATCCTGGCTGATGGGTCAGTCGTGACTTGGGGCCACCCAGAATTTGGTGGTGACAGCTCTGAAGTCCAAGATCAACTCAAAGGTGTCCAGCAGCTTCAAGCAACACGCTATGCATTTGCTGCGATCCTGGCTGATGGGTCAGTTGTGACTTGGGGCTGCCCAGCCCATGGTGGTGATAGCTCTCAAGTCCAACATCAGCTGAAGGGTGTCCAACAAGTTCAAGCAACAAAGTCGTCATATTCATTTAGTGCGTTTGCTGCGATCCTGGCTGATGGGTCAGTCGTGACTTGGGGCGACCCAGCCAACGGTGGTGACAGCTCTGTAGTCCAAGATCAGCTGAAGGGTGTTCAGCAGGTCCAAGCAACGAGTTTTGCGTTTGCTGCAATCCTGGCAGATGGGTCAGTCGTGACTTGGGGCGAACCAGACTCTGGTGGTGATAGCTCTGAAGTCCAAGATGAGCTGAAGGGTGTCCAACAGGTTCAAGCAACGAACGGTGCATTTGCTGCGATCCTGGCCGATGGGTCAGTCGTGACTTGGGGCAAACCAATGTCTGGCGGTGATAGCTCTGAAGTCCAAGATCAGCTGAAGGGTGTCCAACAGGTTCAAGCAACGAGCTTTGCGTTTGCTGCGATCCTGGCAGATGGGTCAGTCGTGACTTGGGGCGAACCAGACTCTGGTGGTGATAGCTCTGAAGTCCAAGATCAGCTGAAGGGTGTCCAACAGGTTCAAGCAATGAACGGTGCATTTGCTGCGATCCTGGCCGATGGGTCAGTCGTGACTTGGGGCAAACCAATCTCTGGTGGTGATAGCTCTGAAGTCCAAGATCAGTTTGCATGTGTGTAACCATGTTGGTGCAAAGTCGCCCTTCACCTCAGAATCCTACATTTTTTTGATTGGCCGTCGGAAGTGTGCTTGAAAAGGCCTTGGAGCGACATCCAGGGGGTGAATGGGTGGATGTTTTTTTTGCGATGTTGATTCAGGCAATACTTAAAAGGAACTTCTTTGCATGTTATGCAAGATATGCGATGTTGGGATGCAACCATTTTAGCTACGGACAATCCATAATGATGAGCCAGGACATTCTCTAAGACTCTAAGATGCACTGTATTCCAGGTTCCCCAAGCTCACCCGCAGTGATGAGTGGGCCAGACCCCAAGTGCAGGGGCTTAACATTCTTTTCCAATACCCAAACGAAAGAATTTCCCGGTCAACTTTACCACACATGATGACAGACCTCGTTTCCTGAAGCAGAAACAACCACAACAACAACAACAACAACAATGCACAACAAAGTGCCATGTCCAAACCGCAAAGAAGGTCACAGGTCAAAACCTACCAAATGCAGAGCAAAATAATCATTACAGCCCTCTTTTTGCTTTGGGTTCATACTAGTTTGAAACTACGACCCGTGAAGGGTATGGGACAAAATGTGAATGGTTGAGTTGTTGGGTCAAAAAATGGGCAAAATTATCAAATGCACCCGGCCACCTAGAATTTTTTGAAGCTTCCAGCCAAAAAAATATTGATGGAATTCCCATTGACAATGTATTTGTGCGCCAACCCATGTATGTTATATTTACTGTATATGTTTTCATCCTTGCGGTTTTAAGATGCTGTGTCATTTCTGTTTACTAAGACAAACCATGCTCTTGCGCAGAGCTTTTTGCACATGCTTGCTAGTTGCGAACCAGAATTGCAAAACTGACAACAAATGACTAAAAACAATGCATCAATTCGAAAGAAAGAAAAAGGAACACAACATGAATGCAAAACGAAGCAAACAAGTAGTTCCGTTTTGCCCCATTTCCTTAATTCCATTTGGCTTCCTCATTTTCCGGATTTTTTTGGAAGCACGTTTTTGCTTGCAAATTCCCGCATGATGCTGAGTCTGATCGTGTGTCGATCGATGTGGGTAGGATTAAGGAGGGTTAAAACTGAAGAGTGTGAAGCAGAGAGGCAAACATGTGTTTGATGCATCTTAGGTGGAGAGTGCCTAAAGTATAAGAGCTTTTCTATAGAGGCAACTATCATAGACCATGAGAACCGGTACCATATTAGAACCCAGGTTTCGGACCGCCCCTGTCTACAGCCGCAAGAATAAATCGTTAAATCGGTAAATCCCATGAATTCCATTACAATCTAGACCTAAGTTTTTGGGGTCTAAAGTGAAACCCTGAAGTCCTTGTCTAGTTGAGGGATGTTGAGGGTATGTTGTTCTAGTACCTGCGATTTGCTCAGCTTGGTATGTGTCAGGAGCTTGACACCTACTCAGAATTGTCCCCGAGGTCAGCAAAAATACACGTGGCATATAGACCACAATCTGACCTTTGACAACACGAATTGGAATAGATTGTGCTACGTCTCACCCTTTGGAGGAATCGGTTCAAATGGTTGACCTATAAGACTATAAGAAACTGGATGTTTAAACATTGCAAACTCAACATGACCCGACATCTCTGATCGAATTGGCCATTCCTGAGTCATCCTCACATCATCCCAAATCATTCAACAGAATATCTATGAATATCTATCATATATCTATTATATATACATACACCCAAAAACATTTTTTAGGTGGGAATGTACGCATGTTTTTTTACCCCTGAAATACATTGAAACCCCATCAAAGATCGGATTTCAACTAGGAACAAGTCGCATTGAGCCAATCAAAATCACATGGTATGACCAGGGCCTTGATAAACGCCCAGGTGAAGACTCATGAATTCCTGGTTCCTGCGGACACAGATTTATCCTCATACAGGCCTGAGTTGAGCATGGGGTTGGATAATATTGTGGATGGTTAGGAAATCACCAATTGGTAGGGCAAACATCATATGATCCCATTGAATATACAGTGTTGGCATATGTTGACCAATAGTTACCTACTGGTGTAGGATTTCGAAGCCATCAAAAGTAGTTTTATGTTCTTGTGCAAAAAATGAACTTCTCCTCCGCTCATTTGATATGGAAAAGCCATGGTTTCCCCATGGTTTCCCATTGAAACTGATCAAAGCGTGGATTTGCCTTCTATGCATTGAACAAGAAACCAATGAATTTATCGGTTGTCACAACATGACACATACTCGATATCTATCCCTTTCCACGGGCCAAAGTTGGATCATTGTCGAGGATATGCCATGTTTTTTTGGTTGTATCCCCATAGTGTTCGTGAACTCCCTGATTCTTGTATCGGAATTGAAGCATTGTTGTCGGTGATGTAGCCATACGAATACTTGACCCATGTTGGTCATATACCCCCCTGTCTATTTGATAATTCACTTGTTCAACTAGATTGCTTCATCCCTTTCAAGATAAATCTACACCTTCGACAGGTGATAGTAAATCACATTCCATAATGCATATATATATATATATACATACATACATATATATATATACATACATACATATATAATCATATATATATATATATACATACATACATACATATATATATAAATAATATATGTAACTCATATGATATATATCTTGGCCAATCTGTTCATCCAATGATTTTGATTCCCTATGAATCTCACCTTCAAAGACCAGGTTCCTGACGGTCTTTGCAAGATCCTCCCTGGCGGAGCAAACCACGCCCCGTTGGGTGCGCGGCAGGGGACGTAGGTCGTTGGTTGCTCCAAGGTACCCAAAGGCAGTTGGGGTGAATCGTAGCCACAAAGAGGGGGGGCATGGATCATTTGACCATCTTTTACCATACCCATAGAATCCATGGTGCTGGTATATATGCTAACATGACTGGGGTATATTGATGTTAAATGTATGTAAATGTTACCATATATAGCATACATGGATCCTATGGGATATGTTATCCACTTTAAGGGGAAACAATGTTAATTATACCACAATTTGATCCATCTTAACTCTTGATTTCCTGGTTTCTTCTCCTATCTTGGGTGTTTGGAGCAGCCCTGATATTCGGAGCCCCAATTTTGGACAAACCCTGCTGGATCATCCTAAGTTGTTGTCATTTACATTGCTGTATCTATGTGGGCAGTGCTCCAAAGTTAGGTAAGTGATTACTTAATGGATTATTGTATACTATCTATCTAACTAACTATCTATCTATCTATCTACCTATCTATCTATCTATCTAACTATCTATCTATACATCTATATATATATGATATGTAGCCAAGTATGTGATATCAATGATAGATAACGAACATGTAACTGCTGGATGTTGAATTTGGTTCCAAAGTGGTCTTTGAATCGGACCTAAGAATGGACATGTGTCCTGTCTAGTATGAGTATGAATCCATCCAATTGGGTTAAAACAATAGTAAATGATCCCCCAAATCACCATAAATAGGTGGTGTAAACCATTCCCAAATGGGTAGTTTACTATTGGTTTAACCACATTAAATAGGGTTGGGCAAATCATCCAATGAGCAGCTTGCCCGTGCGGATCGACGTTGGGAAGATTGTGATCTAAGCAAGAATAGTGGAACCATACTGTGGATGGTTTTGAAATCCTGCACCAGTTGGCAACTATTGGTAACTATGAAACGCTGTAAGTACTGGGATTATAATGGAATACACCATCTACCAACTGGTGCAGGATTTTTTCAACCATCCACAGTATCACCCTTGATCCATGGTTGCTGGTTTCGATTTTTTTTGGTTGGCAAGATGATGGATTTCTATATTCACATATAACATGATAGAGCTTAACATGAGGTCCTTCAGGCTTCCCCAGCCCGAAGAGTAAGTGATCCAATACAGCTTGAGGAGACCTCATGGTTCAAAAAAAAGGTTGATGATACTATCTAAACATAGTGAAAAGTAAACCCATAGTCATGGTTGGAAAATCATACTATTTCTTTCAAATCATATAAGGTTCCCCGGTTCCCTCATGATTTATTGATGCCGGAATGATCACCATAGAAATGGTGAAAAGTTGGATCCCATGATGTTGGGATTACTATTATTGGATAGATGACCATACCCCATATACCATGGAACTTGACCAGCATGATATGATTCATATTGATGGTTACTTATATCCCCATTCATAGATATGTCTTCCCCAAACAAATCCAATTGAGGTATGCATATTTATTTTGAAAGGGAACCGAGGCTACCTGAGTTTTGCGTGATTTAGGATGTCTTGCCGTTGCCACAAGAACTGTGCAAGAAACTTCAGAGATGTCGCCGGCGACCCCTGAACAAACTTAACTTTTGTTCTCCCTCGCCTGCTCTGAAGTACATATGCACACCCTCTTTTCACCTCACGGTAACGTCACTGGAATGATAGTTATATAGTAAGGGCAATCATCAGATGGGAGGCCTTATTTCAGTTTTTTCAAGTTGGTGAATTATTGTGATTCAGCCGCTAGGTGAATTCATGGTAGATAAATACAACAATAGTTCATTGTAGATATAACTGGTTTATCCATATCAACATTTCTCCATCTTTTGCCATGAAACCCCCTAAATTTACGGTATAGGCGGTATAGTAATCGGGGAGTTCCGATTGCCATGTTTGATTGCCGAAGGTGCCCTCTGGTCATTTAACATATGGAAAATCCACCTATTTTCAATGGGTAAATCAACTATTTCTATGGCCATTTTCAATAGCTATGTTTGTTTACCAGAGGGTATACCATCTTTTCCCCATGGCACATATCGAAACCCAATGGGATCCCCTACGGCGCCACCACAACATACGTGCCATGTCACCTTGGCGAAGGTCGAAGTGGTGGACACCGTGTCCAGCGTTTCGAACATTGCCTTCATTGACAAAGACCCTGGGGGTGTTGTTTTCTTTCCGGGTTTATAGTTGGTAAAGGAGTATATTACTATCAGAGCAAAGATGTCTATATATATATATATATATTTGTATATCTATTTGTCTATTTGTATATCTATCTGAATCTATTCAATCTATTTTAATTTCTCTATCTAAATAGGACTTCTCTCTCTCTCTCTCTTTCGATACATATATATATAATACAATATGTATATATGTATCTATGTGTCCACACAAATATACCGATGTGGTAGTCATAGAACCATCGCTTCGTGTCACTTGGCTACACTACAATTGTACAGTCATAGCCTTGGCAACCCTGTCAGTCATTCGGGTCCTACAAGCTGCAGTGCTGCTAAACCAGACTTTGTCAGGTGTATTTACCCCAGAAAAAAGGGAAAGTTAGGTATGCCGTTCTGCACGTTAGTTGCCCTGGCAATAACACCCCCATAGATACTTTATAATCACCACTTATCCTCTATACATCCGCTAAAAGATCATAGCTGCATGTTTATTGCATCCGTTTTATGTAATGCTATGTTATTACCAAAATAGAATCATAAAATCATACGTGTATAATTATTTATATATACAACTATACATGTACAAGCATAGTTACCGATGTACATATATAGTATAGTGAAACAAGTGCTTATGCGGTAATTCATAAATAAGTTCAGACCAAATTCATCACCACAAAACATCATCACCAGATAAATCTTAAGAACACATATATTCAGGTGTCATACAACTTATTGCCGTAGAACAAAAGCAAAAGACAACATATAAACAATCGACTAGAAAGAAATAATCATACTGTTACTAATACTGATAGATGACACTAATAATCAGAGATAACACTAGTAGAATAGTATAATCACTGGTTGGTGGTTTCAAACATGTGTTATTTTCCATTTCATATATGGGATAATCCCAACATCATTGACAAACTCCAGCATTTTTCAAGATGGTTATTGCACCACCATTATTATACCTTCATAGAATTATAATATACTAATAATGATGTATTATTAGTCCATTAGTATACCTATATTATCCCATCAATAGAATAATTAATGATAATAACGTAATAATAGAATTATCCCATGATTATTATTTTTATAACATACTAATATAATAGCCATTAGTTCCTATATTATCTAATAATAGAATTACAGTATACTCATCACTCCCCGCATCAAACGTCCATCGATTCACCAGGACTTGGACTGGGAGGAACTGGGCGGCAGAGTCTCCTGGTCCCATCCGCCCAGCCGCAGCCGGGTGGAGTTCTATGAGTTTCTTGGCCGGGCGGTCCTTCAAAAAAAACCTTGGTAATGGATGGTATATTTATATGATAATAACATGGAATATATATGGATATATACCATAGAAAATGGGATGATCAATGATCTGATGGATGGTACCCTCTGGTAATTTAACATATGGAAAATCGGTACCCTCTGGTAATTTAACATATGGAAAATCCACCCATTTTTGATGGGTAAATCCACTATTTCGACTGGGCCATTTTCATTAGCTATGTTAAATTACCAGAGGGTATATTATGGGACAATACATGGGATATATACCATAGAAAATGGGATGATCAATGATCTGAACTGGTTGGTGGTGACTGGAACATGGCTGCTATATGACTTTCCATTACTATTGGGAATGGAATGTCATCATCCCAATTGACGAACTCCATGTTGGTCAGAGGGGTAGGTATACCACCAACCAGATGGGATAAAAGGGAGAAGCATCAATAAAACCCAACCAAATTCAGTGATATAGTTTAATAGGTCAATCATGTTTTTTGACGTTAAGTGTGCGGGGTGAATAATCAAAATTATGTGTGGATAGCAAAGATTGGGAGAAAAAAACACGTGTTTTTCTATTAATTGAAGGACATGTACCAGCCTCTTAGGTTTTCTCCCTGTATATGCACTCTGCTTAGCTGGTATACGGTATACGATCATTTCTATTGCGCATGAAGTCTCTTCTGATTCATTGCTGATGGTTTTGTTGGTTTTGAATACCCTCTGGTTATTTAACATAGCCATGGAAAATGGCCCATTTATAGATGGTTTACCTATTAAAAATGGGGATTTTCCATGGCTATGTTAAATAACCAGATGGTACCTGTTGTTTTTCGCAACGAAAAATGATGAGCTCCGTGCTGAGCGCAGCGAATCTCAGCGCTATGCGACAGCCTCCAGGCTGTATTTGGCCAGCGACGCCTCTGGCGCCAACCGGCTGCCATGGCATTTGGGCAGCATCCCCTTCAACGTCTCGGAGGTCTTATGGCCACCGGAGACTCCCAAGGCTCGGTGGGTAGCGACAGGAACGATACGCGAGTGTGGTGATGATGTTGTGAGCCAGGCCGGAAAAAACACAACACATGTTTTTTTGTGCTTGGCAAAATGGATGCAATTGAATTCATTGTAATTGAAGATGATGGTTTGATCTGCTTTCTGAGAAGGAGAAGTAGGCAAGTATGGGAGACAATCATTGCTCCAGTTGAACAGTGTTTTCCAACGACATCCATTGCATACCTCATCACTCGTTATCGTTCCGTATCTATTTTCTGGCTCTGTTTGAGTCTGTTTAAGAATAGGGCCCGATGTCCGGTCAAAATCTACTGGGTTCATTGTCTTCATTATCATTTCCCCCATCACAATGGCAATTTGAGGTTACACATATGGTATATTGTCACCACAGCCATTTACCACCCGTTTCTGCAACCGATTCCTCAGTACAGCCCTTCTACAGGAGTCCTTCACCCACTTCGTGGTCTACACTCGCTCCTGGTTGGCGGAGCAGACCACGCCAGTGGCCTTTGCCTTTGAAGATAAGGTGGCGGTTATGGTGGTTGGGTTCGGGGGGATTGTCAGAACTCCCCTTTAGAGGGATTGAAATGGTTCGATGTATTTGTATGTGTTTGTTTGTTGACGTTCCAGGATGGCTTTGGTGGAACACTGCAGAAAACCTCAGTGTTTGAGATCAAGAACAAAGTGCTTTCCCGACATTTTTCATTGAATCAACCCTGTGACTGGATACGTTTTTTTTTCAAAACGCTGATCTCCTGGAAAGACACAGTGTGTAGGTCGTTTTGAAGGCTATCTTGAAGGTCATCTTGGTACGTTCAGCTCCCCTTCAGTCATCGATCTAGGGCTAATTTGGTTTATAGATGGACGGTAGATGTTGATAAGATTTATGTCATTGTACCATATTCAACATGGCAATGTTTAATCGTCACGTGGGTTTACTGAATTGCTGGGCTCTCTACAGTTGATGAATTGAGATGATAGGACAACCCAATTCAGCACCAGCATCGACGAGCTGACAGGTGTCGCTGGTGACGGACATCGATTTCCCAGACTTCGATTTGGACCTTGAGGACGGGCGTCGCGGAACCGTTGGGAGCGATGTCGGGGGGACGTTGCTAAAGAAACCCATGCGAATCATCCAACATTTCCGTGATGCTGGTGGTAAGTTCACTACTTGGGGTCAATTTTCACATTGGGAAAGTGCGATGATGGGCATTGCAATTCTTTGCCAGGCAAGTTCTAGATAAACCCTGATAAACCTTGATGTGTGGCTGTGGCTCAACCGGATTGCATAGATGTTTGTAGCCACAAACAAGGAGTGCAGCATGAATTATCCCAATCCTTCAGCCGTTTTAACTGGTGTCTCTAAACATCTCTGAACTCTGAACCATGGTAATAAAGGCTGAAACTACGGTGTGTCAAAGCAACAAATGGTTTTATCTTAACTATATGTATATCTTAACATATGGTTGGTTTCAAAACCATATTTATATGACATCATATATATACATATAATTATATATACACACACATACATATTAAGTATACTATTTAAGTACTCCAAGTTTTTTGGCCACTTTTTGTATATATCATACCACCATGGCTCAAACCATCCCGTTGAGCTCCACGACTGGAGGACTTGGGAGGAACCTTGACCTGGCTGCCACCCAACGACACGACGCAAGTGACGCACTACATGATCTACTTGGCACAGGCGGACTGCGGTTTGTCGATGATTTGGCTGACTTTTTGAATAGGAAATCCACAACAACTGGGGAATTGAGGAGTCGAGAAAGGGAAGATGTTCTATTTTTTGGGGGGTTCCTTGAGCAAATCCAAGAGAACATAGATAACAGGTGAGGATGATAGTTTTTGGTTAAAAAAATGGGTGGTATGGCCTTATCGAGAATGGTGCTTCTACTGTCAAATGTGGCGGCTTCTAAAAATTAACTACTGTGTGCTGGTCTTGTCATGAAAACTTGGGGGGTAACATGTTCGAACCATGTCTGTTGAGGATGATAGTTTTGGACGGCAACATTGGCATGGCTTAATATGATCAAGCCCCAATAAACCAACTTAAGGTTGGTCCATTGGCATCAAGACTTGACCAGTAAGATTCAGTAAGCACATGTTGTTTGATGCTTTTGGAGATACAGAAACGCAATGGTCAATATCATTGTGTTTTTTTCTCGGATTGCTTTAGGTTTCCCTTGTGTTTTGAGCTGCATGTTGTCAGATCTCCCACAGCATGACCAGGCCAATACATCACAGGGATGCTCCAACACGAGCTATTTGGAGAAGCAGAATGAGAGCAACGTGTCAGTGGAATTCTCAGCCTCTTGGCGTTTCAGCATCGACCCACCATTGGGTCTCCACAGTGGCGCATTTTCAGCATCCGGATGCTAACCAACCATTGATGAACGTAAAACATAGCCTCTGGTTATTTAACATAGCCATGGTATAGATGGCACATTTATAGATGGTTTACCTATTCAAAATGGTGATTTTCCATGGCTATGTTAGTCATAACCAGATGGTATATTATATAAATCATCAGGTCTGTATATGCGAACTTGATTGACACCATTACAACTGATATTAAACTCGGGATGTTGTTCGATGTGTGGATCCAAAATCATTGAGAAGCTGTGGATCCAGAGCTGTAGCAGCCCTTATATAATTTAATATCTGATAATATCTGATAATTCAAAATTATAAGTATATATATATATATATGTTTTTTAATTACAATTCAATATCCAGATATCTGATAATATCTGGTTTTGATGTGTTTGGTCATCCTTCTCAACGTTGAGATTTGATGGGTCACTGTTTCTCGTGTTGCTGGGTTGATGGATTGCTCGGAATTTTGCCAACGCACCTTTACCTGCAGTCTCCTATCAGCTGTCAACTTCGGGTACAAACTTGGATGAGTTGATACCAAAAATGGACCAATTCTTCTGTTTCCCAAAGTCCCAACGTCTCAAATTTCCGCCCCATCGCCGGATTGGCACCGGACCGGAGTCCCGGGGTGAAAATTTGAGGACTGGTGTTTGCTGTCACACCACAGTCTCTTCATTCCACCAGACACCAGTGCCTTGCCGGGTCCAGATGGCTTCAACAAGCGAAAAGGCCTCCTGGTCGTTCAAGCCATATGGAGGTTTCCATAAATGGGAGTATACCCCAAAATACATGGTTTATTGGTTTATAATGGAAAATCCTTTACAAATGGATGATTCGCGGGTACCCCTATTTCAGGAAACCTGCCCAACACTCCAATCCAGCAAGGGGTTTGGACTGCCGAATTGGTCTTAGGAGTTTGTTCCAATGCTCAAAAAGTGGTGCGGTTATTGGCCCAAGATCAATCAATTGTAGAAACTGGTCCGTAAGTTCGATTGGAGCTTCTTGATACATGCTTCGAGTCACTGCAGCTTTGCCAAGCGGTTGCAGTGAGAAGTTTTCGATTGCGCAGTCCTCCAAAGTAGGGGACTTGAGGGTTCTGGCACAGAAATCCTTTCAACGTGGTTTCTTGAGGCTTGTGGCTGCAGACCATCACGCGTTGGATCCTACAGTGTCTCTGCAAGCTGCGGGACTCGAGGATGGAGACCACCTGACGGCTGTTGTCCTGGAGGCAAAGCTGGCAGCAACAGGACGAACGTTTGCCTTGTTTTGCTCTGGAAGTGACCGAGTTGTGACATGGGGCCTTGAAGTTGGTGGTGGCTCTGAAGTCCGAGATCAGCTGAAAGGTGTGCAGCAGCTTCAAGCAACTGACCAGGCATTTGCTGCGATCCTGGCTGATGGGTCAGTCGTGACTTGGGGCGATCCAGAATTTGGTGGTGACAGCTCTGAAGTCCAAGATCAACTC
>Ga0126342_10018102_pt1 | contig 12110 bp, 15 predicted proteins | sample Cyp1metagenome_FD_92528 | JGI IMG/M metagenome (GOLD analysis project Ga0126342, IMG submission 92528) | Coral microbial communities from Lord Howe Island, Old Settlement Bay, Australia - Cyphastrea 1 metagenome | ecosystem: Host-associated > Invertebrates > Cnidaria > Coral ... | reverse complement strand
GGTGAAAAGTATATGGGTGAAAAGTATGTGCAAGAAGAGTTTCTGGGTGAAGAGTCTCTGGGTGAAAAGTATGTGCAAGAAGGGTTTCTGGGTGAAGATTCTTCGGGCGAAAAGTATATGGGTAAAAAATAAGTGCAAGAAGAGTTTCTGGGTAAAGAGTTTTTCTGGGTGAAGAGTCTCTGGGTGAAAAGTATGTGCAAGAAGGGTTTCTGGGTGAAGAGTACCTGGGTGAAAAGTATATGGGTGAAAAGTATGTGCAAGAATGGTTTCTGGGTGAAGAGTCTCTGGGTGAAAAGTATGTGCAAGAAGAGTTTCTGGGTCAAGAGCCTCTGGGTGAAAAGTATATGGGTGAAAAGTATGTGCAAGAAGAGTTTCTGGGTGAAGAGTTTCTGGGTGAAAAGTATATGGGTGAAAAGTCAGTGGGTGAAAAATCATTGGGGGAAAATAGGCTTAGATGGGATGCTGTCTTTCGTTCCCCCCTTCTCAGGTGTCATTTTGCATTGGCAGGAGATCTCTCGTTCCATCGGAACAATGCCTTTTCCATTTCTCCATGAAAAATTCGCCAAGGTGAGGATTCCGATGCCCGCCTTTCAAGACTTGGAGAATGATTATTGCCCTCTCCTCTTCTTTCTCTCACCGGCAAGCGCGAAGCACGGCCACTGGCTCAGTGTACGTCCCACCGATGGTCTCTTGATCGGCAAAGTGGAGGATGCTGGCGAAGACGAGACCCGGCAGTTGATCGTCGAGGTGCTCTATCCAGAGGCAAAGAAAGGTAGTGTTCAGTTCACTGTGAAAGATGCTCCACCCCACTGGGAACATCGCACCAATAAAGTCATCGCTCGTGTGAATGAGCTGAGGGTGCCAAACTGTCCCTTGTGGGAAAACTTCCGTGCCATTTTGGAGCAGCCATTGAATGATCTTCGAAGACCCAAGGGAAATCAATTTGGAAAGTGGCTTCAAAGCATGGAGACATTGCTGCGCATGCTCCGCAGCCTACCCAGCGCCAACCTCGTTAAGGACTCCGCAAACACCGGTGACAAAAAGAACACGAGGTGGAGGACTGGATAGGGTAGCAGGAGCTCCAAGTCTAAGTCTACCAAGGCAATGAATTTACAGGAAGATCCATGTATATAGGATAATTAGACAGGAAAGGAACAATATTACAATACATGTGCAATACGATGTACACACACCAAATTGACAGCGGAGAAGGTTTGGAACATTCGGATCTTTCTGGGACGTCGATAGCTGAACGGCTCAAGTGGGCACACTTTTTCAAAGGCTTAGCCTGGTGCCACTCTCGCCATGCTTTGCTGTTGCGGCATCGAGGACTCGCTGGTCTTGCTGTTCTTTTTTTGTCATTGTCGCTCCATTGTGCAAGCTGAAAGAAATCGGCTGTATGGCGTGATGTGAATGAATGTGAATGAGCCCCCGGTTTTGTGCACGGACAACCCGAGCAATTCCCAGAGACAAAGCAATGAATCATGGATAAGACTTGGAAAATATTTTGGAATCACAAAAACTGAAAATATGAATCAGTGCCCTGGAACATATTTGGGTTTTGCTCCCAGTGGCTCCTTGACGGTGAGGGCCTAGACATGTGAATCACAAAATCACTGGAGCATGAAGTGGATGTTTTTGTATATAAGAAATAACATTCTGAAGAATTATATAGAATTATAAAGATTATAATGGGCTAAAGTAAGCAGACAAGCAACAAAATCCTAGCGTGAACAGATTTTCCATGATTTTCCCTTGGTTTCTGCATCGATGTGGGTGACACAGCAGGGTGGCACAATGACAACTCCCACCTACTCGTAGCAGGAGCCCAAAAAGCTGGAACTTGCAGCCATGCCCTTAGACGATTGCGTCAAGTTTGGAGTTGGTGTTGGAAGTCCCAAGCTGGATGTGATTCTTTTGGAGACTTCCATATTAGAAGTTGACCCACACATGTGTGCGGCATAAACCCCTCATCAAATAACCAAAAGAAACTGGGAAGCCGACTCACTCGGCCAATTTGGCCTGGACCATTGGACCATTGACTAGGTTTAGGTTGGAATGGCTTGAAACATGTTGAAACTGCCAATCAATGTGTATTTACAAACGAATCACGTGTTTGTGGTTTTTCTTCGAATGCCATGTTTCCCAACTGGTTGCACGGCACCGGTGAATCCAGGCTTCTGGGGGCGCTGGAGAGGAGCAGCCGCTCGGCTCCAATTTTTTTAGATTGAATCATTGGGTAAAAACCACATTTTATCAGAATACCCTCTGGTAATTTAACATAGCTATTGAAAATCTCCATTTATAGTGAATTTTCCCATGAAAGATGGTGATTTTCCATATTTGGAGATGAACATCCCTAAAATTGCTGTTTTGGTGTTCGCCAGGGTACAGGGTTTGAAAAGGTTTGAACCTCTACCCATCTCTTTCTGGATGTTTCCCTTTCAGATTTGTTGAGTCGTAATTTTCCGCCGTCTTTTGGTTTTAGTCGAAACTATGTAATTGTTCAATGCTACACCTTCACATTTTATTTTTGTCATATTTTGTCTTGGCCTGAAAAGAAAGGAATTGTGGCTAAGTCTCGTAAGTCTGCCAAGTATGAAGGATCAGTTTTCCGGTGAATCTGCGCGTGTTTTGCTAGATGACTTCGCCTGAGGAAATTGACCTTTGTTCCCATCACAGCTGATACGGCCATCACCTGAGCTGTCAGCCTGATGACTCGCTGTGCGATTTTGCTTGAACAATCATGAACAATCTTCAAAATCTTGTGCTGTTCCAATGCACTACATCAGGACCCCTGATACCAATGTATGGAAAATTGATGAAAATTGCATGCGAGAAAAGTATGAAACGATCTTAGATCTTGGTGATCTTGGTGAATTGAAAGCCACTGAAGCGCAACGAGCAATGTGGACTGATGATGACTGATGCGCATTGGGAGGCGAAAGAAGTGAATGAGGACTTGCCAGAGCAGAATCTCAGTTGCCTTAGCTAATCTTAAATGGGTCCACCATGGCCATGGTGGCTAGGTGGCTATTGAAATGTCTAGCCCAACGCCTCTCCACACCACTCTGAGGAAGCTTCCTGCTAGCGTTCGGGTTTGAGCCTTGGCTGCCGCCTGCCGCCTGCACATGCTGGAACTGGATGGAACTGGCAATTTCTGGCCACCTTCCACTGGCCTTTTCCGAAGCCTCCCACTTCTGACTGTTTCAGGTTCTGGGGGAGGCCACCGGTCTCCACTGGTTGCTGGTCGCTAGATGATTCTGACTGTTACTGGAAATCTATGCGTTTCAGGTCATTGTCATGAATCCAAAATCAGACCTTCAGTTTAGCACATTTTGCGAACTCGATGTCTGGTATCAGACTTCCACTGTCTCGGAACAAATTTTCCAAAAGTTCGCCTGAGAGACCTGCCAATTGCAACCAATTGCAACCTTATCAATCCTTTTGTGACTCAGTTTGGAAATCTCACTGAGTGTCTTGTGTCAGGATGGCCAGTTCGAGGTCAGGTTAGACAAGAGAAGTCGGATGCCCAAAATTATGGACGAAGAACTTATTTCACCCTTGTTGTGCGCGTGCATTGAAGAGGAGTCAGCCACATCCATGCAATGTCCATGCAACCCTGGGTATATCTGGGTATCAGTTACCATGTCGTGGGGTTCCTCAACCTGATTTCACTGAGGTAGTGGAAGTTATGGTTTCTCTCTGGAGTATGATTTCAAGGTTGGGATGGGATGATATGGGATGCAGCTTGGGACGCTTAAAAACGCCTCCCAGTGACGCGCCATCATGCCAAACGTTTTACTGTCGAAGACAGAAATTTGGGGATAGGTCAAAATCATTCAAAACCATACAAAACCATATTGTTTGGAGATAAATATCCATTTGCCAGCTATATCATTAACCATGGCAAGTATGGCCTTGCCTGGAGTGCCAGAGTCTTAATCCATAGCCACATCACAAGCTTTCAGAAACGATCGAGATGTTTGCCAGGAAAGAGTTCATGCTGATGCGAAGGCTGGGAACAAGAGGCTTAAATTATCTTAAATTGACCAGGAGGAATTCTGCACCCAGCTATTGTTTCAAGATGTTTCAAGTTTTAACATGGAATATTGTTTGTATTATAATCAGGCCCTTCTGGTACAAGTCCGCCAATGGTTTGCTTTTTTGGGGGGTTGTGACTGACATTTTTGCTCCACCCAACTTTCAAGCACTCTTTGGCCTATTGGCTGAGATTCGTGGGGCACCCACAGATATATTCTATTGATTGTTTTGATTCACATGTATCACGTGACCACCATACGGAAGTCGTTGACTTCCAGGTCTGAGATTGTCAAGCAAGGGCGTTTGCAGTAGAGTTGGACAACTCGGTTCTCAGCGAGTTGCCAAGCGCCAGGATCCCTGCCTGCTGCTGTCTTTGCATGGGGGTGCAGCACAGCAGTGGAACGAAACGTCCCCAGAGCAGAGATTGAAGGCCAGCTATATAAAACGCTACCCGTCTAAAACTTCGACAGTTCTGAGATGCGCATCAATTTTGGCACCAATGTTGAATCTAAACCAAGAAAAGGCTTGTCAATTTTGTATTTCATTTTTTCCTTGGAACATTGCAAGGTTGTTCTGCCCATTGTACTTGGGCATCTTTGGCCGTCGCATCCCCACTCGTCTGCTGCGAAGCGCAGGTCGGCGACCGCATCGTTGCAGTCAACGGCACCAGCGGTGCTTCACAAGCGATTTTCGATGTCATCAAGGGCACCCAGGAGGCGGAAACGGGAATGGGTCATCCCCAGTGGCGATGTGGGGGCATGGGAGTTCAAGCAATTTGGGGTGGAACTTCTTTGGTTTGTTGACAAATTTATGGACTTGATGGAGAAATTCAGAATGTATGTTTCCAGCTGAAATGAAAGATTGAGGGTGATGCGAACTAATCACAATATATCTATTATATCGCACATATTCTGATGATACTAGTGCAACGCAGAAAGCTTATGTTTTTGCTGCGTGATTTTTTTGTCATGTTGCAATGGGAAGTCTGAGTTTTCATTTGTTTCTCGAGTCCAAATTTAGATTATGCAGTCAGTTAATGTAGGTCTTGTTCAATTTTCCTCGATGGCATTCCCATGCCTCCTGTACCAATGAAGCAACCTCCTATAATGGGGGAAGCAGCAGTCCCAGGTTGCTTGGATCACCAGGGAAATGCAACGGGTGTTCCATGATATCAATGATACCTAGCCATACCTAGCCTCGCTCCCCTCGTTTGTTCATGTTTGTTCTATTCTTGATACTTCATTCAGCTCATCGTCCAATCAAAGTTTGCTTCCGGGGGAGAATGCAGGTGTTGTTCTCAATGAAATATCATGAAATATCATGAAATATCATGAAATATCATGAAATATCATGAAATATCATGAAATATCATGAAATATCATTCATGAAGCACCCGGATGTGCCTGGGAACCTTTGGGATCTCTACCTAGCGACTTCGGATTCACAGTAGTGAGCGAACTTGGCAATGGGATTTCTGGGAGCTTCAATGGCAATGTGTGCGCTTCCTGGTGTGAATGATGTGCCGATCTTTGCTACTGTGGTTCACCTCGTGTTGTCGGAGTGGTTGCCCATTTGGCTGTTCTACTTTGCCAACTACACTTTGATGACGGAGACAACCTCGTATTTGTACTTGTGGTACACGGATGTTGAGCTGAGTGACTTGAGTGATTGGATGGCCACTCTGTCCAGCAAAGACGCCAAGCGTGTCGAAAATTTAGGTGAGTACGTCTTTTGTGTTCAGAATGAGATGAACATTGCAAGCTGGTCATTTGACTTGAGCTATAAAGGAAACTGTGTGAGTCTTCGTGGTGGCTACAACTTGCTGGCCGTTGCGAACTATATTTCCTTGCTGTTATGTTGTGGAGTGGTCGTGTCCAGCCTTTGTTTGATTCTGTGGAATGATGGCAGCGATATTTGCACCGGAAAGTATTTGGCCACAAAATGGCGCTACGAAAAAACAAGGCTATTCCACTGCTTGGCGGTGATGCTCTTGGTATTGGTGGTTGCAGGTTTTCTTGTCACAGCCATTGTTTCAGGAGCGACTTTGAAGTCACAAACGCATCTTGGCACAGGAGTTGCGAAATCGGTCCCTAATTTTGCTTTTTCCTGGTTCAATATCCGATTTGGTCTCCTCAGCCCATTCACATTTCTTGTTCAATGAGAATCGCTCCCACTGGACCTCAAGGATCCTCAAGGTGTTATTCGCCAAATACTCCATTTCTGGAACGGTGCGGTGAAGATCAAATGTGAAACCTGTTGGACTTTTGAAAAAGTCATGCCATCCTGGTTGAGGAATTTGCCCGCAGAGGATATCCGATCCATTGATATAAACGTGTGCTGCATATGTGCTGGGTATTAGGTTTCAATATAACACGTTAGTTTCCGTATATAGAACATTATAGAACTATGTTTGATTCACGGCTTCTTCACCACAACATCTACAATTATTTTCCAACACATCCTTGAGACAGGCAGCCTCGCGTTGCCTCCAAGATTGATTCAATGTCATATAATTTGACCATATTTGACCTTGATTCAATGTTTCCACACTCAGTCATGAATTTCAAAGTTTTTTGCAAAACAAATTAGTTGATTGTGAGAGTTGCATTAAACCATATTAAACCCAGGTTTGGCCAGCTCTTTGAAGCCTGGTTTTTCTATGGTTCCCTTGAGACCATCGTTTTACTCTGCAGCGCGTATGCGTTGCTTCCCAGCTGGTCGCCCCGCTTTGACTATGGCGGGGAGGACTTCCAACGGCTTCGCTTCCGAAGGACCTGGCGTCATGTCTTTTGGATCAGCTCACAGGATGCTTGGCGTGAAACATAAGCAACGCCCAGTAAACTGGAGGATCTGGAGGATTAAGATATATTAAGAGGATCTATTGGTTTGAAGATATAGAGAATTAAGATAATATTAAGATGAATTAAGGATGATTAAGGTGTGGAATAAGATGAATAAGACTCTGGAGTTTTAGAAGATTTGGAGCTCTTGTGACACTGACATACGCGGACAGTGACAGACGGATTCACGGGGAAAAACATGCATGAGGTCTTTGGACCATTTTGGACCACTGCCCAGATTCCGAAACTTTGACAATGTTTAAAACTGTGTTTACCTCCGGGACTCCTTGACTTTGTCAATCATCCAGCGTCAGACGACTTCGAAATCTTCTCAAAACGAAGTTAAGTAAGTTACTGTAAGCCCTGAATCCATACATTTGACATGGTAGTGTTTTTGTAGTTCATGTTTCTGCCACAGGAGTTTGCAAGAGATTTGGAAGAGGCCATTTTATTGGCGGGCTGTGGCAAGTGGAAACGTTTGAGAGAGGCCCTGGAGGATCCAGATCAAGCAGAAGAAGTGCTGCAGATTTGCAGGCTGTTGGACGAGGAGCCAGGGATGATGTGGCAATTTTTGTTGGGTCATCATCAGCACATCTCCAAATTAGTTGAACAAAAGGTCATATGAGTCATATATGTTCTTAATGAAGGGAATTGTTTTTAGGTTTTTATGTTGGAAATTTGGGTCATGGGCCCACGGGTGAAGCATTTTTTGTTTTGTTGTTGGCCACATGTGCTACTTTTGACATGCCACTGGAGAGAGGATGCTCATTGTCAGATTCCCTGAGGAAGTTTGCCCTTCATCCGCTACTTCGACAGATGCAAGTGAGGCATCTGACTGTGAAGATTTGCAACAGAGATCGGCACTCGCCACGTAGATCAGCAGTTTGCATTTGGCATTTGACCTTGGCAAAGTTGACAATGATGGCCTTCCAGATCCTTGCAGATCCTTCGAGATCCTTCCAGATCTTCCTCCAGGGCCGCACATTTTGGTTGTTGATGGTCGCATGTTTGGACCATTGAAGCACTGGTTGAGACAAACTCACAGCTTCTGGAGCTGGAACAAAATATGGCAGACTTGGCTTCAGCAAAAGAGTGGGAAAAGGGTGGGAAATGGTGGAAAATACTGGGGGAAGGTGGATCTCGGGACATCAAAATCATCAAAGTGATGATGAGTTTTAATTCCTTCAGTCCGAAGCCTGTTTTGGATAACCCTCGGACTGTTGGAAAGTTGAGGTCCTCGGCGGTTCCGGTTTCAGACAGGGCATCAAAGTTGTTCATCACCCTCGTGGCAGGCCACTTTGACCATCCAACGTCCGAAGGTGGTGCACCGGGTGGCAGAACATAGTTGCCTTTCCAATGAATGGTGGTGCACCGGTTGGAAGATGTTGAAATCTGATTCTTCAAGAATTTTTGGCGTTGGATCACTTATATGATTGCTTTGTTGGATGCAAAATATGCAGGTAGAAATAAGAAAGTTCTGTTGCCATGTCTGTCAGCCGCCTGGCACTGGACCCTGCAAGGAGCTGAAGGTGCCGATCAAGAACTGCAGGCAAGAAATTGCAGCATGTAGATCCTATTACTCATCATATCTAATCATCCCATACCACTGGTGCGGCAGCATCTACATCCATCTACAGCCATCTACATCCATCTACATCCATCTCCCAGTGATTTACCAGTGATTTACCCTCTGGTTATTTAACATAGCCATGGAAAATCCCTTATAAATGGAGGTTTTCATGGGAAAATAATCTATAAATGGGCCATTTTCCATGGCTATGTTAAATGACCAGTGATTTACCATCCCGATGAAAGCCTGAAACCTCTGCAGGGCCATAGGCTTGGACCTCGCCTACGCAGATTCTGCAGTGCCTTGGCGGCCTTGGCGCGTGCGCTGGCCATCGATGGCTAATGATGCATATGATGTATATTATATATATACTATATATATATATATTATATATAATATATATAATTATATATATAATTATATATAATATATATATATATATGATATATTATATATATGTATATTATTACATGTAATAGAAACATATGATATACATACTATACATATACATAGATTATATGAGAATATTATGAGTTTACCTCCAAGACTGTTCAAGAGCATGGCAATTTGGCAATTTGGCACGACAACAGCAATAAGAACTTTTGCTGAATGTCTAAGTGACTTGGGTCCAGGTGACCTCGGAAGTCTTGAGTCTTTTGCTTTGACATGGCCTGACATGGCCATCATGTTGTCATGTTGAGGTTGGCCTCATCATCAAGCAGGCAAAGCAGGGCAGCTGCCAGAGTAATCTTGATATTCCTCTCTGAGCCAAACTGAGATTTGATGATTTTGATGACTTCCCCAAGTTGTATTGAACATGCTCAATGTCGCTGCCAGCAAACATCATGACATCCGTGCGGCAGGTGAATCCAGGTTGTGTGCAAAAGTGGAATGAGTCTGCTACCTCCAAAGTCTCAGCTGGTGCACAGGGCTTAGTCTCTTTCTCTGGAGTCGCTGTTCTGAAGATGAATTGTCACTTGTGGCTGCAACTATGGACATAAACTAAACTTCTCACAGAGAGTTCATTCAACATAATTTAGAAACAAAACCACAAGGATCTTGACTGCCATTAAGTTGCATGATGAGTCAGTCAATGATGAGTCTTGAGTCTCGAGAGGACCGCATTGTGGCAGTGGGTGGCAGCTATACAGGCGCTGGCATCACAACGGATCAGTTTCGAAGTATTGCTTCTGGCTCATTCATAGCATGTGTAGCCAACCTATAGCCTGTATAGCATGAAAGTGCACGACTGGAATCTGAAAACGTGTGACAGAAAAGAATGGTGAGTCCCAAATAGTCCCAAAGCCGAAATTGAAGCAAATTGTAGCTCTGAAGGTGACAGCGAAGTCACAGCCGCCACGTTGCTGGATCAGCTCAAATCAAAGGAGGCCCGGAAATGAGTAGTCAACACCACTTAGGGGACTTGGCCAAATCAGCCCTAAGCAGTGAAACTTTGAGATTTTGACAAGCACCTGATTTGAGAGCGTTTGCTTCAGGACATTTACTGAATGGTGCCATAATGGTGCTTTGTTCTTCAAAGTGCACCGGAAGATTACAACATCCGAACTTCCATTGTTCGTCACCAGAAACTATCACCCCTTCGTGTTGAGCGGGAAGATGGTGGCAGCACATCGATGGAGACACCAACGCTGTAAACCCTTGGCAGGGCGAGGCAACGTTGACGATTCTCAGCTTTCCACCACTCTGAAGTTTTTGTGCTAAGGTGCTTTGTGGGCCGGTGTGCTGGCTGCCCCTCAATTCTTAAATGTTGAAAAAACATGAAACTACATGGAACTACAGTCTCAGGTATATGTTCTACACAGCAGTGTAGTTGGGTACTGTCTTGTAGTGAGCCAGTGTAAACCGCTGAAGTCCACGGGCCTTTCTGAGCAGGGCTCTTCATCAGTATTGCGCATGGATCCAGTTGGGATTTGTCAATACCTGTGTGTGTGTGTGTGTCAGATACAAGGATGAGAGTGGGCGTTTTTTGACGTATTTGTTTGCAAACCAACCATATCCAATTGTGGCATGCAGATAATGCCAATGGATGTGAATCTCCGAAGACGTGTTCCTTCCATGTCCGACATGGAACAAAAATATCCTTGGAAGCTCCAGGGGTCGACATACCCAAAAATTATACAATGTTACAAGTAAATACATTATATCAACTGATATAATGTTATACAATGTGCTAGGAAACAATTTGAGACAGTCCGGTTGGACTTGGATATGTTATGATATAATATATAGAGATATAATGATATAATGATATAATGATATATAGATATATAATGATATATATATATATATATATATTAGTTTGTTTGAAATGAAGAATGACAGAAAATGACCAGGCCAATGAATTCCTAACTTCCAGGAGCTGATGGGCTTCAATACGGAGACGAAAAAATTCGCAGTCCGAGCTCATCGGCGCGGTGTGCACGGCAGTTACGACAGTTGATGAGTCAAATGCCGCAAAGTTTCTTTGGGTTTTGAGATATTTGATCATGTTTGACAATTAGAAAGTTTTGATGATGTTTCTTTGTTTTGATCATGTTTGACATGTTGATGGAGATTCTTCCGGATTGCGGTGGATTACCGATGGATAACCCCTTGATTGTATGCGAAAACTCTTCATTTCAATGCCAAAGTTTTCTGGATTTGGTTCCCAAAGATCGCATATGAAAACTAAGCCTCTCAGGCAACGACCTGAGTGGCAGGTTTCAACGCAGAACATGCAGAAGCTTTTTGCCGGGTTCCGATGCTCCCGATTCCCCTTGCCTTGTCGCTAAATCTGAACGGAATCCGTGTTGCTGCGAGATCCGGGGCGCATCATTTTGAGTGATGAGTGATTCTTTGGAAATTTTGGCCTCACAAATTTTCCAGCAAGGTTGGATAAGGTTGGATGATGTCTTCTATCCACTAGTTCAGCAGATTTCAGCTATAAACACCGGCTGTTTCATGCTTTGTCCCGGGTTGTGTCCCAAAAGGCCTGCAAAGGCGGTGTAATTGCATGCAGATCATGGCGGATTGGGCATAAGTTCAACCTATGGAGAATTCTGAAGTCCTTATTCAGATTGCTATGTTAAGAATATTGCATTGTTCATATTGCTTGTTTGCACATGGGACTTGTGCCGAAAAACCGAAAAAATCCAGAACCATGATTCCGTTTGTAAATACAATCGGAAGAAAATAAAGAAATTAAATCTCCTGCTACCCACAATATACAAGCCCTGTACAATCGATGAGATTTGATATTGCTGTCCTGATATATAGTATTAATATTAATATGTATTAATTAATATTGAAAATGAATGAAAATAATGAAAATTTTAATTTTTGGACCTTGGTACCTTCTTTTTGGACCTTCGAAGAGCTAGGTAGAATTAACGGTTGTAAATTACAGAACAAATTAATTTTGAATATGTATATATATATAATATTTATATAATATTTATTTTTATACAAAATTATGTATGTTTAAAATAAATATTTAATATAAAATAATATATATTAAATAATAAATATAATAATAATACAATAAATTATTTTTGAAAATATATTTATTATAATAAAATTAATTTAAAAAATAAGGAAATAAAAAATAAATTTAATAAAATAATATAATTAAATATATATATATTGATAAAATATAT
>Ga0126342_10018101_pt1 | contig 12110 bp, 14 predicted proteins | sample Cyp1metagenome_FD_92528 | JGI IMG/M metagenome (GOLD analysis project Ga0126342, IMG submission 92528) | Coral microbial communities from Lord Howe Island, Old Settlement Bay, Australia - Cyphastrea 1 metagenome | ecosystem: Host-associated > Invertebrates > Cnidaria > Coral ... | reverse complement strand
GCGTTTCCAATGGGGAAAGGGGTTTTGCAAGGTCTGTGCCGGGACAGGGGTCGTGGCGAGCGTTTTGATTGGGAATAGCTGTCAAACGCAAACATTGCAAGGACTTGGGCGTATGGGTGTACTACAGTATGCCCTTCAGCGTTCAGCAACCCAACATGTTGCTAGGCGGAAGGAGCTGAAGCGAAGGACGAAGAGGCTGTCAGATCTGTCAGCCGCTGACAGAGTTGAAGGGCAACCAAAAAATGCGGATCTCTTCTCTCAGATCTGTGTTCATTCTCTTCTAAATCATACCCGCAATCCATAGGCTAGAAACAGGCCGGCCGAACTTTCTTGGTGAAGACTTCCATTGCTTCTCTTGCCCGCTCGTAGAGTTCGCCTCTTGCTGCATTTTGCCCTGCAGCCTACATCATCTTCCTGAAATCAAGATGGGGAGATGCCCCATCGAAGTGTGAAGTGTGTTTTGTAAGGAAGGTTGGCAAGACAAAGGGTGGAGCCCATTCTGGAGGGAAAGAGCTTGCTCGTCACGGTTAAGGACCAGAGAAGTCATCCATATCTTACCTCCACACACACACACAGACACACACACGCACACGCGCATGCACACACGAAATCATGTTGTATATATTTGTACTGGTATAATGTATTAATATGATTTAATGATATTTAATATGTAGATTATGTAGTTGTATAAATACATGACATGTTACTGTAATATACAAGGTATGATATGTGTATATTACAGTGTATATGTTACGTACGTAATGTACGTACACACCCAAATGTCACCCATTTTTGCCTCTCTTCCAGCCTGGCTATTTTTAATCATTTTTAGTCTTTGGGACGGCCTCAGAGGTGAAGACAGAAGAGGTCAAAGAAGAGGGCGTCAAGGCGGGGATATCGTGCAGCCCCTTTAGTTGGTATGAAATGAATTCGTTGAAGACATGATACAGATGTGTATAGATAGATATTGCCTACACTTATACCGATTGTTTTCGAATTTGAGAAAGGAATCAGCGAATCTCAGCTGTGGAAGCTTCGTCTCAGCTCCAAGGAGGAGCCGGATGTTGAGATGAAAGAGGAACCACAGGAAGAAGAGCAGCCTCCAGTGGCAGAACTTGATGAAGAGGCGCCATGGCTGGTCTCTCTGGGGGTGGCTCGCATGGGATCCATTCTCAAGCGTGTCCTCCGGCAGGAGCAGAAACTTTGGTTCTTGCCACGACCTGTTACCGACATGGTGGCACCTGTTTTCAACAGCAACTTGCCATTGTTTGTAAGCAATCGCAAGCGTTGTTCCATAATGTAAAACTGATACGATGTCCGGTGTGATGTTGATATATGTTGATCATCATGACCAGCATAGTACCCCCTCCCTGTTTGGCACCGAAAACTCCAATCAGGTACCTTTGCAGATTTCACACTTCCCACAGATGAAGAAAACTTCACGGAGATTCGCTACGAATGGGCAACAGAGCTTGCAAGCAAGGAGTACATGAGGCTGGCGCCAGATCCTGCGAGATCTTGTCCTAAAGACAATTGTGGCTCTAGCTGAAAGAGTCTGCCGTTGTTTTATAATGTACTGTACAGTAATATATTTCCCCTATATATTTACAGCTTTGATATATTTATATATATGATTATATCTGCAGTGCAGATATATGTTTATATTGTAAACATATATGCATTTTTGTTATATATGTATATATGTACAGTATATGTATGTGGGTGTGTATGTATATATATATATATATACATATGTATATGTACATACATGCATGCATGCATGCATGCATACATACACACATCCATAATATATATATATATATATATATATATATATAATTGTGTGTATACGTGTTGGTTTGAAAAGCCCTCCAAGCATCTGCACCACTTTCCTTGACTATATTTTGCAGGTCGTGGATGCAAGCGAAGAAGATCACCAGCCGCGTAGAGGATCTCGTGCCGTCCGAGTGGTTCAACGCCAGAGTGCGGGACCGCAGATTCCTGATGATTCCTGCCGACCGTTGCAAACATAGCATAAAGGAAGTACAAAGAAGGGATAAAAAAAGATGTTGATGCGGCACTAATGTACCAGTACAATATATATATATATATATTATGATAAAGTACATCGCAGGTCGGGGATGTTCAAAATTGGTCATACGTGCATAATTGCATACATGACAATACAATGCATCATCATTTTTTGCCCTACAGACTAAAGCGAGTAATATCACAGCAACATCATTTGCAGAATTGTGGCAACTAGTCACAATCCTGGTCCTTTGCAAGTTCAGCTCCTGAGACCCCGTCAGAACCACACAGACTGCAAATCCCTTGTTTTGAGTTGGAAATGTGGATCTTCTGGATTTAACACCTGCTTGTGCAAGGGCTGTACTTGTATATCAATAGAAAGACGGCCAAGCACAGTACTCCCCACAGTAGCAGGTGGGCGATTGGTCGAAGTTGTCCAACGAGTGGCAGGTGAAGCAGAAGGACACTGAAACGCCAAAGTTACATCAGATGCCACAGATTTCGCAGCAGCACACGGAGGGCTACAGTAGTGATGCGGCCAGGAGTTTGTTTTGAGGAAGAAACAAACGTTTTCACACCACAGGGTTTAGTTTTTCTTGCGGAAAACAAACGTTTTGCAACGGAAGAAAAGGTTTGTTTTAACAGGGACAAATTAACTTTTTAACCGTAGTGGTACACGCTCGGACTAGGAAAGAAAACCCAGGATCTCTCAAACAGAGGTTCTTGATGGCCAAAAGAAACTTTTTCGCGCCAAAAGGTTAGTTTCCGGGCTCAAAACAAGCCTTTCGGGAAACGTTTGTTTCAAACCCCACAACTCGAAACAATTAGAAACAAACGCAAACACGGCTACTATAGTAGTTTCAAAACACTGAAAACAAACCTTTTTTCGGCAAGTTTAGTTATATAGTTAGTTTGGGGTGAAACGTTTGTTTGAAACTAGTAGGTAGAGAGTTTGTTTCCACCCAGAAAACAAACTACGCGACAAAACTTTAGTTTCCGTTTCTTTTTCCTTGGAACACAAACTTTTTCCGCCCATGTGCCAAGTTTGTTTTGCATCCAGGAATATGGAATAAACCTTAGTTTCCTACGTCCTACGTTTGTTTCCGAGCAACAAACTATTGTTTCAAATAGTTTCTTGTTCCTACAACCGCTGTTTCACCAGTTTCTGGCGGTTTCAAACTTCCTGACTGATGCCAGACAAAGCGTTTCTGCTTGCTTCTTGCAACTACCTCTCGGCCAATGACTCATGAGGCCGCATGTCGGTCTCGCCAATGTCTCATCCGACCGCATTTCGGCCTCGCCATTCTCTCTCTCTCTCGGCCTCGCCAATGCTTCTTCTTCGCCAAGCAAGACCATGCAACTGCATGTCGGCCTCGCCATCCTTTTTCGCGGCCTCGCCAATAACAGCCTTGCCATCCATTTGCTGCATGCGCTCTTGCTCGGCCTCGTATGCAACTGCATGACTCTGCATGTTGGCATCGCCATCCATTTGCCGCATTCTCTCCTCTCGCCCTTGCCCATGACCCATGCAACTGCATGTCGGCCTCGCCATTGTGTTTGCTGCATGGCTGCGCATCGTTTTTCTATGCTATTGAAGCGTTCTGCTCTTTTTTTGGTTCTCACTGATGCATACCCCACTGCTTTCTTGCAATGTAACTCCCACGTTTCCCGCGCTGGTGCTTCTTCTTTTTTTGTGCATGCTAGCTACCTAACACACCACTGTCTTTAGGTAGCCTGCACCGCCTTCTTTGGGTAACCTACCTTTTTGTTCTCGAATGCGCCGGCTTTTCAGCTACCTTTCTACCTTGTTGGTGTTTTTTGTTGGGCAAAAACAACAACAGGCGCCGCGAAGTTCTGTCGCTTTTTTTTTTTGTTTGTGACTCTTAACGAAGACACCGCTTTCTTTAGGTAGCCTACATACTTGTCGTTTCAATGTCTTCTTTTCCCAAACGGTGTGTCCACACTGAAGGGTTCTTATGGTAGGGGTAAAGGCCGGTGCTTGAGCAGGGTGCTCCATCTGGCTGTCGGCATTTTTCCTGTAAAATTTCACATAAAATGGCTCTTGTGACTTGTCCATGTGCGTTTCGATTGGGCAGGCTCGCACAGAGTATGCCGCGCGAGTTTGTCTGTTACTGTTCCATAGCTGTTCCTTGTATCTGGTACATTGACTTCCTACCCCCCACACTGTTTGGGGTCTCTTTCCGGCGTATTTTTTCACAGCAAACCGCGCTTTCAGTCTGTCAATACACGCAACAATCGTTGTCGTTTGTTGTTGTACCCGTACGTAGTGTTTTCGTTCTTTCAGAGCGAGCCGCTTTCTTCAATCTGTCGATAAACATATCAACTTTTTTTTTGATTCTTGCCGGCGGATTTCCGTCCTATGTCCAACACGCACTGTTGCCATTTGCTTTGCGCCAGCCCAGTTTTCGAACTTGTCCGGTGTTCACGGTCGACAGCACACCAAAATGCAGCACCAATTTCCATTGTTTTTCGCTGCCACAAAAACAACTCCAACAACGCTGCACGTGCTGCGCAGCTGGTTTCGAGCATAAACTCACCACTGTCTTGCTCACGTTCTTCTCAAAGCTTGTCACGTTGATCATTCAACATCTGCACAATAATGACACATCGTCCTTCCTTATCGTTGGCTGCAATCCATTCTTTGTAAGAATGGTCTTTCAATACAGTCCTCTTGACTCCTCTCTTGTTCCCGGTTTACAGTGACCATGGCTCTGCGACTTCTGCAGTGGCAGGGTGCAAACTGCGTCTACTGTTGGTTGTTTGTTGTTGTTGTTGTTGCTGTTCTTTATCTTTATCTTCTTCTCTTGCTCTTGTTCTTGTGTTGTTTTCTTCTTTTTCTTCTTCTTCTTCTTCTTCTTCTTTGTCTTCTTCCTCTTTGTCTTCTTCTTCTTCTTCTTCCTCTTCCTCTTCTTCCTCCTCCTCTTGTTCTTCTTCTTCTTCTTTTTCGTTTGCTTCTTTTTCTTCTTCCATTCCTCCTTGTTGGTTGGTTGGTTGGTTGGTTGGTGGGTTGGTTGGTTGCGTGGTTGCCGTGGTTGCCGTGGTTGCCGTGGTTGCCGTGGTTGCCGTGGTTGCCGTGGTTGCCGTTGTTGCCGTTGTTGCCGTTGTTGTGGTTGCTGTTGATGTTGCTGTTCTTGTGGCTGTTCTTGTGGCTGTCTTCCCACAAACGTTTGTGTTGCAGAGGGGGGCCGGCGGTAGGAAACAAACAAACTCTTTCCCTTCGGTTTGGAAACCTTTGTTGCTCCAACTTGAAACTCTGGTTTTGAAACTGTTGCTTCCCGAGTGTTCCGCAACCTCTCCTGTGAACGTTTGTTTTCCCGTCCGGAAACTATCCTTTTCCCAGCCGAAACCTTTGTTTTGGCAACCAGAAACTAACGTTTCAACTCCCTCTTAAAACATCTTAAAACGTTTGCTTTTCCTCCAGAAACAAACCTTTTCCTCAGAGTTAGTTTGTTTCCCCGACCCCCCCCCAGCCACCCAGGCCCCAGGTTTTGAAACTATTATTTTCAATTTGAAAACAACCATACTCGGAGGGCTATATGCGACTATAATATATATATAATATAATTATATATACACGTATATGTCATGATACATCAATATTAATAACATTATTTATAACAATTATTATTGTTATCATTGTTATTATTATGAGTTATGAGTATTATCAAAGTTATATATCTAGCTAGATGTAAACACTTGACTTAAATGCAGTGTAACAGATAGACTGTATGTGTAGACGAAACAAATCCTCCAGCCATCATCCCTCAGCACTTCGCAGGACTTCAAGGCAGATCCACTCAGGCAGCAAGCCGCGGAGCTTCGCGCTGACAAGGCCAGCGTCTCCCTTATGAGATCAAAACCTGTAGTAAGGAATGCACTTGGCTCGTACAAAGGCACGTAAATGCCTGTCGATAAATCAATAAATGAATAAATATATATAATATATATATGCGTCTTCCAATGTATGCAAAATTATTGCCTTTTCAGGAATTATTGCTGGCGGCATTTTTTTCTGCTTCCGAACAGATTTTGCATTTTTCTCTTGTTGCATCTGTTTGCCGGTTTGAAACGGCGAAAAAACCCAACGAAACGGCGAAAAAAATCAAGAACCCAGAATATGGAAACTGAAACGGCAAAAACAACTGGAAACAGCGAAAATTTAGGCAACCGGCGATAATTATTGATATTATTGCTGTTCGGATTTCGAGCGATAATTTTGCACAGATGGGTTATCCAGGATATATAGCAGACTATATATAAATATTATTAAATATTATTATATATAGTTATTTATAGTTATGATATATATATATATACACAAACACCAACACACATGTATATATTTATAAGTAGGATATACTTCCACATGAAATGTCCGAGTTTTTTCTTCTCAGAGTTAGGGGGTTGTGTCTGTATGTTCATGCATGAATAAAAAAATCAAGTCATTCTGTGCATCCCTTTTGGTGCCTGATGTCTTCCATGAAACGCGTTGTCATTGCCGGCCGACTTGTCGCCTTGATGGTGGAACCGGCTTCTCAGTGGGCCATGTGCAGGAGAAGAGATACCACCAGAAACAAGAAAGGGAGAAATCAAAGGATGCTCCGGACGCATGGGCCCATTTCTAGGCTCTTCGCCTTGTGGTCGTCGGCTCAATCCCCAGCCCAGAGTGGGTGCTGTTGAGCTGCAGTGAACATATGTTCTCTAGATCTTTGTTGCCATTCCTTTCCTGGCCTCACATGGCACAGAACACATAGACCTAGAATATCTTGAATATCTCAGAGTTTTGATGAATCTGGTGGTTTCCAACGTCTCTTACCTCCCCTACAGTGCAATATTGCAATATAGATCAAGCGATGATCTCCCTGGACCCCAGGAGGCTGGAAGTGCCGAAGGTGAAGCTGAGGCAGAAGCTGAGGCAGATGGGGTACCTCGGGTACCTCCAAATCATTCAAAAGTGATCAAAAGTGGATCAACTTATAGTAAATCATTGATGACTATCGATGACTACTGATGATGACTACTGTAGTATTGAAACTCAATGGGTTTACATACATACATAGTAATATTGAATATGCCCCACTTTGGAAAATACCCAGCTGTTTTGGATGATCGCTATGCATCACGTCCTTTTTCGAATTGCTTGGCGCCAGGCAACTGCAGATGCTGAGCTCGAGGGCTTTGTCCCTCCGGACGTTTTCACCGTGGACGTCAATGACATTGGCGAAGGCTTTGTCAACATTGGCGGGTTGCGATGGGTGTCCGGAAATTATCCCAAAAAGCATGGCTTGACAGTTGAAATGTTTTCTGCGACATGGGATAGTTGTGATATGTTGTTATATGTTGTGATGGTGAACTATATGTTAAGATCAACCTGCACTCAGCTTGACATTGTCTTAGTCAAATTTCGCATCCCAAATTCTCTGTCCAGGAGAGCCGCTGTTTGCGAACTTCACCTTCGAGGAGTCAATGCTTTGCCATGTCACTTCACCAGTTATCCATGGCACGCCGGCTGGAGCGTGTTGGAGCATGGAAGCGATGGAAGTTGAAGTGGACACCAGGACTGGGCATTGATGAACCTGCGCTTTGAGATATCTTTGCTCATGCAATTCTTCCGACAGGACTGCTCATTTTTGGGAATTTTCATGAATTTTCGGAAAAGTGTGGCAGGGGGCAGTCATTTGAGTCATCTTCACAACTGCAGCTCATGGAAAAATGTCAATTGTGGATTTGCATAGGAGGTGACAGATCCAGAGAGGCCGAGCTGATATCAGCAACTTGCTAATTCGACCCCTTCAACCTGGGCACTGGGCACATTCCAAACTCACAGCAACTGGCCACCTGGGTACGGGTAAGCCATGGCAAACCAATGTAAACCATCCGTAAACCATCCGTAAACCATGGTAACCTATGTGAACATATGTGAACATATGTGAACCATGATGCTAGTTTCTGGAATGTCTGGAATTGATTAATTATTGATTCTTACACCACTCACTTTGGAATTCTGTGGAGGCCAGGCATCCACGAGTCCCACGTCGGCTACTACTACAACCGCTGTTTCAGAAAAGCATTGAACCCGAAGTTGTTTGGTGTCACAACAGCTGCGGAAGTCTGTGTTCCTTGGTGAAAATTTGAAGCCTATGGCGAACTGCCAGCTTTCCTAGTGCAACATGCTGCCAGTACGTTGCAAGCATTTGTTTGAACAAGGACTTCATCAAAGACGTCGTGACGGTCCTGGACAATGGGATCCTATCACCTGTACTGACTGAAGAACAGACTGCCGACCTGGCACTCTGGCACTTTATCCGGCCAGTGAAGCTAGTGATTTCAGACGTGTTGCTCTGGGATTGCTCTGAGGAAGGTAGCCTTGCACAAGATGTTGGAATGTATTTCATTTGCCAAACAGCTTGTTGCATTCCAGCAAAACCAGCTTCGAAACCTGTGGGATTCTGATTTGGCTGCCTCAAGCGATGGCGTACCTGGATGTATTTGGCAATGTGATAACTCACATGGGCAGTTTGTTTTTCGTTTTTTTTTTGGGGGGGGTTGTCAGATAGTCAGATGCTTTACTCTTGAAAACTGAGGAGAAGTTGTTGCGCCTCACAGAGGAAGCTCGGAGAGAAAGGCAACAGCGTTTGGAGGGTGGTGATGACACTTGGCTCGGCTGGCTGGGCATCCGATGGAGGACGACGTGTCGATGGGGTGACCAGGATGTGGCGATTCACATGATGTGTCGGCGCTTCTCCATCTCATCCATGTCGATCCATAGCCCATGCAATGGGATGCATCCCCTCAGGAAAGCTGCAGGCTGAAATTCTCGGCCATCATGCAGCAGCAGATGACCCAGTCGCATCAGCCGCAACTTGCCTCGGTTTAGATCGGTTTAGTCACTTGTGGGGCGAGACTAGCTGAACTTGCACTGGCAGCTTTGAAGAAAAACATGATTCTTCTCGAAGATGTACAGCACGTTTGCTAGGGTTTGTTTCCCAATGGAGATGACCCTCCAAAAATAACTGAGAGAGATCCCATAAGAATATATAAGGATCCCATCATAACGATATCAGTGATATCAGCCCTAGGCGCTTCCAGATGCAGCCAGCATAAGCCAGCATCCCCCCATCAGTTGCCATCTCCCATCCCAGCGGAGGTCCTGGGGAGGGAAAGGTGGCCCAATGCCCAAGTCTGGCGGATGGCCGGGCGCTGCTCAATGGCCTGGAGGGCAGCCCGTGGTGCCTTTGACTCCAAGAGGTGATGTGGGGATAACTCGAGGCTTCACCATACATACATGCTGCATGCTTGTATAATTTAGGCATTCAAACAACTTCAAACATCAGGGGGGTATCATTGGGAATTCTTTGGGTATCATTGGGCCACATTAGCCTCCAACGACTCGGATGTGTAAAATGATAACGAAATCTGTTGGGCTGGGGGGAGGCCCGCAACTGAAGCCCAGAATTGTGTTTGAGGGATGCATGCCGATTCTTGTGCCTCGTGATGCGCATGTAATGTAATATACAGTATAAGATATGCCCAGATATGGCAAATATGCCCAGACTCCATGTCCTGAGGCTCCTGAGGTTGCCAGATAAAATTTACTGTAGCAATCTGATTTCAATGTATTTCAATCATTTTCAATCTAATTTAGTACGTCTCAGATAGGTTTCCTGCGTTACTGTAGGGCTTGCTCCAACTGAGGCGGCTCGCCCAGGCTTTGTGCCCCGGCCCAACATGCCGCCAGGACAGCCGGTCAGCAGAGGCCAAGGGGAATCATTCAGGGAATTAAATTGCGAGGTACCAAATGATATGTTGCCATGGGTTTCCCATAGTTTCACCATCTTTCACCCAAAGGGCATACAGGCCAGAGGAAGCATGTTGCAGCTCAAGTGCTTGCCAGCATCGCACATTTCATGCACATCCCCTGTTTTTTTTTTAGCACCCGCCGCGGCATCGGTGAAACCGTTAAACTTTTAAACCAAACCTGCCGCTGTCCAAGTCTCAGGACTTGCAGCCAGAGGTTGGGGTCCATCCTATGGTTGGGCTGGTGGCTACCAAGGTGCCAGTCTTGGGAAGTTGAAGCCCCCGGGTGGTCCTGTTGTGTCCTGTTCCATGACCATGACCCAAGTGGCACCTTGTGGCATGTGGCCAGGCTGGTGATGCAGACCCTGTCCAAGCGAGAAAAAAAGGATGGCTGCCCATGGCTGCCCAAAGCGCAGCATTCGTTGGACAATATGCTGCACAACATGATCAACATGGAAGTTATACCATGTTATAGCTTGATGCACTTGTCTAACGGCACCGCAATGAATGCCACAATGAAACCAATATAGGAAGATAGAGAAAACACAAGCATCAATTGATGGCATTGATTTACAGTGTCATTGCAGCAATGCTTGTAATACTGTAGGCCCACATGCACCATAGACAAATGGCACAGATCATCATCACAGATCTAGATGTCAAACTAATGACATTAGGATCATTTAATCATTTAGGATCATTGACTGTTGATTCACAAGTTCCGATGTGTGCAACTCCTAGGCTGGATTGTTCAAGCCAGTGAAGGCTACCTGAAGCAGCGCCTGGAGGCGATCCTTTTCGGGGATCGCCGCGCAGGGACACAGCGGCAATAGTTCATGTAGCGGAACAAATGAGGTATTTTGAAGGATTTTGATCTATTTTTGAATTCTTTTGATATATTATGATATATTTGAGTGTGTCCCTGAGATTGATATAGATTGATTATGTTGGACCTAGTTATACCATGTTATACCCAGTCGTCAAAGAATGTGAAAGATGAAAAACGGGGAGTAATATGATGTAATATTATCATTATATAATTACATATATACAATATATATCATTGTAATGTAATATACAGGTAGCACATCGTAGCACATGGTAGGACTATGACTGTGCTCGAAAGAGGTGGCCCAACTCGCGCAGGAGAACCTTGAGCAGAGTGCAGACGGTGCAGACGTCGCACAGCTGGGAGAAGGTGTTGGAGACTTGTTGCGCCAGGCTCCAGTGCATCCCAGGGCTGCCACGGGCCATTGCCACGATGCTGAGAGCGTTCCTGCCATTGATGTTCCGCAGGTTGGAAAGTGTGCAGATAGCCAAAAGTACCTGGAGAAGTCCAGAAACATCCGAGAACAGCAAGGCCTTGCCCTGTCAGAGAGGAACTTCTCTCACTCAATTCAAACATATTCAAATGAATTCAATAAGTATGTAGTCTAGGAGCTGGCTCTGTTTCCAGGTACCCTCCAGACACCTGAAGGAGCCAAGCTTCTTCGAAACCTGGGGGTGGCAAGGACCTCAAGACCAAAAGAAGATAAAAGAAGGCAGTACGATGGCAAGCCAAGATATCACAATTGTATACAATTGTTTGATCATGTTTGTTTTTTCCATTTCCACATTTACCAAAGATTGCCGTCACCAACACAGTCAGCGAGATTTACAACCAAACGCCGAGGTGTACGGTGAGCAGAAGGCATTAAAGAAAGGACTGGCAACATTAAGAGAGGCTGAAGAGATTCGCACCACGACTGCAGCGTATGGTTTAGTTTTCATGAGACATTTTTGTGGATGAAGCGTGCGCCAGCTTCACAGAGTTCCTCAGGGGTTCCAGCCAGTTCCAGCGGGTAAATGCTCCAAGATTCCCAAGTACTGCACCCCTACTCGGTTGGCACTGCCAGATGGGCCCTATGAAATCCAATGAAGTTCAGAAGCCCATTTCGTACTGGATTGTCACTGTGTTGTTGGTATCGCACCCGCACTCCTGTCAAATTCTATTCGAGGTGTGGAAGCAAGTCGAAATAGGAGTAGGATCGGAACGGGCACTCTGCCATTCATTGTGCCACAAGTATCCTTCTGCGAAAGCGGCATGCATTGTTCGTAGATTGATCGTGCCGACAAGGCAAAAGATGATAACTGTAGCTTAGCTACCCACTTAGTAAAAGAAAACGCCGGTGGGGTTCATTTTTTGGAAAATCTTTTTTTTCAAGGGTTTCCCATCCGGCGGTGCTATCCGCTGCAGTTTTAACACCAGGTTCCGGGCAAGG
>Ga0126342_10018100_pt1 | contig 12111 bp, 9 predicted proteins | sample Cyp1metagenome_FD_92528 | JGI IMG/M metagenome (GOLD analysis project Ga0126342, IMG submission 92528) | Coral microbial communities from Lord Howe Island, Old Settlement Bay, Australia - Cyphastrea 1 metagenome | ecosystem: Host-associated > Invertebrates > Cnidaria > Coral ... | reverse complement strand
ATGTGTATACGTAAATGATGTATATGATGTATACATGTATATGTATATATGTCTATATGTCTATATGTATATATGTATATATGTATATATGTACATATGTATATATGTATATATGTAGATATGTAGATATGTAGATATGTATATATGTATATATGTATATATGTATATATGTATATGTATATATGTATATATGTATATATGTACATGATGTATATGATGTATATGATGTATACATGTATATATATATGTCTATATGTATATATGTATATATGTATATATGTATATATGTACATATGTATATATATATATAATTGGGTTACAAACCCACTTACTAGCCAGTTGCTAACTGGGATGCTCATTCAGGAACCCCGAAAACTGCGCTTATCTCCTGCACAGAAATGTTTTCGGACCCTGAAAAACATGCAGCATGTTCAAAACATGGACGAATTGCTCATACTGGGGGATACTGTGGATGGTTGCGAAATCCTGCACCACAAAAGGATGGTTGAAACCCAAGCAAAATCATGGGATAAACCATCTATCAACTGGGGATTTGGATTTCTTCCATCCACTGTAGTCATCAACCCATTGGTAATTAGTAGATAATTTATAAACCAATTTTGCCAGGTTTTCCTTGGATAGATGACAATAGAAAATCTACCATGTACCCTCCATTTTTTCAAATATGGGAATGGTTGGGTTCCTCCATTTATAGATGGTTTTTCCCACCTTTTTTGGCCTCCATTTATAGGGGATTTTCCATTAATCCTCCATTTATTGTAGCTGATCTTCCCATATTTTCCCACTAAAATCTCCATTTTTGCAGCCACATTTGGTTACCATCCAATTTCTTGCGGAGCCGCTTTTCTAGACGACACCTGCCTCAGGGGAACGGAGAGGTCATCTCCAAGCGCCCCTCGCAAGAAGGCGAAGCTTGGAGCGCAGCTTGGGTGGTGATGCTAGTGAACCTCATATTCCAATCATATTCCAATGGATTATCATGGATTATCATGGATTATCATCATTTTCCCCATGAAAGTGGCTATTTCTAGGTATCCCATGGTTTCCCCTATGTTCAGACAAAGCCAATGGGCTTAAAGGAGACATCTTTATATGTTCGTAAAAAAATGGCCAAAGACATGATATGTATCTCGAAGGGACTTCCACAAAGCACCTGGATATATTTTTGCCCCCATTCTTCCATGATATCCAAATTTTCTTGGTGAAATACCTGTTTTCGACCGTCTGCTTGGTGCCGCGATGTTCTCCGTAGGTGCCACATGGAGTACCTCTTTGGAGCGTTTCTTTCTGGTGCGGCCCGACGGTCTCGCTGCAAACCCCCAATGGAAGTCGCTGGGAAACGGTGATGAAATGGGCTCCACCTGGGGGCGGCATGTCAAACTGCTCTGACGTAGGATGGGTTGGTTGGTTTCAAGTATCTTCCCCTTTGAAAAAAACTTTGACTGGTAGCAGCTGGTAGTACAGGACATTGTTTTCTTATGAGTTGCATATGTTGTCCAGTCGTTTGCGTTGATGCCAACGATGTCAACTGCTGGACCTTTGTTGGTTTCCAGTTCCGCCTGGGCCTGGGATGACAGGTGAACGAGCGGGGCTCTTGCTTACAGACCGAGGCAACAGGGAGCTGCTGGCGCCAGCTGTGTCCCAGCAATTTTTTGATAGATCTTACCAGACAAACATGGGTTAATCATTGGTTAATCATTGGTTAATCATTGGTTAATCATTGGTTAATCATTGGTTAATCATGAAAAATGCAGCTTTGACATGGTTTGACTCTCCAAAACTGGGGAGAAAAATCGCCAAGATGGACGTTTTGACCCGCTGAATAGAGACATTTAAAGCTGTGGCAGCTCCACCGCCATGATCAGGTGAGATCTGGATTCATCAACTGGATGACTATGAGTACCTTGGAGCAGCGGATGTGGATGGAGGATGGTCAGTATGCACAGAAGTTTTCTGATTACCCGGCCTGGTAAACATACAAAAAGCTATTGAACATGGCCATAGAAATAGTGGATTTAGCCATTAAACATGGTGATTTTCCATGGTTACGTTAGTTTACCAGAGGGTAATGTTGGTAAAACAATAATAAACTACCCCATTTTTGAGGGTTTATACCGTCCATCAAAATGGTGATTTGGGGGATGGTTTATTATTGTTTTACCCACATTATAAAGTTATATATATATATATAACAAGATATTTTTATGATAAACTCCAAAATCTGTTGGTGCAGTGGTTCCCTCCTACATGACTGCCTTTGAGTCCTAATCTTGCATCAATGGTGTATACCCTTTAATAAGGAAAATCATAAGGATTCAATTCAATCAAACACTGGAGGTAACCCATTTCAAGATAAACCCACATGAACTCATCCTACAAAATTGGACAAAGGAGAAAGATGGAGGACAGTCCGAGATTTTCTAGTAAAAAGCCATGGTTTCCCCACTAAAAACCCATGGTTTCCCTAGTAAAAAGCTATGGTTTCCCGAGTAAAAACCATGGTTTCCCTAGTAAAAACCATGGTTTCCCGAGTAAAAAACCATGGTTTCCCTAGTAAAAAGCTATGGTTTCCCGAGTAAAAACGATGGTTTCCCGATTTCCCGAGTAAAAAGCTATGGTTTCCCGAGTAAAAACCATAGTTTCCCTAGTAAAAAACCATGGTTTCCCTAGTAAAAACCATGGTTTCCCGAGCAAAAAACCATGGTTTCCCTAGTAAAGAGCTATGGTTTCCCGAGTAAAAACCATGGTTTCCCTAGTAAAAACCATGGTTTTCCGAGTAAAAAACCATGGTTTCCCTAGTAAAAAGCTATGGTTTCCCGAGCAAAAACCATGGTTTCCGTAGTAAAAAGCTATGGTTTCCCGAGTAAAAACCATGGTTTCCCGATTTCCCGAGTAAAAACCATGGTTTCCCTAGTAAAAACCATGGTTTCCCGAGTAAAAAGCTATGGTTTCCCGAGTAAAAACCATGGTTTCCCTAGTAAAAACCATGGTTTCCCGAGTAAAAAGCTATGGTTTCCCGAGTAAAAACCATTGTTTTCCTAATAAAAACCATGGTTTCCCGAGTAAAAAGCTATGGTTTCCCGAGTAAAAAGCTATGGTTTCCCGAGTAAAAACCATGGTTTCCCGAGTAAAAAGCTATGGTTTCCCGAGTAAAAACCATGGTTTCCCTAGTAAAAACCATGGTTTCCCTAGTAAAAACCATGGTTTCCGTAGTAAAAACAATGGTTTCCCGAGTAAAAAGCTATGGTTTCCCGAGTAAAAACCACGGTTTCCCTAGTAAAAACCATGGTTTCCCGAGTAAAAAGCTATGGTTTCCCGAGTAAAAAGCTATGGTTTCCCGAGCAAAAACCATGGTTTCCCGAGTAAAAAGCTATGGTTTCCCGAGTAAAAACCATGGTTTCCCGAGTAAAAACCATGGTTTTCCGAGTAAAAACCATGGTTTCCCGAGTAAAAAGCTATGGTTTCCCGTAAATCATCCATCCCTTCCTCCAGGTTACATCCTGGTGGTGAATCCTGTGATTCTGGGCAGCGCTGACCCTGCGAGTCACATCTCTGCGGAGCGGCATCCGGGGGCATCCAGGGGCATCCGGACCTCCTGCAGTTAGCCTCTGGTAATTCAACAGGGGAGATTATATATACTATATATATACTATATATATACTATATATATATATATTAGATATTATAATATCTGTTAGAATGTTATAATTAGCTATTATCTCAGATTTGTTTGAAGACATGTTTTGTTCGCAGTGATTTGGCATATAAAGTTATAGACCCAAGCTATTATAGACCCATTGATCACTTGATGGTCCATTTTGTTGGTTAACCAATCGTTTCCCCATTTACCCTCTGGTAATTTGTTACAGTTTGCTATAGAAAAGGGACCATTTATAGTTGATTTACCCATTAAAAATGGTGATTTTCCAGTTCGCAAGTGCTGTTGGTTTGCCAGGCCGGGTACCAACCCCTTGGCTAAGGCTTCCAACGGTGGCATGTAGCGGATCCGGAATTATTTTGGGGTACCCTATATTTGAACCCATATGATATTAATGGATATTACCCTCTGGTAAACATACAAAAAGCTATTGAAAATGGCCATTTATAGTGAATTTTCCCATTAAACATGGTGATTTTCCATAGTTACGTTAGTTTACCGGAGGGTAATGGTTATAAACCCAAGTTCTTAATGGTTGAAGCGTTAACCATTTTTGGAATATCATATTGAGGTGATAAACCCATTACCATGTTAGGTAATATGGGCTTATATGGGATTATATTACCCAATATTACCCAAATGGTGATAGTCATGGGTTTATCACCTCAATATGATTTATCACCTCACATCTAATTTTCACTTTTTTTGTAACCATATCCATTTGGGGGTATTAAAACGCAGATCCCAAGGGGTTTATTGCACTGGGTCTACCATATTACCATAGTCACCAATCCTTCAGGGCTCAGGAATTGGGAACGGCTCAAAATCAGACACCACAAGTCTCTTAAATGAACTTATGTCAACTAAAATGGTTGAGACACGCACAATGACACGCAGATCCCAATGGTTTGTTGAAGCAACATTTCTCATCTCTTGAGGCTCAACACTATCGATAGCCTTTGTTTGGCTGGCTAAATGCTAAAACAATGGTGGTTCCATGTGGTTCCCCATCACTTGAGTCACCATATACCCCCAAGAACTGATACTTAAAAGATCTTAAAATATTATTGTCACTAAAAAATGGCTGGTCAAATACTCAAAAACAGCTAATCTTTTCCAGTTCAATTGGTATTCTGAGGTAGCTTTCTTATTTCGCATTGCCAAAGTGGCCATGTGGGTTTGCAAAATTTGGGACAACCCCAAAAATTGATGGTTGATCATCAGATCATTTTCCATATCTTCCCTATTAAAATGGCATTTTTCTTGGGGCTACTCCAGGAGACGATCATGACTGCGACAGCAGTTAGTGCGGCCGTGGGCTCTTTCGTCGTGGGTCTCTTTGGCCGGGAGCCGCGGACAGATCCACCACTGAAGGTGGCTTTTCACCAACAACGGGGATAGAAAATGGGGATATTACGGGATATGAATTCACATCAATTCTGTAAATGGGTGATTTACCGGTGAGGAATAAGGATCTAAACGATGGATCGTTGAAGATGTTTTTCTTTAGCCCCCAAGAAGGGCGGGGTACAAAGCTAACCATAACTGGGATAGAATGGGATATTTAAGCGAAATTTGGTATTGGGCGAGTCTAAAATGGGGGATTTACCCCCAAGTATATTGAGATAGTATCGCAGTTTTGGGGAAAATGATACTTCAGAACCATGGGATGAAATGGAGCCTGTCTTCAAGGCATTCATTCGACCAATGAGGCAACGCCCCTTTAGGGCTTATGCCTGGGATGGGGCTCAACGCGTGAGCCTTGCGAGCGAGCGCTCGCTTGCGATCTCGGATTGGGGGTGCTGAAAAGATGTGGGGATTTGAGGATTGAACCTCTAAGTAGCCTCCGGTTCAAACATGGCTAGCTGGAAAGTTGCTTGGGAAAATCATCTCTAGTCATGGTGGTTCTTCCAGCAAACCACGTTTGATTAAAAAGGAGGGTAAAAAAAGAGTTAGTAGAAATGCTGAATGTTTTTGAACATTGTGAGTTGTTGAAAGATAAAGACAACACTTTGACCAGCAACAATGGGGATTTAACTAAAGCCAACGGGCTTCAACGGGCTTCAACGGGCTTCAACCGTTCCCAAAGATGTGAATTGAAGCTACACACCACGGTGGAGTACAGCTGTCAAGATGGAGTATGTGTCCAAAAATGCCAGCAAAAGACCTGAAATTTGTGTCGTTTTGAATGGGGTCATTGCAAAATTGTACCAGGGGAATCTGAGACATAGATTTCCATCTTCGATTCCCTGATCACTTGATGGTGTTTCAACCTTTTTTTTGGGGTCCCCCTGTGTTACTCCCAGATTCCAACCTTTGGATCACGTCAGGTACTTTTCGTTTGGAATCTGCCGCGCCTTCAATGTGACCTTTGGGCAGGTGCCTGAACAGGGCCCAGGAACTGAGAGCCATTGGCTTCTCTTTGGGAGCCAAAACTCTGAGTTCTTTAGTGACTACCCTCTGGGAAACATACAAAAAGCTATCGAAAATTGCCATAGAAATGATTGACCCATAAACAATGGTGATTTTCCACAGTTATGTTAGTTTACCAGAGGGTACCTGACATTTGAATAGAAACCATCGGTTTCAAATCATGAGAAGATGGCACCAGTCGTGGCCCCCTTCCCGGAGAAACTTAAAACCTGGAGGCAATGAGCTGCTGCTTCGTCAGTGGTGCTGCGCTTTTGTTTCTGGGACGACTGGTGGATGCAGATGGACGTCCCTGTAGATATCTGTAGATGGTGTGGGGAATCTCCCCAATATCGCTTTGTGAGGTTGGTGAAGTGCATCTTTTTCTAGGCACAAAGAGAGAAAGATAGATACCCCAGCAACTGCATAGAAATGATTTTTCATTCCATTTGCACTAGTCTTGCTCCTTGATTTACCCTGGATCATTACTTTGCGTTATTGGAAATTCACAAGATATGCGATACTGGCGACCAAACTCCCTGCATTACATCAGAAGCCTGCATCTTTCTGTCAAGCTACGATGATCTCTGCGTTGGGTGTGCCTATGTGCAAAAGTTTTTCATTGTATGATTATACACATTGTACACCCAATATTGTACATACACCCAATATTGTACATACACCCAATATTGTACATACACCTATATACAAATTGTGCCTATTCTACACCCATTAAGGGGGATGTTCATCAATTCGGATATACCAATTCGGATTCCCATCAATTATCGGGATGGATCACCATACCACATACATTGCCATGTCGTTGGCCTTTTGGCACGTATGCATTCTTGTCGTTGGTTTACGTTCGCCAAGCTCCCATGTCCCACCTTCAAGGAGGGAATTGACCCAAACCGACAAGCCATTCCTTTGATCATTACCAAATTTACCAAGCAATTCTACAATGTACTGTATATCCCATGACATTTTTAAGACGACACCAACTTCGGGGCTTAAGTCATCAACCATCATGATGTTCCCCATCTGGGTTTGTTCAGAAATAGGATTTTTGGAAACAAATCGTGTAGACCACCACAGCCGCTTAATTTGTGAACCCAGGTTGTTGGCTGTGCTGGGCGTGTGTCAATGGATAGTGACCACTGTGCTCGAGCTCAGCCATTGCTCGCGAAACCTTGGTGAAGTGTGGGTACGAGCTGAATTGTTATGGGGGAATACCAAGCCAAAAATCAAGTCCTTTCTTCTGTATGTCAGTTCCAGCATCGAAAACACTTCGGGCTTGCAGAATGACTTTCGATTCTATATGTGGACAACAAGCCATGCCCTGCAAACTCGCCCAATTCCGTGGATTGCCCCAGCCTGTTTTTTTTCTGGGGGGACTGAGGTATTGTCCGAGCATTTGAAAAAGGCGATCACTGTGGCAATTGGCGTTTTTCAGGCCTGCTGGAGCTGAGCTGACTGTTCACCTCTACACTTGCTGTCGCTTTTTGTCGGGTGGGCAACAGGATATCAGCAACTGGAGCCTGCTCAGCGTGTCCAAGCGACAGCTGTAAACTATGATCAGATGAAATATGAATATGAATGAATATGATGCATGATGCTGGGGTGTATTTATAGCCCAGTGTGGGAATGTCTTGCAAGCAATCTAGTAGCTGATAAGGGGAAACAGGACATTTTCAGCCTGCCTCCCCTGACTTTGATCTGCCACCTCTTGCATCTATGAAACTGGAGAAGTCTACAAGATTGTTTCACTTAGTGAAGACAGACCTAAACAAATCATAGAAACCAGAACTTTCAAAACATAGAAACTCGAGATTCAAATTCAAAGGGGCCCTGGGGTCTTTCACATGGCGGGTCTTTTCACCTAAGGCATGAAATTTTCGGACCTGCGAAGCGACAGGCCCTCATTGGATTCCAAGTGATGGGCTTGGTGGTGGCTTCGCCCAACACTCTTGTGACGCAGCTTGGCTGTGGAAATGGAGATTCGTGCAGGAATGTGGAAAAAACCAATGCCTGAACATGACCATGAAACTGAATTTTTGGTGTATTTCAGTACTGCATATGGAGGTTTCCTAGAATGGGGGTACCCCAAGCTTGCTTAGGATGGTTTATTTCATGGAAAATCCATCTATAAATGGATGATAATTAGGGGTACCCCCATGACCCCCATGACTTAGGAAACACCCATATGATTGATCTTGTGCTGTTAGCCTTTCTGGGAAGTCTGGGCATCTCCCCAACGCGGCCGCGGCTTGCTGAGAAAGCCTCATTTCTTTTTTCGTAACCATATTTCAGATAGTGATCCCCAATTGAATAGTATTTTGTGGTGAGGTTGAAACCACCAAGTAGTCGATTCTTGGGAGTTTCAGTGCTTCAATCACTTGTAGTTTACAGAAAACTACTACACCCCATATTCCCGATGGGAAATAGCAATGGTTTCCACATGATTTCCATCGGTTTCTTCTAGGTCTTCCCCTCGAACCCAGCGACACTAGGCTCGGTGATGTCACATGGTCGGGGCTCCCGGGAATCTGGAGGGGTCTGGACGGGTGGCTGTGCGGTGATTGGTGAACAGTTGACCCAACTGTTGATAGGTCTTTATTGATTGTGGTTAAAACAATGCCATGTTTACCACCCATGACTGGGAATGGTTTCTACATACCAGCTATATATTTATGGTGATGACTGGGGGATGGTGCAAATGGCATTGTTTTAACCACATTATAATGGAGGTATGACCCATGATGAATGTGATTTAACCACCAAGAATAGGGATATACTTGATAAATGATGGTTGATGGTTGTTATGGACGCCAGGTTCTATATTAGTTTCCCACTTTCACATACTGTTGGGGGTTCTTATGGCATGGGAAGCTTGAGAGTCCTGGTGGCACCAGTAGAAGTTGTAAAATACTGGTGGCAAAGATGCTTTTACTTCTGGATATGACTATGCTTGGGTTAAAAATAGTTTGCTTCTAATCAGCCTGCAAGCGGCATATCTGAAGATGTAGATGAGGCAGAATGCCAAGGATTGATTCAAGGAAAAGCATGTTAAACAACAGCCAAAACGTAAAGATGAGAAATGAACCTACCCCTAAATGGCAGTTCTAATTGGGAACATGATGTGATGTCCAAATTCGTCACTTACTCAACTGACTTCCAACATTGAAAGGGAAGATTTAGCTTCAAATCTAAATGTACATAGACCCCATGGATCCAGACAAAAGGGGGGCTGCACAATTTTCTGTGGTGGTCAGGTCGAATAAGCAGCTCTATTTGGCTTTAGCTGGGCCTGGACCTCGATCTTGCCTTGGGTATGGATCAATACCTACGAAATACCATGATTTCGAGAATTCGCATCCAAATCATCCAACTATTTTCTGCTCTTTTGTTCTGAGCAGAAAAACTAGGTCTTAAAATAAAAAAAGTCACTTTACCATAGGGGAACTGTCTTTTTTAATCATGGATCTCCTGCAGTTCGATGTCCAAACGCGACCAACCAGACGTGGGTTTCTCTCATAGGGTCGCCCCACAGCAGCGAATGATAGACGTTTGGATGCAATTGATGGAATACTCTATCGATGCATTTGCTTTTGTGTACACGCAGGCACTGTTGATAGAGATCCTCCAAGTAAAGTCAATGTCACAATCGGCTTCAAACATCATTCTAGATATTCACAGACTTCTTAAAACGGCAGTTTCATCTCGCAGTACTCGTACCAGGGCTTCAAAAAGAAATCGCGGAAAGTTTCATCTTTTCGCAATTGGATGAAGGCACAATTTCCAGCAAACCCATTGAACTCCTGGGAAAACACATGGTTTCAATCGTGAATTGCACCAGCTTTCCACCAATCCCAATGAAACACATTGGTCAAATCCCCGTTGAAAAATTGGTTCAATCCGATGAAAAATCCCTACCATCTGGTTATGACTAACAGTTCGCCATGGAAAGATCCACCATTTTGAATAGGTAAACCATCTATAAATGGGCCATGGCTTCCATGGCTATGTTAAATAACCAGAGGGTATTTTTCTGGTGAAAATTCCTTCGGCAAACTGGGACGGCTCCTCGCTGAGTTTCTCAGGTTTTGCTTGATCTCAGCAATGCTGGTGAGCAGATTACACGGAGCATTGCTGGTAGGTGCGCCGGTGCGCGCCACCGTGTCTTCCCCATGAAATAGTGCTTGGTAAATAGGCATCCCATTAGAATATGTAATGTCAAGCCTGGATTAATAAACCCCAAACCGCTGTTTAATTGGGAGGGTACCATTAAGTATTAGATGAAATGACTATTGGAGGAGTACCCCTCTAATTGATAAACCATGGTTTATTAATCCAGGGTTGACATTAATCCCAATAAACATCAGTCGGACATTAATCCCAATAAACATCAGTAAACCAGGTTGTGTGGCCACCATAACCAACACCAACCAACAGAGGTCTTTGAAAAAAGGGCTCAGGTGGAACACAGTGACAACACAGTCTCAGTGACCAGTGTATGGAAGCCAAAAAAGGTACCATGGCCCATCTATGAGGCAAGGGTTATTGAATACTTCAAAATGGGCTTGTATCACCATCCGGTAATCAAACGTGGCAATGTAAATGATTTTCCCATTCAAACCTTCATTCATAGGGGATGTTTCAGCCAGCCACGTTTGATTGACGGAGGGTACGAAAGATGGATGAACGTTGACCTATGAGCGTGGCAGGGCTTTTGAAGGGCTAGATACTTGGATGTGCATCCCAGTTACTAAGCGATTTTTATATAAGCAAGTTATATATATATATACATACATCTATACACGGAATATATATATATATATATACAGGCGAAAAATCTTGAGTCACGAGTCTGAGTAGTGTTTCGATTCACGGGGAGTTCATTTGTGTTTGAGATTTCTGGGGCTCTGGCTTGTCTAGTGGTTGTGGACTCCTACCATAAAATGTGCTGCCGTGAATAGATGGCCCAAAGATCAGAGGGAAACAGGTCAGTGTGCCAAACTACAGGAGCTGCAACTATTTGGGGGTTGCATAAATGGGGGTACCCCAATAGCTGGATGGTTTATTTCATGGAAAATCCATCTATATATAAATGGATGATAACTAGGGGTACTCCCATGACTTAGGAAACCTCCATTTGCCATGATTTTTTCAGTTGCTCAGTCAACTAACTGGCTCTCCGTTTGTGGCTATCCACCTGGCCCCAGGTATTTTCTTGATGTCTGCCTTAGCCTGGGTTACAGGGCCAGGTACTCAGCAGTCTACATGGGAGATGGAGCACCATCTTGTGTTCATATGGAGGCAAGGGTGTTTCAAACTGCGTCCATCTTCCAGTTCAGCAAGCACATATGTATGTATACACATGTATGTATATATATATATATGCTAACCCCCCCGAAACCTACAGTTTTCGATTTTTTATTGTGTTTTACAGTGATTTTTGTTGGTTTTTGCCTTCAATAGTAGCCAGCATGTTTTTCATTCATTCGAAGACTTTGGATGCTTGATCATCATGAGTCATGATGCTTCATGTGTAGATACAATGACATATTTTGATGGTATGTGCAGTTTTTTCAACTACCGTGTTGTGTTCTCAACAAAGGGTTTCAATTCAAACATTGACAGAATGCGCACGGCACTGTGGCCAAATGTCAATTTTAAGCTTTACATTTGTTTTTGCAGTGTTTTTATTCCTTTTTGTGACACATGAAATTTTAGATTCTGGAGACCTTCAGATCTTGCAGACATATTATTTGATGATCAATATGGCAGATATTTCTTAGGCCTGTTTTCCTTACTATGTAGCTTCTCTCTTGTTGTACTGCTGCAGTGGCTCAATACTTTGGATGATGTGTGGGTCTCGGGAGGTCCTAGGACCTCTTAGCTCGTACCCCTTCCAAACTATGTCTTAAGTATAATTTACGTACCTCCAAGTACCTCAACCTCTCTGCAAAGTTTCCCTTAAGTAGTGATTCAACCCATATGAAAAAGATCCTTCAACTTTGGGT
>Ga0126342_10018099_pt1 | contig 12111 bp, 23 predicted proteins | sample Cyp1metagenome_FD_92528 | JGI IMG/M metagenome (GOLD analysis project Ga0126342, IMG submission 92528) | Coral microbial communities from Lord Howe Island, Old Settlement Bay, Australia - Cyphastrea 1 metagenome | ecosystem: Host-associated > Invertebrates > Cnidaria > Coral ... | reverse complement strand
GGCTTGGGATCAGGAGGTCCCACATAACTGACTTACAACACCATCAGGAGGTGGTATCCCCAAAAGGGTCAGGTGGCCCCAGTGAACCTTGGAGGAGGATTGACTCTTGCTACCAGTTTAATAGTATATGTATATATATATGTATATTCAGGGAAAGGATCTACAAGTGATGGTGTCTCAAATGTTGGATTACCCAATTACCCAACCTCCCAGCGGATCCACCAATGTTCAAGGAGTGATGACTGGGGGAATGGTGCAGATGCCATTGTTTTGTTACCACATTGAATATCATTAGATGGGGTATTGCGGTATGACTGACTAGCTAGATCGACCTAGTTTACCTAGTTGGTTATGGAATTGTTATAGAATTGTGTATTGTTTCAGCAAGCTCAAGCCAAGCCATGGGGACGACACCTCCAATCTGTTTGGCTGCCGAGGGACGAATGGATTCACCGACTCTGGGAAAAGGTTGGAAGCTTTGACTCATGTCTTGCATGGCCGTGGACTGTAGATATCCCGGAAGAGGTCTTATTCTAGACCTGAGACTCACCAAGGTGATAAACCCCGGCTCAAATGTGTGTTTCAAGCCAACTGGATAGACAAGCACCAGTCAGGCCCCGGAAAGCCAATGGCTATGGCATAACATGGCATAACCACAGTGATCTGTAGCTATATAAAACCTTTCCATCACAGGTCACTGCGGGGTTGTTTACTCGGGTTGATTTGGAACATGTGCCACTAGCTGTGACGGATACGTTCAGTTCAAGAAATTCAAGAAGGAAAACCCTGAAAATATGTGGAACTCCATTACAAATCCAGACTGGTTGGTGGTTTCAACCCCTCTGACAAATATGAAAGTCAGTTGGGATTATTATTCCCAATATGTATATGGAAAAAAAATGTTCCAAACCACCAACCAGCAGATGATTCCATATGTCATATGAGACTTCTGTTGTTATACAAATGTTCTTCGGAACATTTTGCCTCCAGTAAAAATGTGGGATTCACGAGACAGTTTTCAGGTTCTACCATGTGTTCAGACATACTCTCCAGTTCAACATATGGAAAACCCACCTGGGATCTAGATTCTAGATTCTGTATAGACACTGTACCCTCTGGTAATTTAACATAGCTATAGAAAATCACAATTTTTAATAGGTAAACCATCTATCAATGGGCCATTTTCCACAGCAAACTGATCATTTTCCCAGTGACTTTCACCCATCTATAAAGGTTCAATGTCAAGACGCGACATGCCCTGTTGCTTCACTGCGTCAAGGTAGGATGTCACCACTTTCGTCAACATATCCTGACCAAAAAAACTGTGGGCTGTGTGGATCCAAGAAAGAGACATAGGACATGGGAAGTTAGCATGTTTTAAGATACATTAAATCTTAAATCGCATTGACTGTTAAAGATTTAAGTCGTACTAAAGTAGCCATCCAGTGTGTTTCACCAGCATGAAAGAATAAGGGACAATCCATCCTATCCAGAAACTGCCTGCGTGGGCTCCTATGTACTCCTTACAACACCGAGAACCTCCATCGACAGTTTGCATCTGGTCGGGGAGCATTTTTGGAGACAATGTCTGGTTTACCACATCATGCCGTATTTTCATGTATTTTCTACTAAATCATAATGTCGTTCTCCAAAAATCCCCAAATCCATTCAAATCCAGTGTTTTTACCACATGTACCACATGTATCCACATGTACCACATTGATTCAACCACCATTTTCATCTGGTTGGTGGTATACCTACCCCTCTGAAAAATATGAGTTCGTCAATTGGGATGATGACATTCCCATATATTATGGAAAGTCATAATCCATTCATGTTCCAAACCACCAACCAGATAAATATCCCATAGAAATAGTTGATTTACCCATTAAAAACGGTGATTTACCACATGTACCACATTCAACATTACCCTCCAGTACATTAACATAGACCCTGGTAGATAGGGGTTGGAAGATTAGTTTCCTCTAAAATTTGGTGATTTTCAGGGTCAACAAGTTAATTTACCAGAGGGTAACCATCATTAACTTTTATTAACCATTATTAACCGCCATTTTCACCACCCAAAAAACACCCGCGACGTTGAGGACGTCGGCCTCCTCGGCGACGTCGGCCTCTTCGCACTGGCCATACCACAGGACCACCCCGAAGGCACAGCGCCAGTCGAGGCAATCGCGTAGGACCTGGCGGACGGACACGGGACCGTTTCGGGAACGGTGCCCAAAACGGGTGACTTTTTCGTGAAGGGTTGGAAAAATGAAGGTTAAACTTATGGTTAAACCATGGTTTAAACCACATGTTTGATGATCAGGATAGAATCTATCATACAATGTGTACATCGATGGATTGATCGATAGATAGATAGATAGATCGATAGATAGATAGATAGATAGATTAATAGTTAGATAGATAGATAGATAGATAGATACTCTATCCAATAAAATACCTGGCATGCTCGAAAAAAGTGATCATTTGGCTCAACCGCAGCGGCTTGGTAAGTGACAACCCTACAACCACGGGACTAACCCTTCTTATCCTGGCTGAGGTGACATATGAGATGAATATGAACCACCACCCTTCAGGTCAAACCAACAACAAAACGTTGTGTAAGTATTGGGGTGCATCTCTAAATGTGTGGCTACATAATGCTACAAAAAATATATTTTTATCACGAACGCTTAGCCACAAGTATACATATTTGCTAGACAACAACACGTTTGACATCGGAAATTCACATTGGCACCCCACACCACATTCCCAGAAACGGCTCGGTATGCATCGTATCATTGCATCATTTAGGTGATATCACATGGCCAATCATTTTGAAGGGTGGCTAACATATTATATGATTGTATATCATCTATATAATTTGTAATATTATAATATCATATTAATTATATGCATACAGTATATTGTATCCCATATGCTCCATGTATGGTATATTTACCTACATGTGGGTAATTTTTAGGGCAAATATGGGTAAATATTCCAGCACCATGGAGCATATGGGTATATACACAGATCCCCATTAACCATCCAGTTTGTTCCCACATCCATTGGAGCACTCCCTGGACCTCCAAATCCCCAGCCAGCAAGCTGTAGATGCGCCAGAGTTCAGGACTCATCAAGGCATCTGCTTGCCGTTGATACTTCCACTCCTCGGTCCATTGGAGTCGGTGAAACCATAAAATCATCCAAAATGGATGATCTTCAAATGGGAAAAACCATAGAAAACATATATAGGATGGGGCCCCCCAGTGATGTTTGTTGGTTTATAAACCATGATAATCCCCATGAATACTATAGTTATATCTACCATAAACCATAGTTAAACCACATATAAACCAACTTAGCTATCTTGGGGGCCCCATCTTGTATAGTAATTACCCATATTTGAGGAAATCTCCAGCTTTCGAAGCGGTGAAATCCCCCAAGGCTGTCCAATTTTTCTTTGAACCATTCGGTTTGTTGCTTACACTTCTCTTTCTGTTAGTAACAAACCCGCTTTGCGTTCGGTTTCATTCCGATGTTTGGGTGAAAAAAATAGAGATAATTCTCAATGAATTCACTCACAACAGAAAATCGGAATCTTTTGATGCTTGAAATCCCGACCTTTGCTGCTAACCAGCAAGCAGTTACTGTAGTTGGTGGCATCATTTTGGTTGCAAAAAAATGGCACCATGTCCTGCTGAAATCCCCAAAAAACGCACCCAAACTCCCCAAACCCCAAATGTTTTGTCAATTCTTGGTGGCTGCAATCATCTGCAATCCATAGCAATATCATGTTGTTGTTTGAATCCACTTTTGTTGTTGGTTAATGCCAAACACCATTGCCTGTTGAATACGATTTGTTTCCCGAGTTTCTTGCTTCAAACCCTCATTTATTCTCCAGAACTCTCCGCTTATTCAAACCCAACCTAGGACTGGGGGTTCATATTGTTGATTAAATTCCTATTGTATCTACACATGTTTTGCTATGTTTGATGGTTTCTCAAAGCTTTAATTTTGAATTGTTTCAATCAGTTTCTATACATAATATTACATAATTACCCCATGTTTGAAAGAACATAAAGTTGGGTATTACATTATATTCCCATTGCATCATTGTATTAGGTGTTGTTAATTACATTCCAATAATAAACAAATCATCTTTGATGCTTCAAATCCCCACACAATCTGGTGAAAAAGTCCACCATACCTCAGTTTTCACGGTCAAACCACCATTTTCTCATGGTCAAACCATGGTAAAACCATGGTAAAACCACGATTTTTCCATGGTAACCCCAGCTCCCCAAACTTCCAGGTCACCGCCAGCTGCTGCCGCAGGAAGCGGCGCTGCGGGCCCGGCAGCGGGCTGCCGCCAGAGGCCGCCAGGATGGCGGCAAGGCCTTGGAAGAAAACCAGGGGAACACTTTCCATGGGAAAAGCCGTAGGAAAATCGTGGGATCATGGGGCAATGGATAACAATAGAGTGGTATAGTGGGTGGTATAATGGTGGTAAAGGTAAAATAGTGGTATAATTCTCCAGTTTGAATTTTTTGTTGCGGGATGAAACACGGAAAACAATAGAAACATGGGAAAAGCTGTAGGAAAATAATGATTTTACCCATTGGTTCACCATCAAACATGCTGGTTTTTACCATGGTTTACCATGGAACACAGATGGAAAAACAGGATGGTTTTTAACATGGGGAAAATTGTGGAGACGGTGGTTGAACATTTTAGATGTACATCAATAGATTTAAGGATCTATTTACAATATTCTGCAATCATATTGGAACTTAATGGGATTTAATGGCCTTTCGACTGGTTTTCGGAGGTAAAATATTGAAAAACAATGGAAAAAAAGTGGTTTTACCATCAAAATGATGGTTTTACCATGGAAAAATCGGTTGACACATATGGAAGAACACCTGGAAAATTCAATGGAAATACCATTGAGTTTTATTTTGATCTACGTTTTGATGGGATTCAAGACATTATTAATGAATGATATGTTTTATGATGTTTGACTGGGAGACATATGAAAAATAAACATTCCCATTCAACCAATGATAACTTTTCCATTTACTCAGTTTTTTGGGAACACATTGGAAAACAACATTTATTTGTTTCAATATTGTTTCAAATGAACTGGAATGAAAGCAGATGAAAGCCAAATATTAGACAGTTTCGTGATCTTTAACTGAATATGAAGATTAATTAACAATTCCCATTCGAACAAATGATAAATTTTACATTTACTCAGTTTTTGGGAAAACAACATATATTTGTTTCAATATTGTTTCAAATGAACTAGAATGACCTTTCCATTGTTTATTTGTTTCAAGACTACCGTTTGGTTATTTAAGCTAACTATGGAACATCACCATTTTGGATAGGTAAATCATCATGTGTATCCTCGATAAATGGACCATTTTCGCTATGTTAAATAACTCTAGAGGGTATAAATCACCATTATCCATGTTTTCACTGTATTAATCATTAATAACCATTATGATCCTATTGAAGAAATCCCATTAATTCCATTGAATTCCATTAAATCATCATTTCTTCATTAATCCCACTATTAATCACTATTATCCCATTAAATCCCATTCAATCATCATTAAAATCCATTAAACATCCATTAAAATCCATTAAACATCCCATTAAATCATCATTTCTTCCGTTTTTTCCAACATGTCTTGTCGTTGTTTGGGACAAGGCGCGGTCATAACCCGCCAGGCTCCGCAGCTCCCGCAAAGCCGCGGGGATGGAGTTGGCCGTGAGGTGGTGAAAGACGGCTTCCAGACCTGGAAGGGAATCATCCTTAACAATGGATATGTCCTTATAATGGATATATAATGGGTACATATATATATATATATATATATCATATGAAATAAATAAGTAATATATGTAGTATATATAATATGTATATATAACAAACTTACTATGTTTAATGGTTCATGGTCATCCATCCAATTTCATGGAACACCCGAAGATATTGGCGATTTCACCACGCAGCCCACCAGGCGACCCCCCTACAACTACTGGTTGGTGGTTTCAACCCCTCTGAAAAATATTAGTCAGTTGGGATTATTATTCCCAATATATGGAAACATAAAATTCATGTTCCAAACCACCAACCAGATATTATATATATATATGGAATATCGACATATCCTTTATAGATCTTTATGATATATGCATAGCTTGAATAAAAGTTATAAACCGTATCCTCACCATGCAGATCCAAGAATGGGACAATGTCATGAATGAGTACTCTATAAAAAGGATCATGAAGGTGTGTTTTTTTGATGGTACATTAATTGGACTGCGGGAAAATTGAAGGTAAATATGGATTAATACAAAATACTCTCCATGAGTGGGCCCCAACATTTAACACATCCAACAAACTAAAAATAAGTCAGGGTTTATATAGGTAGTATTCCCACAAAACTCTCAAAAGTTGAGCCACCCGAGGTTTACCCAAACTTGTTCTTGTTAAACCATGTTAACACTTTGGATTTTTCTGGTTGAACATCTATGTCTTTGTTTTATGCAATCATCCTTTGTTTTATGCAATCATCCAGGTATCAGTGTTATTCTACTGCTGTAACATGTTTGATTTATATACCTCTTAAAGATGGTGATTTTCCATAGCAAACTGTTAAATTACCAGAGGGTACTGGTTATGGACTGAAAATACCCTCTGGTTATTTAAAGTAGCTACGTAAATCGTCATCATTTTGAGCATCGAACTAGCTACGACCTGATTTTCCATAGTGTTAACTAACCATCATAACCATGACGAACATGATTTAGATTGATACCCATAGTGATACTAAATATAAGGTGGATACGTAAACCATCATGACCCAATTTTCCATAGTGTTAACTAATAGTAATCTGGTTGGTGGTATACCTACCCCTCTGAAAAATGTAGAGTCAGTTGGGATGATGACAGTCCCAACTATTTCTGGAAAGTCATAAAATCCATTCGTGTTCCAAACCACCAACCAGTTATAGTTGATTAGATACTATAAATGGTTGTTATCTAATGATTATTAACCATAGATTTACCATAGATTTAACTAACAGTAACTATAACCATCCAGGGTCAATCCCTCAACTTCCAGGTCCAGGCACATTGCGCTTCGGAGAAATTTCCACCGAAAGCTCCAGGGATGGGTCGCCTTTTGTCGAGGTACTGCTTCACCGTGCGCTGATTCACCCGGGAAAGCCACCTGCTGTGGTGATTCTCTGGGATATTAAAAGGAGATACTAATAGAAATAACCATATTATAGAAATTAGATTAAATTATATGTTTTTGCTTGGAGTCTTCACTCTCCATATCAAATAGATATAACACCAGGATTTTGCCTGAGGCACCCAACGGATAGCAGTTGACTCACAGTTCACTAGAGTTTTTGGCGGATATAACATGATACATATAGCGTTCATGGGGTGAAACTAAACCAACAGACAAAACTGGGGCCTTATTTTGTAGTATTTACCCATCTATTTCTGGTGTAAGTTTGATCATGACTGCAGCTGAGGCCCTGAAATTCAGCAATTTGGACGAGTTAACAAGATTGGTTGAACGGGAACTGTTGCAGCAAATCGTGGTTCTTTGGTTTTTCCTTGCCAGGCTTGCCCACTTTGAAGGACAAACTATCATACAGTATCTCCATGATGTTCTTCGTTGAGGTGAAATCAATCATTAAATCAGGTTGGAATATTGTCGGACATTTATTATTAGTCACAATCATCGCAATCCCCTAAAAAGACAGAACATCATACAGTTGAACCCAAAATAAAACATGATACCTTACATATATTTACCATATATTTACCATATATTTACCTGACATATCACCTATTTGGCTGCAAAACCTCTGGATCTGCATCGCCTGCTGAGCCGCGGCAGCACCTCCGCCCCGGAGGAAGCGCCGGCGAAGAGCGCCTCAGCCAGGTGGAAGGCGTCCGAAGCCACGTCGCCGAAACCTGCGGAAAATGGTGGACGTGAAGCTTTTTGGATCGGTGAATGGTGAAAATCCATAGGAAAAATGTGGGAAAACCATGGGAATCCATAGGAAAATGTGGGTTCTTCATGGGATGAAAATAGCTGATTTATGTAAACTAGCCTCTGGTTATGTCAAAATATCGAACTTGAAAATGACTATAGAAATAGTGGATTGTCCTGTTAGACATGGTGATTTTCCATAGTTATGTAAATGTTTACCAGAGGGTATTGTTTTTGGATGAACAGATTTTGAGATTGATGTTTTTTAAGATTCAAATTCACTTTTTGAAACAAAACCTAAGGATTGAAGATTTCTCAAACATGGAGCTAGAAATAGTTGGTTCAGGTGGTTGCTTGGCCATGTTGGAATTGGTCAATATCCCAGTTGTTCCTATGGTTTTGTTGGATATACATTGCCAACCTTGTGATACCCTGCCCTTTTTAAGCTGTATGTATTTAGATATGTACGTACGTATTAACTGAAACGAATTAAGCTGTACTAAGTAGCCATCCAGTGCCATCCAGATGCTTTCCCCCCGGGGAAAAAGTTTTTCACTATGACTTAGAAGTGATACATTGTTGGTTAAATAACCTACTGCATCAATGAAGCAAAGTAAGAACTGGTGTTGAGCTGGCTCTGTGTTTATGAGTCACATCACCAGTCTTGTGGGATATTATGCTTAATTCAACCCCAATGCTATAGCACTTTGTCAGGTTTTGATCCTTAAAAGAACATTGGCGAAAGCAGTCCCCTTCAAATCCTTCAAAAACCAAGCCCAAAAACCGTGATTGTTTGATACTTTGGTAGTTGTATAAAGGATAGTACAGTAGTGAAGGTTGCCAAATTGTAATTGTTGGTGATTGGGACAAAGTTCATCCACTTTTGGTTCATGGCAGTGGTATTCATCCAAAACCATCGGGGATTTACCATTCTCATCTTTGCTTGCCACAGGGAAACCAAATTATGAGTTGTTCCGACGCACAATTAGCGCTTACTACTAACAGCTGCAACCAATCAAAAGATTAGTTTAAGGAAAGTCTGGACCGGAAACAATGGTCCTTACCCGCAAATTCAGTGAGGGTTCCTGCAGTCTCGTTTTCCCGTACTTGGGGGTGCTGGGTATATGTGGTTATTTCAGCACAGTTGTAGGTAGGGGTAATATCCCAACTTATGGGGGTTGCTTATATCAATTACTAATCCCAACTGCACCCCCAAGTAGCTTGGTTTTTCTTAAGGACCTCCCCCCAAATACACATGTATATATATATATACTACATACTATATACTATATATATAATATAATATATATATATATTCCCTCTAGTAGATTCCCCAAGTAGTCAATTTCTCATTGGAAAATTGAGAAAAAACACATCAAAACAGTAAATCCAAGGTAAGAAGCCTAGGAAGCCAAGACACAATCTGCAGCCACTGCGCTATATTTTTGCAGCAGCACTTTTGCATCCGCCCCCACAGGCGAAATCAAGGCAGGAGTTCCGGTGGTGGGTGTACCTCTCTGATAAGGTTGCCGCTTGCAGGACTTTTTGGTGACAAAAAAAGGGTTGGTTATTGGTGGTTTAACCAACAAGAATATTAGGATATGTTGGGGTAGGTATGTGTGTGTATATGTATATATATATATGGGCCAGCGACTTCTAAGCCGTACCCCGTAGTTAGCTAAGTTGGTCTATCACCAGGCCAACTAAGTTACAGTAGATGGGGTTGTAAGGTACAACTAGGGGGTACCACATTGTATAACCACGGCGATAACTTGCATGATTTGGGATACAACCCCCAATAAAGGCCCTACAACTATGGTGATATACCCACGTATAACTGGAACTGCATAGCCAAGTTTGACCAGCAAATGCTGAACGCCAACCATGTCATTCTGAAAAATAAGCATGGCCAATCTTAGAGATGCTGCAAAAAAAGTTGGCAAACGACTAAAGAATTATATCAAGGATCCATCCAGGAATCCAAGACCCGAACGTGCATCTATTTACACAACCTATATCAACCTATCATGTTTTTGCATTCATTTATCTCCGTGTTGCTCAAAAAAGGTGTGCCGGTCTATCAGTCAACCAGTGGGAAAATCACATCGGTCTATGAACCTAACATCATGGTGAGTACATCAAAGAAGCCTAAAATGGAACTCGCAAAGATGGATTGGACAACCCTACCAGAAAGACGAAAGATCGTTTTTAGCTGGTTGGAATATATCCTAATTTACCGCAAAAGATTAGATAGATAGTACATGATAGTACAGTGATCGAAAGTTACCTTTTTTAATAGGGTTTTTCCCAGTATCCCGGCCCCATTTTTCCAAAGAAAGACTCAGTGGCCTGAGGGTAAAACTTCCACAGATGAGGCCAGTCCAGCTTCCACTTGCGCTTGCAACAAACTTTCTGCTGATAGATCTGCCGACCTTACAACGCGATGATGGTTTCAAACCATCAGAAATCATGGAGTTATTCTCCTCATGGATAAGGGTCATTAAACCTTGGAAAACCACCAATCCCCATTAACCACCATCGATCCCTATTGTATAAATGTTGGCTGAACCACTTTAAACCCTGGAATCTTGGATGGCTTTATCACTGGTGCGGCTAGTGGAGGATACCCTTACACTCGAGACGATGCGGACCGGAACGCTGACCGTGACTATAGTAACCCAACAAGATTCAGAAACGGCTCTGGTTTTAGTAGGTTTACCATAATTTACTATATAGTTGTAGTGGGTGATAGTGAATATGGTAAACTACAGTGGGGTTATTCTAGTGAATCTACAACTATTTCACTAGAAGTTTACCACCTTTCTATCTTTGCGGGAGTTGCTCTGCAATAGTCATGACAAGGTTTTTGAACTGAGCCGCTATCCTTGATGATATCCGTGGCTATACCAGCCTTCTACCCTCCAATGTGGATGCTTCTAAGCCGACGGCCCTAGACTTTGAACATACTCTGTCTCCCATCTTTGTTTTTCATTTGCAACCACTTGTAAAGTCCCCACCCTATCTAATTGGTGGTTTCAACCCCCTCAGATTGGATCATCATCCCAAATATTGGGGAAGTTAAAATTCATGTTCCAAACCATCAACCAGCTATTGTTGGTCATATCCCTACTATCCCCATGAAATCGCCACTGCCACCTGGCCACCTGGGCTGCGGTGGAACCGGACCCCGAGCTGTGCGCAAGAGCCGCACCTGGTACGTTCCACCCGCGCTCACCGGCATAGCCAGGAGCCCCAGGTGACAGGAGCCTCTGGAGGGTCCCAGCTTCGCCTCGAAATCCGGGATTTTTTGGTCAAAACAAATTGGTTGATGTTGAAATCAAGACTGGTTGGTGGTTTTAACAATGGTGATTTCAGGGATACTGGCCATCGAAACTTGGAATATCATTGGATTTAACGGCATCAAATAACTGGTTGGTGGTTTTAACCATCTTGAAAATATTAGTCAATGGAATGGATTATCCCATTTATGAAATGGAAAATGAAAAATGTTTGAAACCACTAACCAGAAATGGTCCATTGGACGAATGACAGGAATAGAAATATGATGAAATATGTACGGAATATGTAGAAACGAGTGAAATGAGGATTTAACCTCAAGAAATACGTTTGATGTTCCATGGAAACTTGATTTCTACCAGGAAAAACAGGGTGATTTAGCAATGAATTCACTGAAAAAATGAAAATGAATGAAACATGCTGGATTCCACCCAAGAGCCACCTCCAACCATTTCAACTTCGAACAAGGTGTTTGATAGCTGATTCCCTAGGTTCTCCTGGAAAATCACTATAAATCCTGGTTGGTGGTTTCAACCCCTTTGAAAAATATGAGTTCGTCAGTTGGGATGATGAAATTCCCAATCATATATGGGAAAATAGGGGGTGTTCCAAACCACCAACCAGATATATAATCATAGTTATAGGGGATATATGTGATATCCCACTCGAAAAATAGAGGAACTAAAGTGACAAAGAAGTACTGTTTCCGCAAATGTCTGTTTTCCTCTGTCCGCTTGTGACGAAGTCTTGTGTTTACCTAGGTCGAGCTCTAGAGCCAGAACAG
>Ga0126342_10018098_pt1 | contig 12112 bp, 8 predicted proteins | sample Cyp1metagenome_FD_92528 | JGI IMG/M metagenome (GOLD analysis project Ga0126342, IMG submission 92528) | Coral microbial communities from Lord Howe Island, Old Settlement Bay, Australia - Cyphastrea 1 metagenome | ecosystem: Host-associated > Invertebrates > Cnidaria > Coral ... | reverse complement strand
GACAAAGCTCCATGCTAGGATTCTACGGGGAAAGGGTGTGCAGAAGAAGAAACCAACCATGTTCACTGTGGGAAGCTCAACAAGCGCAACTTTTGTCCTACCAGTGTATATATATATATATATTTACATATATATATATATATATATATTAGCATTATTGGCTATATAGTCATACAGTCACACATGTTTATATTTTGAATAATGATATATATATAACTACTATATGTATATGTGATTATATATGTGTGTGTCTTTATGGATCACGTTTTTTTTTTAACATATGTATGTATATGGATGTGTATATCTAGTTTCTGTAGGCAAACAACTTCTGTATGTATTTACTTATATATATATATATGTAAGAATATTCACATTTCCATACATACATCGTTCATCACGCACACATACATATGTGTATAAACATTGCTACATTGTATATAGGTATGTACACATAAAGAATTATCATACAAGACATATATTCATATATGATTGTTTATACATATATATATATATATATATATTCACATTATTATATTCTATATGCATACATGCTGCATGCAAGCTATGCACAAAATGGTCATGGATCCAGTTTCCTTCGCCTTTTTGTCGGCAGATGCTCAGCTGGCAGCTGGGGAACCACAATTTGCCTCAAGTCACGGGGAAAACAGGGAGAAACACCGTTTGTTTTCCGGTGTATTCCGGCGCCAGTGCCGCCGTGGACGTGGGCAATATATAAGGCTGAAAAGGCAGATGATGTGTTGTCCCAATCTTGTCCCGAAAATAAATGTTTTAAGTCTGTTTTAGGGCGTCCAATTTTCACGTACCCATATCTAGTACATTCTAGTACTATGTAGTCCATGTTTTTTTTCCCCGGCGGTAAGGTTAGATTCCATTTTTATGCGCTTACAGAAACCATGTTTCCATGTTTATGGTGGTTGTGAAATAAGCTCTTTGAGTCCTCCGCATCCAACAGGTCGTGGGGATGGTCATTGCAACCTTGCTGACTGCCTACTATGATGGTATGGAGGGTCTAAGGCCCGGGCTGAGATGCAGCCCTACCAAACTAATGACCAAGAAACACGAGGATTTCAACAATATGGGTCCCCCCAAACGAAATCGCTAAGTTGGTGAACATAACACTCCAATAACTATGGTTTATTGATGTTTATTGTACTTATAAGTTAATGGCTTTATAAACCAACTTATAACTGGGGGGGGGCCACAGTCGGCCACAGTGAAGGAACAAAGAAACAAGATAAAAGGCGAAGTTGGCAGTTGTGAACCCAATGAAACCGTCTTTACTAGTAGGAAAACCTTCGATTTTGGGAGACTCAAGTAGAAGAAAGGATGGCGATGGTCGGACACCAACCAATCCTAGAGAGAGAGAGAGAGAGAGAGAGTGTTGATAGGATTCTCGGTTTATGTATATGATTTAAATCATATGTTTTGCATTTCTGCAGGTATTGTTGTTTGTCCAATAGATTTGCTTCCGCAGGGCGACATTGGTGTATGTGTTGGGGTCTATGTTCCATGTCATGCATGTTGCATGTATATGATGATAATCATATTCTCTCACATCAGCCCGAAAAAGATAGAACACCAATTTATCACGAAATAACATACTGTAGCAGGATGTAGGAACTGACTGTTCTATCTTTTTCTGGCGGTTGCCAAAAGTAATTTTGGTGATAATTTTCAGCAAGATCTACGACAGGCGCGCATGGTCGCCTCGAAAGATTCTGTCACTCGGCTGACAAAAGGTAGGTTCTGGTGGGGAAGACCATGTAATACCATGTATATATTACATAATTAATTACATACATTGAGATATTGTGTATATATATATAAATAGATAATATGATATTATATATATATATGTGTGTGTGAGGGTGTATGTAGACATGATATGTAAGAAGCGTGTCAGAGGTTGGTTTGGGTTGCTGCTTTCGACTCTTTGCCCTTTGCCATCATAGTTACTTGGGAAATCAAATCGCATTTCAGACAGGGAAAGAAACCAATTGTCACGTGCTTGGATCCAATGGTGTAGCGCACAGGTGAACAAAGGTCATGTTTCACGGTATGGGTATGGGTTCAAAAAGGGCACGAAACAAACGCAGAAGGCCTCCAATTTTGAAACATATATTCATATATCCACATTCCTAAGAGCAATTGGTCATTTCGTTGAATTAACAACCCACTTTCATGAAGAACTGTCCTCCGAATTGCCGCTTTTGCAGCTCCAGCACAAAAGATGCAGGACCCAAAAAATGTAGGACATATGCTCAAATGGTATGTTCATGATATAGATGATATAGATGGATATTTTTTATGCAATTTCCACAATTTCCCAAGGAAATTATGTAAACAAATCGGAATGGATCAAATTTTAAGGCCCAGGCGGCCGCAGATTCTGTTTATTTTTCATCGCAAAAACATTTAACTTTGGGGTATTTACGTATATACATTACCCATACCCAAATTGATTTTTCAGACGAAGAAAAGGCAATTTTTGGCGCCGCGCCGCAAGCTGAAGGCATTGTTTACCTGCCGCCTTTCTCTTTGCCTTGGCCACGACTTTGGGAAATTTGGTGAGGGGCTCAGGGGCTACCGGGCTACCCTAACATGGCCATGTTGATTGCATGATAAGATTCATGCTATTCAAAACCCTTGATTTTATCAAACAAAACCCATGGGATTCTGAACCTCCCTTTTTGTTTCAGACCCAGCTGGTATGAGTTCTGAGCATATTAGAACCAGTTGACCCCTTTTCAATAGGCTTTCGAGCCGATCTTCCAGGGGCTAAACTTGGGATGTTGGAAAATGATTGGAAGGTCACATCAGTGTTTGGGCTCATAAAGGTTTGGGATTAGGAGAATATCCAGGCGAACATGTACCGGACACAGTCAGAAACAGAATTTGCATGACAAGACCTGGCATATATATATACATATCTATTTACATATAAGTATATAGAAGTATATATATATAAGTACATATATATATAAGTATATATATATACATATATATATAGTGTATATATATATACATGTATAAGAACATATATATATACATATAGGAACATATATATATATATAGTACATATATACATATATATTTATATAAAGTACATATATACATATAATGTGGGATGTTGATGTCCCTTAAATTGCCGTTGTAAACATCAGAATACGATGACAAACCATCGGATCATGGTTTTTGCTTCGCTCATCGCAAGCCCCAGGGCAGTTTCAAAAAGCGTTGATTTTTGGTTCAGGGGTGATTCTATCTTATTATATATATATATGATTTTTTTAACCAGGATATTACCCCAATTCTTGGGGAATCCCCATGAAAACTGCACCACTTTTTCCAGGATTTCCCAATAGGTTTGTGAAACTGCGGACAAATCCAGATGACCTGAGGACAAATCCAGATGCTTAGTTTGGCACCGATCTTTTGGTTCCGAAGGTCTACCCTCTGGTAAACTAACATAGCTATGGAAAATCACCATTTTTAATGGGAAAATCTACTATTAATGGCCATTTTCAATAGCTATGTTAGTTTACCAGAGGGTAGAGCAATGCTCAAAGCAAATGGAAGTTGATTGTTATATATGCGGATTCTTAGATTATATGGGAGCCTCATGGAGCCTGTGTCAACCAATGATGACAATCCCAAAACATTAGCAACTACCCTCTGGTTATTTAACATAGCCATGGAAAATTGCCATTTATAGTTGATTTACCCATTAAAACCTCCATTTATAAGGGATTTGCCATGGCTATGTTAAATAACCAGATGGTATTTTGAAGTAGTTCGACTGTTATCATTGTTTACGGAACTATCAAGAGTGTTCAGACATGATAGTCCGACAAAAGCTCACAGTATTATGACATGTTTTTACCAACTGGTTAAGGGTCAATACCCCGTGTACCCTAGGTACCCTAACATAGCTGCTTAATGGATGCGTATTCCCCCCAAAATATGGCAATTTCATAGGTTTCGACCCATCCCCAACTATCTCACTATTACCAACGTGTAGGAGGGGATGACTCACCAGCCCGCCGCAGGGATTTGCCATGGGAATCAGTCCAGCTCTCTACTTGGCCCGGGCACCAGCCCTGCATCTAACGAAGTCACGGGGGATCCGTCACTGTGGTCGTTGCAGTACTAAGTCATGGTCCATAATTTTTGGTACCATGATTTTTGGTACCATGATTAGTACCAAAAATCATAAAAGTCATGGTTGCAGTATATAATTGTTTTCATGATTTTTCGGTACCATGACTTTAGGACACCGCCCAAAAAAGGCTGATTTTAGCAAACAAAAATTGGGCTATAAACCAACTAGAGCATACTGCATACTTTATATAGGATGATTTAACCACTAGAATGGGGCTGACATGGGCTAACCGACTGAAATGGGCAATGGGAGATTTCACCAAATAATGTTGATGTTAATTACCCATAATTAACCAGTTAATTACCCAATTTTGATGTTAATTTTCATGTTGCAAATCACCTGGGGATATGTCATGTTTTTCTCCTGCAACTGGGGATATGGTCCAGGGATCTGGGTTGATCTTCCCATTGAGGATGGTCATCCCAGATTTGACCATGGCCCATTTTGGGTATACCCTGCTTCTCATGGTTGAGTATACTCATCCTCTGGTTGGTGGTTTGGAACATATTTTATGAATTTCCATTCAGTTGGGAATGTCATCATCCCAACTGACGATTCGTCATATTTTTCAGAGGGGTAGGTTGAAACCACCAACCAGTCATGTTTTGGTATAGTTCAGTCAGCTTAGTCTTGCCGATTTTCTTCATATACCAAGTTGAGGCGGTTCACCTGTGTGCATTGATAACGTATGTTGCAGTTGGAATTGGCAGATCCGGCAGTGTTTCACAGAGGAAGGACAGTGTGGGAGTGTTGTCAAGTTGTATTGGTATTGGATATGGCTGATATATTAGTTATATGGGGCTATTCTATGACTAGGGATATGGCTGATTGCCGTGGTCCTCCGAATCGTCGGTTTGGATTACTCGTTGCCGTCTGAACATGTCCAAATGTGTGGTCCTTTCAGTACCCGTTAGCTTTGAACAAATACACCAGTGATATATCTCTCACAGTGACTCAGTTTGAACACAAGAGGCTCTACCAGCCTTTCATTCTTACCCGAACGTTCTCAAGAACTCTTCAAAACTTAAACAATAAACTTATCACCCAATGCATAATGGCCCGACATTCAGAACTTAGAGTACCAAGCGAAGGTCGATCTGACCGGCAGATTGATCATCCAACCAATTCTATACTTATATAAAACATGAATTGTTGATGGTTTCACTTCAAAATATATTTTTTTTGTTTTTGTTTTTCGGCTCACAAATGGTTCTAACTTTTGTTTCAACTAGGGGCCATCAAAAGTGGGGCCAGTCCGGTACCAGTCATGGATTCATCGGGTGAATCCCTTTCAACTTAGACATCACGTGCCGGGCCCGCTGGTGCCGCCAAGGTCTTGGGGAAGTTCTATACCCCCGTGGCGGCCTTTTGTGCCCGTTGCATCCTCAGCTCCGAATGTCGACAGTTAACGTTACATATAAATGATTATAACTATTTCTCCAAAGAAGGTAACATACAGAATAGTGTAAAACTATATGTTCTAAATCATTATAACTGCATATGTTCTAAGATAGTTGGTTCTCCATTCAGAATCAAAAAATAGACGCGGAATGCTGCAATAGCTGCCGTGTTGTGTGTTAGTCAGTCGATGGTCGACAGCCAACCATTCAGCGTAGTCAGTACCCAAAGTACTCATCTCTTTTTCAGGGTCCAGAGCAACAACTTCTTCTCTGTGAATCTCTCCGCATGTTTGTTGGCAGGTAGATGGCCTGCTCACGGATTTGAATTCCATTTTGGGTTTAGCAAAAAAACAACTCATATGATTCAACCTGCTTTTGTGAGGCAAACTTGTATTAGCCGCATTCAATTCAGGGGTCCACAAGTTTGCTGATTTTCATGTGGAAGTCGAGACAATGTCCATTGTTCGATGGATTTGAGGCTGGATCATGGGCAAATACTACATGCCCCTGGAGTGGTCGGAAGCTCAGTGACAGTGCCCAGAGGTGGCCTGTCGCAAGGCAGCGAGCGAGATAGGAACAGTTGACAACATGTTTGATCTTTGTTCTAATTCTGATAATCACGTACATCGCATATCATCATATAGTATATATATATATAGATATCATGATCATTCGTAATCACATACCAGTAGTACCGCACAAGGCGGTGGCAGAAGTCTCAAAGATAGGAAACCAGAGGAGAGGGGAGTTGTTGTGATGCATGGATGGCAGAGCGAATCCATTGATGGACCGAAAAGTGGTTGTGATTTTTGGAGTGGTTGCAGTGGTCACCTCACCCAAGTGTAGCGAAGTGCAATGTAATTGTAGTTGTAGTTGAAGTGTGCTGGTAGCTGTAGTTGTTGTTTTAATTAAAGTCTAGTGTAGTGTAGTGGTAGTTGTGGTTGTAGTGTAGTTGTAGTTGTAGTGTAGTTGTAGTGTAGTTGAAGTTGTGAAGTTGTAGTTGTAGTTGTAACTGCAGTTTTTGTTGCAGTTGCCGTTGTAGTGCAGTTACGCAGTTGTTGTTGTAGTTGTAGCTGCTGTAGTTGCTGTTGTCCCTGTAGTTGCTGTAGTTGAAGTGTACTTGAAGTTGTAGCTGTGACTGTGGTGTAGCTGAAGTTGTAGTTGTAGTTCTAGTTGCAGTGGTAATTGTAGTTGTAGCTGTAGTATAGTAAAGTATAGTATAGTATAGTATAGTGTAGTGTAGTGTGGTGTAGTGTAGTGTAGTGTAGTTGCAGTTGTGAATCTGTTTGTGTATCGATCTATCTATCAACCTATATATCTACCTATCTATCTATCTATCGATCGATCGATCTATCTATCTGTCTATCTGTCTATCTGTGTATCTAATCTAATCTATCTATCTATCTATCTATCTATTTATCTATCTATCTATCTATCTATCTATCTATCTATCGCTCTCTCTCTCTCTCTCTGTCTGTCTGTCTGTCTGTTTGTCTGTCTGTCTTTCTCTCTATCTATCTTTCTTTCTATCTCTCTATCTATCTACCTATCTATCTATTGATCTATCTATCTATCTATCTGTCTATCTATCTATATCTATATCTTATCTTATCTTATCTTATCATATCTAATCTAGTCTAATCTTATCTATCTATCTATCTATCTATCTATTGTCTATCTATCTATCTATCTATCTGTCTATCTATCTGTCTATCTGTCTGTCTGTCTGTCTACCTGTCTATCTGTCTATCTGTCTATCTGTCTATCTGTCTATCTGTCTATCTATCTATCTATCTATCGATCTATCTATCTATCTACCTATCTATCTATCTATCGATCTATTTACCTATCTATCTATCTATCTATCTATCTTTCTTTCTCATTCTATCTCAATCTATGTATCTACCTATCTATCTTTCTATCTACCTATCTATCTGTCTATCTACCTATCTACCTACCTATCTATCTATCTTTCTTTCTTTCTTTCTTTCTAATTTATCTTTGTTTCTATCTATCTATGTTTCTTTCTTTCTTTCTAATTTATCTATGTATCTATCTTTCTATTTATCTATCTATCCATCAATCTGGCTATCTGCAAGCTTGAAAACGAAACAACTCTGCGAGACGTTCTTCAAAAATGGAAAGTTGAGTGCAGAACTGACGGCCGTGTACCAATGCGTTTTGCGATTTTCCCATTCCATCTATCCAAGGTAAGTACTGCGCCTGCCACGAAAAAGTGGGGCCAGGTCAAACGAAGTGCTGCACCTGTCAAGCAAAATCATTTTAGCAAACCTGAAGATCTGATAATCCAAAATGCAACCAGCTTCAGGAAATCAACGCCCGGACCTCCTTACCCGTCTGACTCCTGTGTCTCTTGTATTGCGCGTGCCACGCGAAGTGCATCTTAGCAGATCCACCCCAAATGTCCCACGCCTGCCAACGTTTTTGAAACTGCTACAAAACCCTCACGTTTTGCTCACTTTTGACAAGGTGCACAATCCCTTGGGCCTGCCACGCGAAACAGCATCTGAACGTCCAAAAGTGGTCCGAACATGTGGTGCTTTTAACATTTTGACTTGGAAACACGCTTCGCGCCGCAACGGCGTGCACTGTTTCGACATGTCAACTTTCAAAAGTGTTCCGAGAATGGTGTGCTTTGAACATTTTGACTTGGAAATGTGCTTCGTGCCAGAACGGCGTGCACTTTTTCAACAGCTCGACTTCCAAAAGTGTTTTACACTTTTCACTTCGAAATGTGCTTCTCACCACAATGGCGTGCAATTTTTAATCTTTTACCTGCCCAGATGGCTCTGCACCCGCCGCTTTAGGGAGCCTACTTTTCGACCCTCCGGAGCCACAACTCATTGGAAAAACACAGTGTTTTGCGATTTTTTCCATTTTTACTTTTTCGCGCACCTGCATCTTCTTTCTTCTGATTCTTTCTCTTTCTGATCTTCTTTCTTCTTCCCTTCTCTTCTCCGACTCTTCCCACTTCTGCATTTTGATCTGTCCATATTGTCGGAAGTTTGACTTCTAAACTTCCTTCGATCATTATATATCATATACTCATATATCTAATGATGGTTGTTCAACAGACGTTTCCCGCAGTTCTTCAAACGTTCGTTCTGCACCTTGGAGGCTTTCGCTCATTATCCTCACTCTATCTTCGGCAGCCTTCGGATATTTACAGGCAGGCCTTTTCCTTGCAAAAGGACCAGCGGCGGGTGAGTGAGACAGGAGAATGATGATTCAGTGGGAATATAAGGAATAATTACAAGACAATTACAAAAAGAAACACGCATATAATAGCTATAGAACTTAGAGATGTCATGAAATTTCAGGGGGTAACCCAACTTGACTGTTGAGGGGTGTGATCCTGATCTTTCGTGGTTCAGGGAAAATCCATGGGTATCTAAACTATGCCACTGTATGTTGGCAGTACCATTGCAGGCCCACAACTCTGGAACATTGAAATTGAAGTCTCATTGAACTTTTAAAATCATGCAGCTGGATGTGAATGGAAGGCATCGACGTGACTTAAAGGCATCGACGTGACTTAAAGACTGCATGTCTTTCAGCTCTACTTGTGGTATCTGCCAGCAATCAGTAGGCCCCGGAAATCTCTAGCAGCGTGGCCTTGGGGGGGTGGCATCGTAGCGCTGATGTCCCAGTGCTTGCTGAGATCACCATTCCAATTTTTCCAGATATTCCACATACTCCAGCCGGACAGTCAACAGGAACTCTGGTTTGGAAGTGACCCAAATGGAGTTGATTCCATATGTTAATATTGATTGCGTCATAGCCATCGGCCCCTTTCCGCCCCCATCTTCAGATCCTTGGCCTGAGCCCCATGCCAAGACTGAGCATCTTCCTAGGTCTGTTTAGTGTGCCAAATGTATCCCCCATGTATAGCTAGCTATACAGTGGATATCCTTTGCGTCTATAAAGTGGGATTCCGGTCGCCACTTTATACACCAGCCATGGGGGATAAAGCCGTGTTTTGCGCAAAGAACATGCCCTTGGACCTGGCAAGATGACTTTATACAACGTTGGTTTTCAGTTTATACCCGGCTAGTTTCCCACAAAGAAATGATTCAATATATGCGGCAATGCACTTCATAAACCGCTGGTTCCCTTCAAAGAATGGCCATAACATGTCACACCATCCACTTCATAGAAACATGTTTCCTCAATGATTTCGAGCCAAAATTTTCTGTTGAGCTTTATACATGGCAAAGCACTTTATAGAGGAAATATTGCCCTTTAAGAAGATTACTTTTGCTGCAGCCATGGCATTTTATAGAAAGACAGTTGCTGCAAAGCATTTTACATATAGAACAATTTATTCACACATACTATCATATATGTCGAGCACAGTCTTGGACTTCATTGCTCATGGAAGAAGAAGAATGGTCTTGTATATCATCATATAATACCGTTAAAAAAAATCATCATACCGGGTTCTTCAAAAAAAACAGCCACCGACCAAAAAGTTTCAACATCCACCGGAAGCCCCCGGACCCCCTGTCTCAATGTTGCTAAACATTGCCTCTCAATGGCCGGAGCAAGAATGGCTGTTTTTTTGAAGGGTCCACCAAGCACTGCTGTCACACAACATTGAAATTGGGGGACCAGGGGTGTCTACCTCTCCTCGCCAGACTTCAAGTTGGTTGGTTGTTTTTTTGAAGAACCCGGTATGAATCATATACCTGAAATAATTATAGCACATATATATATATATATTATAGCTTCAATTTTCCTTTTTAATAAAAACCGAACAATTTACGATTCTAACTTTGCTATGATACACAAGTTGGTTCTGAACCCATCATTTTTTGATGCATCTTCGATAAATTTGGTAAAAAACTTGGGTATTCATACCATGAACAAACTTTAGGTATATCTACAATTTTCATGATTAGATGTGCTGGTTCATGAGCCCACCTGGCTATTCATATATCTACCAAACGCATACCAATTCTTTCATGGGTTATCATGGTCTAGCCTGCTGTGGCAATCAGAATGGTGGTCGTAAATGTAGCCATTGCCATCAAACAAAATGAAACCAAAACCACTTCAGAATGATGTTGTCGTAAAAATTCCCCAGAAATCGCTACAAATCACATGGAATCGGAATCTTCTGGCTCCAAGTACACACCAAAAAGTGTCTCCTGACACCGTCTGCAGAGGCCGAGCCCCCAAACCGCCTGACCGGTTTACATCCCTGAAAAAAACACCAGCCGATGTTGGTTGGACCACTTTATAACCGCTCCCGAGCAGAGAATGCCTCTATAAAGTGGCCTGACCAGGTTACACCCCTCAAAAAACACCAATCGATGTTGAATGGACCACTTTATACACTTCCAGCCCCTTCCATCCCTTCGCAATTCAAAGCGGTGTTGCCCCAATCGATGCTGTTCACGCCTTGGATATCGATATTTGTCTGGCTGTTGGTTTCATTCGGTTTCGATGTTTTTAGGGGTTCCCCATCGATGAGATCGGTGATATTCCCCCAAAATTTGAACGTGGCCCGTCAACTTTATACACAATCATGTGTATGTTTCCAGCGACGTGATTAAGGGCACCATCGATATTGCAACGATCGTTGTCAGCTGGGTAATCCACATTATAGTACCACTGTTCCACACAAGTAATTATTGTTTGGATGTTGCACATTTCACTTTATAGTAATGGGAAACGTTCGTCACAAATGCCCTCAAAAAACCACATTGACTTTTTTGTTTTTACCTGGCCAGGCGACTTTATACAACGTTGGTTTGTGACTTTATAACGAAAATATGCTGGTTTCCACTTTATACACCCCCATAATGTGGCCATTCCAGTTTATACCAGCATCTAGTGGGCTATACATGGGGGACCAAATGTATGTTTTTGAACTGCCCGAAGCATCACCGTATATCACAGTCTTATCAATCATAGAATCTATTGGAGAATCCAAGAGAATCCATGAGATTTATTTCAGAACATTCAATGATTTTCATTTGCGCCTTTTTGTTGATTCCCAATTTCGTGTTTTGTTTGTTCCTTTTAGCCCCCATTCCCTCCATATGTTTCCCCCGTTTCTTTCCCGTGGCGGATCACCTGGATCCGCAGGTCTACAACATTGGTTCCAAGGGTCCCGCAGCTGCACCCGTCAGCGCTATGGCGATGGTCCTAGGTGAGGGGTGTAGGTAAACATGGGCTGGGAGTCTGAGGCGCTTTGGGCTGTGTAACATGCAATAACCATGGATCTGGAGCAGGTTTGAGGTTCAAGGTCTGTTACATGGAATAGATTGAAAAACTGTAGTGGCGAACTGTCTCACTATATACATTCAAACCATAAAAAATATCAAATAATATGCCAAAACAACAAGGCTGCAGCTAGATTTACAGAGGATTAGTCATTGAACACATTGGAATAGCCAGGCGTGCACCTTGAAACGCTTCATCATGCGAAGGTTGGGAACAAGTTGTTTGCTTCCAAGATCCAAATGAAGCAGTGGTGCATAGTTACTTGTAGTAACGGTAT
>Ga0126342_10018097_pt1 | contig 12113 bp, 11 predicted proteins | sample Cyp1metagenome_FD_92528 | JGI IMG/M metagenome (GOLD analysis project Ga0126342, IMG submission 92528) | Coral microbial communities from Lord Howe Island, Old Settlement Bay, Australia - Cyphastrea 1 metagenome | ecosystem: Host-associated > Invertebrates > Cnidaria > Coral ... | reverse complement strand
ACGTGCAGTTGATCAGACTGCATATCCTCTCCAAACATCAGTAGCTTCGTTGGCCACGGACTGATGAATGGAGCCGTGGCCCCCTGCTTGAAATCAAGTGCAGTTCACGAAAAACCTAAAAAAGAATCACAGTTAGAAGTTTTACATCTCTTCAGATGTTTCACACACACACACAACACTCTTTCACACACAACTTTGTCACACGCAACTCTTTCACATGCAACATTGTCACGCACAACTCTTTCATTGATAGCATTGTCACGCCCAACTCGTATACACAGCATTGTCATACACAAGTTAGTGGCAGGTGTGGCAGTCTGGGTCAGGTGGCACGGTTGGTCGCCGCGGGGCCGCAGTGCTTAGTGTGGCAGGCGTGGCATTTGGTGACATCAAAGTTACTTTTCTGCGGCAGGCGTGGCGCTTGGTGGCATTGACCCTGCTGCCGTCTGGCAGGTGCCAGGCGCCGTGGCGCCACGGTGCTTTGTGCAGCAGGCAGTCGTGACATTTAGTGACATCGGCATTACTTGTGTGGCACGCGTGGCACGGGTTGGTATTTGGTGGCATCGACGTTACGTTACTTGTGTTTGGCGAGCGCGGCGCTGTGTGGCAGGCGTGGCCCTTGGTGGCATTGACGCTGCTGCCGTGTGGCAGGGGTGGCGCTTAGGGTCGCCGTGGCGCCGTGGTACTCTGTGCAGCAGGCCTGAAATTTAGTGACATCGACGTTACTTTTTTGTGGCAGGCACGGCCCCTGGCGACATCGACATCCCCCTTGTGTGGCAGGGTGGCGCTTGGTGGCATTGACGCTACCTCCGTGCGGCAGGCGTGGCACTTTTGGCGCTGTTCTGGGTCCAGTGGCGCGCTTGGTCCCCCTGGCGCGGCGGGACTTTGTATGGCAAGCCTGGCGTTTGGCATTGGTGACATCAACGTTACTTTTCTTTCGCAAGTGTGTGGGTGAGAGCGGCGTCCCTTTTGTGCTTTTGTGCGGCAAGCGTGTGTGGCAGGGGTGGCGCTTATGGTCGCGGTGGCGCCGTGGTACTGTGCGCGGCAGGCGTGAAATTTGGTGACATAGACGTGTCTTTTGTGTAGCAGGGGGCGTGGTTGGTCGCATGGTGTTTGGTGACATCGACCTTACTTTTGTGAAGCAGGTGTGGCACTTTATGACGTCGACGCTTCTTTAACCGTGGCAAATTCAAGGTGTGGCACGTAGGGTCTGCAGAGTAGTGCACAGACGCAGATGCAGCCATGCAGGCAACGGTCGCATGTATGTCTGTGTAGCTGTGGGGTCCGAAATCTGCCCTCTTTTCACATTTCCCCTGAAACCATACATGACCAGCAGATAATGGTAGATGATAGCTGATCAGAATAACTAGCGCCCGTCACTGTAATGTCACTGTTGCACATGCTGTTTCGAGTTGAAACACGTAGTTTTGGTGCTTATGACCTCGGGGCACAACAGAGGACAACACTGACGCCAAGTGGCGCCCCATCTATTCTCGTGAGATCACTCTTTGTGATCTGTGGAGGTCTGGATTGGGCACCTGTGAGATGTTTTCCAGCGCGCTGTGCAGAGATTTCGGGAACTTTCGTTTATTTCAATTTATGTTGCCTATTTACTTGGGACAATTCTTCAATGACTCGTCATTCGTCACATGGGAAAGACACGGTTGAAAGATGCTGAAAGATGCTGAAAGATGCTGAAAGGTCATGAGGCATCACCGAAGAGAAGTTTGATTGCATTCACTATGCGCCATTTACACCCAAATGTGGAGCTTGGCAGCTTTTTTGACCAACGCACTTGCGAGGCCAACGTGGTCCGCGCAACCCTTCCAATGAAATCAATATATAAATTACATTATATAATAAAATACATTGTTGGTTGAAAAAATTGATTGGTTGGAAGGGTTGGGCCGGCCAGATTTAAGTAGAATACGTTTTGTTGCGCAAGATAAGAAGTCTTGAATCTGTTTCTGAAGGTTGCGAAATTACGTTTAGTCAGACGTCAAGAGATGCATTTTGTTTTTGTGGGCACGGAAGAGGGTGGTCAGCTGCCGTACCATTTTGCGCCAGCATTTTTTTCTGATATTGCCTGCCACCGAGACAGGGCTTGGAGCTGAATCCGATTGCTGGAGAAAAACCTGACCTAGCTGCAGGCTCAAAGAGATGGGACTGGCAGGATTGCGCAACTTGCGCGTGCGCAAATTGCGCGTGCGCATGAATGTTTGCTTGCGCGTTATAATTAGAGAGGGGCTTGTTGCCAGCGCTGGAAAGTAGGCTTTCCTCATGTTCTTGTATCCTTTGGGAAATGGTCATAATCAAACAGGATGTTTGAAAGGAGGAGGCCTGACCCAGAGAAAAAGACGGATTCGCTGTAAAACGCGCTCCTTTAGAACAATGGTAGCTATTAGGTTCAAAATGCGGCAAATTCCAAGAATAAATTCCACCCTAGAAGAGAAAATAGGATATATCTCCACTTGGAAGCATTAGGTGCGACAGAATATGTATGTAACATAAAATGCAAAATTATAGTGGATAAGTTCAGGCCGTGTATTTCTCATAAATAATGGTTATCCCTTTTTTTGTGTGGCAAAGGTCATGAAAACGGAAATATGTAGTTTTGAAATGTTTTGAAACCTAGGGACACACTACTGTGATGTTACCATATGATTGTGGTACAATGCCACATTCTTTTGAAGAAATGAGTCGTAATTGAAACACAATTTTAATTCATCTACAAGGCCTGTTTCAGTCAGACAATTCAGGAAACTCCCTGGTGGTTTCAAACCGGTGTGGAAGTACATAACAATGTTGAATGGGTTTGAGCCGCGCAGCGCAACAGTTGACCAGAGGAAATGCAGTACATTGAGCTAAAGGTAAAATTGCAAACAACATTAGGCAATGTGGTTTATTGACCTGCTTTCATTACCCAAAGAGAACTTATCTGTATATAGCCTATTTTAAGTTGTATGAATGCGCTATATTTCCAGCAAACAATGCTTGAAGAAATGATGTTTTTTAAAAAGGTGCAATTTTCCTTACGAAGCATCTACTTCAACCAAAAGAATTGTTGTTATTTACAAGCTGGCGGTTGCTTTTGAGCTAGTTAAATGTTTTTTCAGGAAGAAATCTTATTTTTGTGAAGGCTGGGTTCTTTTTCAAAAAATATGTGTTATTTACGATGCATTTTGTGTTTTATAGTGCGGTATTCTTGTTTTTTTCCTTTATCATGGTAACATTCCTTCAGGCAGATGCTGTTTTCTTGAAAAATTGAATATTTAAATTAAAGTTGCGACCGTATTTAAGCAGTTTGGTTTAAATAACAGAAACAATATTGCGTTAAAATATGCAGCGTGTCCTTTCAAGATGTAAAGGGCCGGACGAAAGAACTGCAAAGAGGCGCGCTGTAGCCGTTTTTGCATAGCGCGCTCAATGCACCAATCGTTTGGACACACCGCCACGTTGTATGGCTCCAGTGTCGGTCCGGTTTTTCTCCCGCAGCCGTGTTTGCATAGCCCGCTCAATGCACGTGACCTAGTTACCGGGAAGGTTGCTGTTGTTCACATCTGAACCATGCCTGCAAGTTTGATGGTTTTGCGGCCTGTCAAGTCCTTCGGCAATTTTTGGAGATGATGCATGCGTGAAGGCGCAGTGTTTTTTCTATGTATTCTTCTTTGGTTTCAAGATTTGTCCGACAACCCGAATCAGGCACGACAACCTCACCATCGGCAACATCCTGAACGAGGCGTTCCGTGCTGGCAGAATGGCCGTCGAGGTCGAAAAGAAAAGGTAACCGTTACAGAAAAATTAAATTGGCTCCGGTGAAGCATGTTCACGATAAAATTACTCATTTGCAAGGTCTGCCAAGCTAAAAGAACGCACTTTTGAGCATGTTCATGCCAAAACAGCACAGTGTCAATCCATGTTCCAAAAAGGTCGTTCTCCAGCGTTTTCAACCCAAAAGAGGACATTAGCATTAGCAACAATTTTAAAGCTAAAACTTCGTTTTGAAGCTAAAAAAAAGCTTTGGAACCCTAAACCCGAAACAGGCCAGGCGGCAACGGCCCGAGTCCTCCGCCAACGGTTTAAGGTAAAGACTTTTACTGTTGCAGTGCCCTGCTAGGCGGTACCTTCCCTAGGGGTTGTAGCCTGCTCGAAATGCAGATGGAGGTCCCTTGTATTTCTCGCTTTGCTGGCGGCTCTGGCTAGGCTCGGAAGGCGCGTGCCGGGCATACGTTTAGGGTTTAGGGTCCGCCAACTCAGGTTGGCGTCCAGGTCAAAGCTCTGCTTCACTAAAGGTTTAATTAAGTGATTTCTAATTTTTCTTTCTTTTGTTAGGTGCTGCCCTAAGCTCCAGATCTAGATCGAACCCCTATGATCTGGAATTCTCCAGATAAAAATGCCCAAACTTCTAGAATTTTCCAGATCATCAAGACGCTAAGCGATTTGGAAACCTCTAAAACAGACATTTTCCAGATAGAGCAGCATCCAAATGAAACACCTTCATCTGGATGACCCTCCCAGATTCATCCAGATGTTGATTATGATCCAGATAAGGCAAATGTTCCAGATCGAGGACTCATCCACAGAAAGAAACCTGGGTCATCCAGAAGCGGGCATTGATTTAGATCAACCCCCCTTTGTAGATAGAGGCCGCGACGACCCTCTCTTCCAGATAAAGGCTTGATCTTAATAGGACACTTCACATCCAGATGTTTCTCCTAGCCCGATCCAGATGGAGCCCCTGAATTTCCCTAATTTGAAAGCTTCTATTTTGGAGATTAATAATAGTTTAAAGGGAATTTGGTACATTTTGCTCAAAATCTGATCAGGGGCCCTTTTATGGCAATATTAAAGCTTATCGAGATAAAATAACCCTCCCAGATTCATCCAGATGTAAATCATGATCCAGATAAAGCCCATCTTCCAGATCGAGGAATAATCTAGATAGAAGCCTGGGTCATCCAGAAGCGGGCCTTGATTTAGATCAATCCCCCCTTTCCAAACAGAGGCCGTGACGACCCTCTCTTCGAGATAAAGGGTTGCTCTAAATTAATCTAAATAGGATACTTCATATCCAGATGTTTCTCCTAGCCCGATCTAGATGGAGCCCCTGAATTTCCCTAATTTGAAAAGCCTCCATTTTGGAGTTTAATTTCGCTTATAGTTTACAGGGGTTTTGGCCAATTTGGCTCAGAATCAGATCAGGGGCCCTCTTATGGCAATATCATGGCTTATCCAGATAAAGCACCTTCACATCTGGATGACCCCTGCAGAATCATCCAGATGTGGATTATGATTTAGATAAAGCCCATTTTCTGGGTATTGGAATCATCCAGATAGAAGCCTGGGTGATCTTGAAGCGGGCCTTGATTTAGATAAGCTTCCTTTTCCAGATAGGGGCATTATTTAGATCTTTATCTTCCCAAATTCATCCAGATGTTGATCATGATCTAGATCAATCCCTCTCTCCAGATAGAGGCCGCGACGACCCTCTCTTCCAGATAAAGGGCCTATCTAAATAGGACATTTCACATCCAGGTGTTTCTCCTAGCCCGATCCAGATGGAGCCCCTGAATTTCCCAAATTTGAAAACTTCCATTTTGGAGCGTACTTGCGTATTTAAAGGGGTTTTGGCCAATTTGGCTCAGAATCAGATTAGAGGCCTTTTTATGGCATTATCCAGGCTTGCTAACTTATTATCCAGACAAAATATTTTCAGATCTGGATAACCCTCCCAGATTCATCCAGATGTTGATCATGATCCAAATAAGGCCCATGTTCCGGATCCAGGACTCATCCAGATAGTGGATCATCCAGAAGCAGGCCTTGATTTAGATTACCTCCCCCTTTCTAGAAAGAGGCCTCATTTAGTCCTTTCCAGATAGAAGAGCCATCTAGACAGAAACACGGCTATCTAGGAAATTGCAATTGATCACTTTCATCCTTCCAGAATGTGCTTCTGAGGTGAGTTCACGAACGCTGTCCTTGCTGTCGGATCTTGGCCCAACTAGGGCCCCCGTGAACCGCCGAACACGAGCTTCGGAGTGAAAACATCTCCAGAGCCATGGGGCGCTGATTGCTGAGCTGCCGTGGGTGCTTACCCTTGTGCTGTATCTGGCTTGCATTTCATCTATCTTGAGGACATCATCTATCAGATCCTTGGAAATACCGCGCCAATGCAATACAAATTGCACTGGTAGCGGAGCAGTTGCTTCGTGACCTGTTGTGCAATGATTTCCTTAGATGTTGACCGTTCGCAAGCTGTTCCTTCATGGGATGGAAATCTACGTACATGGCGAAGGTACACCAAGGAAGTAGGGCGGCTCCTGTCAGGCACAAAGAGTAATCAAAGAAGGTATGTTGCGGCTAAGTTGGTTTCCAAATTCACTGGTCCAGTAAGGTTATTTTCCATATTATGGCATAGATCTGATTTTGATTGGAAAGAAGGGGTGACAGTCATGCTTCAACGTCTAGCTGCATTTCCTTTAGTGCGTCGTTCTTTACCCAACGCCGCCGCGATTATAAATGAATATTTTAATTTCAGAAGGAAACCTGGTGAGAGCATTTCCCAGATTTTGGTGCGTGAAACATTAGGTTTTGAGGAATTTCAAGAAGCACTTTTGGAACTCAAGGATGACCGTGACGGCATCAGTCCTTCTCAGCGTACTTTTGATCTTCCCGAAGTTGTCTTCTCAGCTGCATTAAACCGTGGTACTTTTCATCATGATTGGGCTCGATGGAGACCTTGGCAACCCCAAGAACAAGGTGATCATGATGGTGATGGTGAAATTCGATCCCCCCAAGATGACAATGGTTATACTCAAGTACCTTAAAGTTCTGAAAAGGATGGTTCTCCTGATGGTTCTTCCCAGCGTGGCCGTGGTCCAGATGGTGGCCCTATGTCCCCTAGCCGTGGTGCATTTAGGCCCTGTGTCTCGCTCCCTAGGTCCTATGGATACCTTCATGTTGGATGTTCTCAGAGGATGGCGTCTCTTGGTAGCTGCAAGCCTCTCAGCAGATGAATGGCGTGACATCTTGGCTAGCACTGGAAACAAATTAGATTATCATGCCATTGCCGAAGCCTTGCAAACACTGTGGGATGAGCAAGTAGGCGGTAGTTAGATGCGCATGAGTAATCCTAATTTTTCACAACATTGGACAGAATTGGATTACTGGTATGATGGTATGGCTGCATGACGTGAGCCTGATTGGCCTCATGAAGATTGGCATGCTGATCCCTGGTTTGACACCTTTGTATCCTCTTCTTGGGATGTCCATGGCAATCTATCAGAAGCCGCAGTTGAATCCAGTGCCCCGGCTGAGGATGATCCTGGGTGCTGGAAGCTGACCGTGCAGCTGAAGCCCTGGCTCTCGAAGCGAAGAGGACCTGGAGTTAAGCGCAGCAGGCGACGGCAGCGCTTAGGTGCGACAGTGGTTTTGGCTAGCACGCAGGGCCCTCGGGCAATCTGGCACAAGATGTTTCCTTTGCAGGGCGAAGAGCAAGAAGGTGAATAGTTTTATTTCCAATGCTGCAGTGCGTAGGTGTAAGGACGCGACCGAACTTCAAGAAGCGGTTGATTCCAACAGGATTATGTGTTGTAGATGGGTACTCACATGGAAACCAACCCCAGTGAAATCTGTCCAAGAAGCTTTGGAAGAAGTGGCATCCAAGCCTGACTCAACAACTTTCACTGCGGATGGATTACACAAGGCAAAGAGGGCCATAAGACTGCTGCACCAGTTCAAGCTTTGCTGACACGTCACTTGAGCTACCAGCTTGTGATGCAAATGAATTGGGATATTGAAGGTATTGATATGAGCACTGCCTTTTTGCGAACACTTCCTACAGAGGAAGAGAAACGGCTGTGGACTACAGGTGTTGATGAACTTGAGGATGTGCTCAAAGTTCCTCGCAATAACGTGCTCCGCATATTCAAAAATTTTTATGGTTCCACAACGGAAACTAGAAACCTCTGGCAAAATGTAGGCACTTCTATGAAATCTTTAGGTGCAATTAACATCAAAGGGGACAGCTGCTTTTGGCTCTGGTTGGTCAAGGATGAACACTTTTACAGACCTGATTGCCCCTATAAACCCTTGCGCTTTGTTGCAGGCCATGTGGACGACTTCCACCGTGCTGGGGATCGCTCAGATGATCGCTGGATAAAGGTCTGCAAGGCCATTGATCAGATGTATAAGTGGGGCTCCGTAAAGTGCAATGCTTATAGTCATGCTGGCATAGATCTCGAAATTCTTCAAGATCCCAAATTTGGTAGATATCTCGTCATTGATCAGAAGTATTACATTGAAACCTTGCAAGATGTGGATGTCATACCTTCCCGATTCAGTAACTCAGATTCGCAATTGACGACTCAGGAGATCTCAGCGTACCGAGCGTTACTTGGCGCTTTGCAATGGTTAGCAATCCAGACGCAGCCTTTAATATGTGCTAGATATAATATTTTGTTGCCAGAACTCTCTACCAATCCAAAGATAACTATAACTTAAGAAATACAAGAAATGGTTAGAAAGCTTAGAAAAACGAGTTCAGTTTTGAAGTTTTTCAAGATTCCAGATGTGAAGTATTGGACTGATTTGTATGTGATCGGATTTGGCGATTAAGCGCACAACAATCGTCCACGTGGAGGCTCCACAGGAGGCATGCTGATTTTCCTCGGTGGACCCAGTGCTTTGAAAGGTGAAGCCTGCAATCTGGTGCTTGTGGCATGGAAGTCATGGAAGCTCAAACGAGTCTCTGTTAGCACTAATGACGCAGAAGTGCAAGCGTTGGTTGAAATTGAGGACAGTGTTTACAGGACACGACTCCTTTGGGCAGAGATCCGCGGTGCGGGTCGGCTCTACTCTGGCCGAAACTTCCTTGAGATTGCTGATGCTGAGGTGCGAATGGTTCCCGGTATTTTAGGTATAGACTCTAAAGGAGGTTGGGACAGTATCATGGTGAATAAATCACCCTTGCTTGGCTTAAGCAACATGCGAGCGGCCATACAGGCCTATTAATTGAAAGAGGTTATTAAGCTTTGTTTGTCGCATTTGATTTGGCTGGAATTTATCAGACTTACTTACGAAGAAGAAACCAGAGAGTAGAGAGAGCATGCTATTTTTTTTGCGGCATCGATCATGGATGCTGAAGTTTGATCCTGAATTCATTAAGAGCGTCAGGAAGATCAAAGCTTCCTCTGGCTCTCTCGCACAGCAGATACAAGAAATGTTCTTGAACTCATTAAATTTTTGGGTTGGTGCAATTGATCACTTTTATCCTTCCAGTTTGTGCTTCTGAGGTGAGTTCACGAACGCCGTCCTTGCTGCCGGATCTTGGCCCAACTAGGGGCCCCTTGAACCGCCGAACACGAGCTTCGGAGTGAAAACACCTCCAGCGCCATGGGGCGCTGATTGCTGAGCTGCCGTGGGTGCTTACCCTTGTGCTGTATCTGGTTTGCATTTCATCTATTTTGAGGACATTATTTATTAGATCCTTGGAAATACCGCGCTAGTGCAATATAAGTTGCAGCTAGATGGAGCCCTTGAATTTCCCGAATTTGCAAGCTTCTATTTTGGAGCTTAAATTTTTGCATAGTTTCAAGGGATTTTAGCTAATTTTGTTAAAATTTAGATTAGGGGCCCTTTTATGGCATTATCCGGGCTTATCCAGATAAAACAATTTCAGATCTGGATGGCCCTCCCAGATTTATCCAGATATGGATTAAGATCTAGATAAAGCCTATATTCCAGATAAAGGATTTATCCAGATAGAAGCCTAGATCATCCAGAAGTAGGCCTTGATTTAGATCAGCCCCCCTTTCCAGACAGACGTATGATTTAGACCTTACCCTCCTAGATTCATCTAGATATGGATCAAGATTTAGATAAAAGCCCATGATCCAGATAGAGGGCTTGTCCAGCTAGAAGCCTGGATCATCCAGAAGCAGGCCTTGATTTAGATTAGCCCCCCTTGCCAGATAGAGGCATGATTTAAAGCTTTCTAGATAGGAGGCATCGTCTAGACTAAACAGAAACCCGGTTATCTAGGAAACCCACCAGACTCATCTAGAAGCAGGCCTTGATTTAGATCAAGGCCTTTTTATCCAGATAGAAGAGGGCCGATCTAAATAGAACACTTCAGATCTAGGCTTCCCCCAGGCTCATCCAGATGGAGCCCCTGAATTTCCCTCATTTGAAAGCCCCTATTTTGGAATTTAATATTTTGCATAGGTTAAAGGGATTTTGGCCAAATTTCCTCAAAACCGGATCGGGGGGCCCTTTATGGTATTAGCCAAGCTTATCCAGATAAAACACCTTCACATCTAGATGGCCCTCCCAGATTCATCCAGATGGGGATCAAGATCTAGATAAAGCCCATGATCCAGATAGAGGACTTACCCAGATCGAAGCATGGATTATCCGGAAGCAGGCCTTGATTTAGATCAGCCCCCCTTTCTAGACAGAGGCATAATTTAGACCTTACCCCCCCAGATATATCCAGGTGTTGGCCATGATCTAGATAAAAGCCCACGATCCAGATAGAGGGCTTGTCCAGCTAGAAGCCTGGATCATCCAGAAGCAGGCCTTGATTTAGATTACCCCCCTTTCCAGATAGAGGCATAATTTAAAGGTTTCCAGATAGGAGGCATCGTCTAGACTAGATAGAAACCCGGTTATCTAGGAAACCCACCAGATTTATCCAGAAGCAGGCCTTGATTTAGATCAAGGCCTTTTTATCCAGATAGAAGAGGGCCGATCTAAATAGAACACTTCAGATCTAGGCTTCCCCCAGGCTTATCCAGATGGAGCCCCTGAATTTCCTTCATATGAAAGTTCCCATTTTGGAACTTAATTTCTTGTATAGTTTAAAGGGATTTTGGCCAAATTTGCTCAAAATTAGATCGGGTGCCCTTTTTTACTTAGACAAACTTATCCAGATAAAACACTTTCAGATTTGGGTGGCCCTCCTAGATTCATCCAGATGTTGATCATAATCCAGATAAGTCCCGTCTTCCAGGCGGAGGACACATCCAGATAGAAGCCTGGATTTTCCAGAAGCATGCCTTGATTTAGATTAACACCCCTTTTTCAGATGGAGGCATGATGTAAATTCATCCAGATAGGAAGCATCATCCAGACTAGACAGCATCATCCAGACTAGACAGAAACCCGATTATCTAGGAGACCCACCAGACTTATCCAGAAGCAGGCCTTGATTTAGATCAAGGCCTTTTTATCCAGATAGAAGAGGGTCGATCTAAATAGAACACTTCAGATCTAGATGTTCCCCCAGGCTCATCCAGATGGAGCCCCTGAATTTCCCTAATTTGAAAGCCTCCACTTTGGAGCTTACTTTCGTGCATATTTTCAAAGGGTTTTGGCCAATTGTGTTCAAAATCAGACCAGGGGCCCTTTTATGGCATTATCTAGGTTTATTTAGATAAGGTTGTTTTCTGGAAGTATTTAAATGATACGGTTACCCGGAAAACAGGAAACATCTAGGTGGCACCGCCTCTTCCAGATATCTCTGGGACATCTGGAAACATCTAAACTAAATGATACGGCCCTCCCACACAGAACATCTAGATGAGGCAGTTTTTCCAGACTCATCCAGATGGAGCCCCTGAATTCCGCTAATTTGAAAGCTTCCATTTTGGAGCTTAATTTCTTACATAGTTAAAAGGGATTTTTGCCAATTTTGCTCAAAATCAGATCAGAGGCTCTTTTATGGCAGTATCCAGGCTTATTTAGATAAGGTTGTTTTCTGGAAGCATCTAAATGATATGGTCACCTGGAAGCATCTAGGTGGCACCCCCCTTTCCGGTGTTAGGGTTTGAGACATTAGGGTTAAAGGGTTTTAGGTTAATTGATTTTTGGGTTAAAGGGTTCCAGGGGCTGAAAAAAGCTACGGTTGAAGGGGGTTAGGGTAAAGGGATGTTCGGGTTAAAGGATATAGGCAAAAAGGACGTTTAGGGTTACAAAATTTTAGGGTTAAAGGATTTCAGGGTTTTAGGGTTTAGGGTTTAGGGTTTAGGGTTTAGGGTTTAGGGTTTAGGGTTTAGGGTTTAGGGTTTAGGGTTTAGGGTTTAGGGTTTAGGGTTTAGGGTTTAGGGTTT
>Ga0126342_10018096_pt1 | contig 12113 bp, 12 predicted proteins | sample Cyp1metagenome_FD_92528 | JGI IMG/M metagenome (GOLD analysis project Ga0126342, IMG submission 92528) | Coral microbial communities from Lord Howe Island, Old Settlement Bay, Australia - Cyphastrea 1 metagenome | ecosystem: Host-associated > Invertebrates > Cnidaria > Coral ... | reverse complement strand
TAGGTGTGCATATATATATATATATATATGTGGTGTGTGTGTTATCCATGATAAATATATATATATATATGATATCTTTATCTATTATATAATTAGGTGTGTGTATGTATATATATATATATGTGGTGTGTGTGTGTGTTATCCATGATAAATATATATATATATATATATGATATCTTTATCTATTATATAATTAGGTGTATATATATATATGTGCATCTTCACCATCCTAACATAGGATTTGAAACAAGACTTTTTGATGAAGTTTGAATCTGTTCAAACAAGCCTGGCATAATCACCCTAGTGAAAACCTATGACCAGTGGCACATCTTCCCAGTTGCGGGGGATCTCCAAGTCACCATGGTTGTTTCAATACTAAGTCATGGTCCAATGACTTGGATGATTTCGGGGTACCACCATGGCTTTGGAAAGCTCCACGAGGGTATACAATGGGACTTCATGAGGAATCATTGGGATATCCCAGGGATAATTGGATATAATCTGGATATCGGCATCAAACATGTGCATTAAACTTTAAACCAACAAAATGGTGGTATAATGGGATATCATGGGGATATAAGAGGGATCAAATACAGAGATTATATTGTATATAATCAACTTAGTAGCTTAGTAACTTAGTAACTAGTATATAACTCCTGTTCTGTTGAACAAAAAAAAGACGATTCTTTAATGAACTAGACTCTACGGTTCTCTTGGAAAAAAATGATGAACTCTCCGTTTTGTTGTTCGTCAGATCCAAAAAAACTAATGATATCTAGGCCCTGATGGCTGCTGTATTTTTGGCATGTTAAATTTTCGCATGGCACCTCCAAACGCTGTAGGAGGTGTTGAGAGGCAGCGCTGCTGCCCAGATTCGCCCTGGGAAATGGACTGTTTTGACCTTTTTGGAGAGATTTCACAAATTTTTAATGGTGGATATTCATAGACATATCAACTAAAATGACTAAAATGTAATGTGTAAGTTTCAACTTAGGATGTTTGGAGATATTGATATCAATCGACTAAAAATTGTAAAACTGAAGCCTTTCATATTTGCAATTTGAAGCATGAAAAATGGGGACATGAATCAGGATTCGTAAAAAAAGGTGGATTCGAGCATCAAAAATGCTGAATTCACCATCAAAATCGGGGATCTTTTGGGATGTGAATCAACATGCCTTGGGATCTTAATCGACAAACCTTGGGATTTGGGGGTCTCTGAAAATGGGTTGTACACGAGCCTTCAACGACTCTTTTTTTATATAGAAACTGATGATCGACCCAAAGATTCCGGGGTGCCTTAGTGAAGACAAACCCAAGTTCGAAAAAAAAACAAAAAAAAAAGTTGGTTACCCTCTGGTAAACTGTCAAATTTCTATTGAAAATCACCCAGTCGAAATCGTGGATTTACCCATTGAAAATGGTGATTTTCCATAGTTTTTTGTATGTTTACCAGAGGGTATCCCCATAGGAAAACCCATTGAAATCCCTTTATTCCCATGACAAAAACCCAGTTCATCGCCAGTCCTGCCGCCATCGTAGCGGATGGCCAGGTTGAGGCTGATCTGGCGCGCAAGCGCGCCAAGCTTGCGCCAAGGAGCCCCCCGATCCGATAGGCAACGTTGGCTTATGGTTCAATATGGTTTAATACGGCAGATATGGTTTAATAAGGATACTAATGGGACGATTATGCAAGAATAGTTGGTGAATATATAGTATAATGTGGGATTCACCCGCCATAAACCTACCATGACTGGGGATGGAATCCAAGCCATAAAAATAGTGATGACCGGGGATAGAAATCATCAACCTTGGGATTTGACCGGGAATTCTTCGATAGGTCTCCGCGATAGCGAATTTGGCTAACTGTTGGATTTCTGGATCTCTATGTATATATATATGTATATATATAATATAATATATGTATATAATATAATATATGTATATAATATAATATATGTATATAATATAATATATGTATATAATATAATATATGTATACAATCTGTATATATATATATACGTATGTATACATACAGACATACATACATACATTGGGTGAAGGGAAGCCCTTCAAGAATGTAAAGTGATTATTGTTTACCAGCAAGAATCTAAGGTTTGCAAACTCACAAAAATGGGGAGACAGGTTGTTATAGGAAATAATCGAGGTGAATAGTTGGTGATGGGGATGATTTTTAGTGGGTTGTGGACATGAAAATATGGGAAGCCCAACCGGTATGGCTTATCTGAGTCCCCAAAGATTTTCAAATGGTGAAAAATGTACAGTTGTGATTAAAAGATAGATATGCCGTGATCCCCAAACAAACGTGTTTGTTTTCAAAGATTCACCTCTCTGGGGATTCAACAGCCAGATGACCTTTGAGGTGACTTCTTAGCATCATCTTGGATCATTTTTCCATGGGAAAACTGGGGGAAAAACTAGGAAAACCTAGGAAAATGATGGGAAAAAACTAAGAAAATGATAGGTACCCTCTGGTAAACATACAAAAAACGATGGAAAGATCCACCATGCTATTAATGGGTAAATCCACGATTTCGACTGGGCCATGTTCAATAGCAAACTGTGACAGTTTACCGGAGGGTATCTGATTCTACCATTTTTAATGGGTAAATCCATCATTTTTAATGGGTAAATCCACTATTTCTATTCTTATCATCTTCCAAAGCATGTTTTGATGTTCCACACTGATTTCCTTGGCTTCATATGCAAGCGTTTGCGGTTTCAGAAATGGTGCAGCTGCCCCGATAGTTTGTTGCACGGTTTCAACCCATCCTGCCAAAACGCCAGTTGAGAACATCTTGACGTGACTTTGTCCATGGATTGATTTTTGGGAAAATGTAGAGAAACCCATGGTTTTTTTTTTCTAGCAACGTTTTTTCTGTGTTTCAGTGTGTCAGCTGTAAGTCTTCCCTTGCACCAATGGGTTTTTCGATGACTCCTCGAGCCTCGGCATGTTCGACCAAGGAGTGAAAGGTCCGGTCCTCCAGTAGGGCACCCTGCGTCCTGAAAGCGGGACTTTACCCATGAAAATGGGCAAAAATGGGAGCGAAATAGACAACAAAAAGACCAGAACAAGGAGGGTCATGGAGAAGTGATGTTTGCTCCCAAATCTTTATATGAGTAGCGGACAAAATTATATGTTAGATTTAATGCCATGCACAAATTAGGGTCGTCCCCTATCGGTTGTGAGGATGATTCGCCGAAATATATCACAAATGGGGTATCGGTATAAAGTCGTCCCATCGGTTACTCATATAATGAGGTATACATAATAGATATACTGTTTTTTAATGTTTTGAAATATGTTATGGTAAAATGCACGTAAAAATTGGCGCGTCACTGGGGATCATCATCCCAGTGGTTGATTCTACAGCCATCGGGTGATGGGATGACTATTGCCTAGTCATTCATACGGGAATGTCGGCACAGTAAATATCCTAGTTAGTTCGATCATCGATACAAGTGAGAGTATAGACAACATTAGACAACCCCCTAGGGCAATCGATAGTCTTAGACAACGTGTATAGACAACATTATCTTGTATTAGACAACAAGTATAGACAACATTAGACAACATTAGTGTATCAAGTGAGATAGTCTTAGATACACCGACAATCCTCTTTTCATATCTTTCCATGGCCAATCTTGTATAATCCCTTGCTGAAGCCTCCCGGTACACCAGGGATTGTTGTCACAAAGTTGTCTAGCTGGCTGTGAACCATCTAATGCCGCATCTATTTACTGTATTGTAGCCATTTACGAATTGAGAGACCAGAAAGCGGTGATATGCCAAAGATTGGCCATGACATCGGTAAGTGAAAAGAGCGAACCTTAAGATGCTATGTCTCCGGGCTTTCTTACTCTAGAAATACGAATAAAAACATGTAGAAACCGTGGCTTCATAAATCGATGTGCAGAAAATGGCTTCGCGGCATATGGGAATTGTTAATCCCTATGGCTCCACCTCAGCTCCCTTAACCTTCAAAGACCGACAGTATTTGGAGGGAATACCCTCTGGTAATTTAACATAGCTATTGAAAATGGCCATTTATAGTGAGTTTTCCCATTAAGAATGGTGATTTTCCATAGTTATGTTAGTTTACCAGAGGGTATATGACAGTGAAACCATGTGAAACCCTTTTTTCGCTATCTGATGGCAGAATTCCATGCAGAAGGATGATACTATGAGATACTGGACCTCCACTCTTCCCAGGCAAGGCCATTTCCAGGCCGGAGAAAATGTCAGTGATGACTTGCCAAACAACAATGGTTTTGTCAATGGGGGGAGACCAATGATGTCATTCATCTAGGGAAGATGAAAGTCTAAAGCACAGGTTCCGCTGTACCAAAGTTTGATACATCTCCATCCATCCAACTGTACCATCCATCTCGTGACGCAAAATTTGAGTTGATGTAGTGGAAAGCTGCACAGCAAAATTAAGTTGACCAGCATAAGAGCATCAATGACATCTGATACCTTGTTGAAAGATTGTTACCCGAGGGTAAACTAAGATAGCTGTGGAAAACTCATGGTTTTCTAGGAAAATGATCGACATTTATGGTGGGCGTTCCACATCTACGTGAGTTTACAGGAGGGTAGTTGTTTGGAGGCGCCCCGGAATTGTCAACCTTTGAACTTAAGGCCCATAGGCGTTCTTACACCATCAGGCTTTCTCGGGAAGATTTACAGTACACGAAACCATGCGCGTCTTTTGCCATAAAATATTATTAATAAGGGTTCCAGTACAATTTCCCTCAAACAAATTCTGGACGGTGGCACAACTACCGAGCCTTCATGGTAAGAAATCATGGATGGTGCTTCGATTCAAACACAAGATCTTTGGCAACATGGCTTTGTCTCAAAATATGGGAAAAACCCAAAGTCCAATGGTAGACCAGATCATCATTTTCCCTCTTTCAAATACCAATAACTCGAGGGGAAAAAATCCCCACTTTCAGACAGAGCCATATATCAACCACAATGCTTTGTTATGATTTGATTATTTGATTGGCTAATATATTCCATAAATATATATATATATACCCCGTATATATATATATATATATGTATATATATATATACCCCATATATATATATGTATATATATATATATCAAGGGTGTGTGTGTGTGATTCTTAATAGCTGACATTCCTCATTTTCAGTCACACCCACATCGCCAGCTGCCCAGCGCCCAGCTGAGCCAAGCTGCGCTGTACGAAACTCCAACTCTTCCACGAAGCACTCGGCTAACCTGGAAAAATATGGGAATAATATGGAAAAATCATGGGAAAATAGAATGTTATATGGAAAAAGTGAGAAAATAATCTATAAAGAAATATATATATATCTTAATATATCTTACTTGGTTACTTCTTGGATCATCCCACAAATCGTAAGTGTTTTTTTGCCTAGGGATGATCCTCCAAGTTGGACGTCCATCCCGGTTTTAAAGCCATCACATAACTGTGGATATTCCATGAATCTAACTCGGGTGTAATCAATACGTTTATTATCGTTTATTAAGCTTATTACCCACTAAGTTCTTGATCCGAAGGATAAATAATGAAACGGCAGTAGATACCTTGATGTGTACCCAGTTGATAGGTGATAGGATAGGCCCAGGTGGACAAACCCCACCCCGTAAATGAAACTAGAAAATTTTGAAAAATCAATGGGACTGACAAATGCTGTCCATATATATACATGTAGGTGTATATATATATGTATAGTTTGAGATTGTATTCAGGCCTGGTCATGGAAGAGTTCCATGAATGGGGCGGGGACACCAACCATTCCTCAACCACATATGAGAAGATGAGAAGGTGAGAAAATGCCCCTATTCCGTCCCATGATGCTGGTTATGGCCTTCTAGGCATCCGTACTATGGGTCGGAAATATCTATTATATATATATTATATATATATTATATATATATATATATATTATATATATATATATTATATATATATGTACAGTATCCACTCCAAATAAGTTCAACTACTTACTGAAGTACTTCATATTAATCCGCCAACAGTATGTTCATTTCATTGACGAAACTAGGGTAGAGCGAGTTGACGATGAAGCTCTGAGCGGGTCAAGTTGGCGCTTCATGTGCAAACAAGGACGAAACATGTTGGGATTGCTCCCAAATCATGGCTCGTCATGGTTTCCCAGGGAAAATGTTGGAAAATGTTGGGGAAAAACTTGGGAGTGACCTGGTGAATGTGGGTCGAAACTTTGCTTTTCGAAACTTGTCAACCCATAAACTGCTCTTTCCAGGGACCTTCAGCCGTCCATTTTGGGCAGCCTGCGATTGTGATCTATTTGGGTGTATCCGAAAACAACGTATACCCACAAAGAGCATAAAGTATGTCTGATCATAGTTTCCCCATTACAACACCGTCTGTAGGGCACCCCCGCTATTTTCTGGAAGAAAAACTGGTGCCAGAACTTGGAACGAAGACCACTAGTCAAAATGACCAATTTCAGCAGGCTATTGCAGTTCATACACCGTGGTTCGACATGGGATAGCAAATCTTATGGGTTTATGTTTATCACTCATATATTGGGACAACTGTGTCAAATTATATTTGCCAGTGGAGATTATATTAGCAATTTTTGAGTCATATTCTACTGAAATAGCAATAAATAACGCGTCTATCTTTTTGGTGGTTACTATAGGCTAACTTGAGTAACCATCAACTATAAGCAACAAATTTTAAGATGTAATCAATGCATGAGAATGATAATAACAAAAAAAATAACAATAGTAGTAATAACAATAGTAATAAGAACAATAGTAATAGTAAATGTCACCATATCATATCACTATAAAATGGCTCATGGCAACCCCGCGTTTCACCCCTGAACCAAGTCGCCGCCAATATGCCAGCGCATGCTTGGCGGCTGAAAAACCTTTCCTCGCTGACCAGACTAAATACACCTGGCAGCAACGGCAGGGGCCAGTTTGTTGGTCGGTGGTTCGCCCTAGATAGTTAAGTATAACTAGTTTTACGGTAACTAAAACTATGGTATGGTTTACATGTGTAATAGTGGTTAAGTTGGCTTTTACTAGTATACCTAGATTTATGGTAAGTAAGACTATCGTTAACGGTTTACATGTTTAATAGTGGTTAAGTTGGCTTTTACTAGTATGCCTAGATTTATGGTAAGTAAAACTATAGTTGTATAACGGTCTTATAAACAAACTTAAGAAACCGAGGGGTCTCACTTTAAGGGACAGGACAGCACAGGAATTTGGCAGAAAGGAATTTACATGAGTTTACCAACAAAAAATTGGAAAAAGGGCTATAAATGAAATGGCACCATTGGCATCAGGAGAACTATCAAGCAGGGCCCTCCCAGTTTTGTTTGCTGGTCGGGGGATCTTGGACGAAGATTTGGAGCACATGCGCTCCCGTTTCCAAATAAAAACGAGTTTTGGAAGGAATGGCTGGCGGCTGGGTCACATGTACACAAAAGAGATTTTGTCTACCAAATCCGGTCAATGTACACAGAGACACTTTGAACCAGTTAGGGTTTGTTGGGAGGAGTGACTTGCAAACAAAAGGATCGCCCACATCCAGACATCCAGGTCTTTGCTTCACCATGCACAGCCATGCCATGTGGCTGTGCATGAAAATGGGCTATGCCGGGTATGCCGGGTATGAACCAGTGGATTTAGGCTTCCACTGGTTCCACTGGTTCCCCATGACATTCAGCCATTCGCAACAGCATCAACCATGGGTGGCAACCCAATGCCATAAACCGGAGTCATTGGAGATCACACGGTGAGTCATCAAATCCCCGGGGACATTAGTGGTGGTAAATGACCACCCAAACAGGTCCAAACAACCAAAAAAACGATGTTGCACCGATGTTGCTGGCAATCTTGGGTTGGTGAAACTCCCAAAAAAAATGTTGGGCAAGCTGCAGGGGATTATTCCCGTTGATGGATTGATGACCACTGATCAGTGATGTCGACCAAGGCGAAAAGGGCCGATCAGTACAACTGAGAAATGTTTTTTGGAAATTTGGTTGACATGTGGTTATGGGTCAAAACCCGGTACTCTAGTAGACTCTAGATACCCTAAGTCATAGCTGGTTAATGGAGGCATTCCCCAAAAATATGGTAATTCAAACTGTGTTGACCCATCCACATCTTTTTTGCTTTTGCGCCTTTCAACGCCTTGGGGCTTGCCCAGGCGAATTGCGTCGCCGAAAATTGAAGTCATGAGGCATGGTCAAGTCATTTTTAAGTGTTATCATTCATCCGTTTACCAAGCAGCATTCGAAATTCTCTAGCAATATCAACCCCGGATAAATCAACTCTATCGCAACCAAGTTGACCTCCAATCTTAAAAATTATTGAAATTGCTACCTATCAAAAGTTGGCACGCTCACTTCTTTTTCGTAAGCCTCCAAACCCGTCAAAACTGTTTTATCCCATTTATATCTAGGAAACTAACCCGACTTAGTCACCAACCACTTACTAAACTTGTCGTGTGTTCCTCCACCCAAATGGTGGGACAATGGTGGACTAACCTATGGGAGACATCTATATGTTCATAATCTTTATCCAGTGTAACTATTGTTTGTCCATTATATCAGTTACAGTCTGTCTCTATACCCATTATAACAATCATACACCTCCATTCATCATATCTTCACGTCGTTGGACGTCCCATTATATTGCATCCAAATATATGTCCCCTGTTTTACCATCTATTGTTGGTTCTGCTCTTTTTTTCATAATTAATCCCATTGACCACTGGATAGTAAAGATACTTTATCAAAAAAAAATAGTCTTAGTTGCTGATTATATATATATACACAATATCCCCCGTTTTCTATCCCAAAATGTGTCATTCTTCACCAGCAACACCGAACCATAGGAGAGATTTGTGGGTTTCGTCACATGGGTCCACATGATTCATATCATTACCCCAATTATCATGGGAAAACGGGGGGAAACTAGGAAAATTATGACTATTTTCATTTATCTCCTCGTGATATGAATAGATATTCGGAAATGGAAAACCAATATTGGATCTTTATAATATTTCCTCATGGATATTTCCTCATCCCAATCTTTCCGACAACCAAGCAGTACTTATTCATTACGCTTTATCCATTATAAGTATAGAGTGTTAAACCTTGGCCTGTATCCTGCCCAAAAAAACATCTTCAAGACCTGTGAAAAAGTTTCTTTCAAATATCAAACAAACAAACATCTGATCTCCATATGAATCAGTTATATCCCCATGAAATCCCCATGAAATCCATCAGATGGTCCCAAAATCCGCCGGCGGATTTCGCCTTCAGGTCCTCCATGGCTTTTTGCCTCGGCCGCGTTGGAGAAATGCCGCGTTTCACGAAGGCCTCGGGCTCGAAGAAGTCCAGCCGCATCACCTGGAAACTTACGTGGACTTCGGGGTTAAATATGGTAAATTTGGAATGGCTAAATATGGTAAATATTAGGTTAAATATGGTTAAATATGGTAAATTCCAAATCATGGAGTTTGTTAAGTCATGGTGAAATATGTGAAAAATGTCCAGTTTTATGGATGGAAAGTCCTCACGTTGATTGGAAACCTTTTTCGTGGTCAAAACTCCCCGTTTCTTTCGATGGAATCCCTCATATTTCTTGCAGGCAAGAATTCCAGTGGTTTTTTTTCGGCTTAAGTATCACATCCTCATGATCAAATCCGACATCTCTTTTAGAGGTTCTACTATGTTTTTGTTGGTGACAATGCCCATACCCGGTACTTTAACATTGCTATGGAAGGTCACAACTTTGAATCGGTAAAATCGTCCAACTAGCCTCTGGTAATTTAACATAGCTATTGAAAATGGCATATTTATAATAGTTGATTTACCGAACTTAAAGATGGTGATTTTCCAGTTCGCAAACTGTTAGTTGACCAGAGGGTCTATGGGCAAGTGTCCATAGCTAAGAAATTACCAGACCATTCGAGCCAAGCCTGGCAACACAGCAGCTCAATTCCTGGGTGCTGGTCAGTGCTGGTCATATCGGGGGCCCAAGATGGCCCAAGTTCAACAGGTGGTAAACACAACAAAACTAACTTGTTTGGATTCTATGTATGGTGGATAATATGGAACTATCGACTGTAGTTTGTTGTTTTTTTTAAGAACAACAAACTTAACTACGGGGCCCTGTATGGCTTATGGCTCGAAGGATAGCATCGATTCGCCATGAGATCTAGCTGCTTCTTGAACAACTGGAGATCCTCAATAAAAAAGCAAATGTGGGAACACCATTCAAATTGTTTCGAACTTCAACTACTCTAAATTTTACATGATATATGTATATTATATATATGTAAGTACAAAAAAAGTGTGTGTGTGTGTGTGCTTAGTAGATTCTACTGACTCTGAATGAGTCCACCTCTTCAAAATGTCAGTGGCGTTTGGAGGGGAAACCCCCAATGTCTGAACTTCAGCCCCTCGATTCTGCTACAACTGTCGTATGCATATCCACTATGGTCTATAAGGGTATGGCAACTTATGTTGGTGTTTACCGCTCCCAACACACAAAATGTGTCGTTTTTGGTCTGACACTGGTGCAATTGTTCGGAAAATGTATGGAAAATCAGAACTGAGAGCCAAATCCAAACCAACAAATGGTTCCTCTTTGCGGGTCATATACACCAGTTTCATTCATTTTCCAAGAGATATCCCCCTTGAACCCACGTCGGGGGGTTTCGCTTCGAAGCGTCGGCTTTCGACGCTTTCCCGCGACAAGTCCCGCAGCACACGCTGCAGCTCACTCTGCCGCTGGGCGCAAAAGTGTCGGAGACAGGCGCCCAAGCCTTTTCGAAGCACGGGAAGGGGCACCCTTTTAGAAGGGGGTTGAACAAGAAAAAAAAGGAATATTTACCAGGGAAAACCAGGATTTCAACAAAAGCACTTGGGATCTATATGTGATTTATGAATATTCACGATTGGTAAGTTCGGTTCCAATGCAAGTAGGCTTTATGGTTGAGGTATCTGTACTTCGATATGGTTGTTTCAACCGACTTAGAGCTGGGGCGGCACACCTTCCCATATATCTACCCGTGATCTCGTGGGGGCTCATCTTAGATACCAAATGGAGCAATATCAACTTCCATATGTGCCACGGTCAAAAGATGGATTGTAGAACAATATCGGGGGATTGTTCGGAAAAATCCATCAACAGTGACTAAGGAAATGCCACTTTTTTTCGGCTTCCCACAGCTGTGGGATGCATGAGCCTGGCCAACCATTAAAATCCAGTAACTAGTTCCATGTAACTTGACCCAGTAACATTCCCAGGACATGCGAAGTTTCACGACCATGGAGGATGCACAAACCGATTGGTGTAGTCAGGTAAGACTAACAAGAAAAGTCGCTGTAGCCTCAGGGCAAGTATCAGCACCTCATCAATTTCCGAAGAGTATATGCGTGACAATCATATGTGTATATTATATATATATATATTATATTTTATATATATATCATATATATTATATATATATATTATATTATATATATATTCAAGATTATACAAGTACCTTGAAATTAATCCGGATCTTCCAAAATCTGAGAAAATTAGAACAGCATCATTAACAAACAGATTCTGCATCAACGGTGAAGAAAGTACATGGCCAATCCTAGATACTTTCCCAAAAACAACTCGTTTGTATATATCCTCCGGTAATCCTGGCAATGGAAAATCCTATATTTATAGGATAGATTTTCCCATCGTGTCCCTTGCAAAAAACCTCTGTTTCCAAGGGGGATTTCCGGCCACTGGCCGCCGTTATGTCCAAACACTTTTTGGATTTTTGTGCTCAGATGGAACCTGCCAAATTATCCCAGAAACCAGAATTCCCAGAAGAAACAGAATTCCAATATAGCTAAAACCTAAACCTCCATTCAAAGTAGCTTAAAACCCCTGTTGATGTTCATCCCATGGCCCATCTTAAATCTAATGTTGGAATTCCCAATCTTCCATTTTTTCGATCTAGCTCAAAACATGTAGCTGGCTCAATTTCATCAGGGGTATGTTTTGACAGTCACCTTGGGCTTTTTCAGAGGTACCATATCT